>OGYO01000608.1_pt1 | contig 18591 bp, 15 predicted proteins | sample 1576561 | NCBI WGS metagenome assembly OGYO01 (sample SAMEA3541507, study PRJEB24748) | human gut metagenome | biome: human gut; feature: human-associated habitat; material: faeces | place: China | collected 2012 | reverse complement strand
GCGGATGCACAGCCTGGTGACTTGATCTTCTTCGAGAAAACCTATAACACCGTTGCCGTCGCCAGCATGCCGATGATGCGCGGCAGCTTCAGCTTCTGACACAGCGCGGCCAGCGCAAGGCCAACCAAAAAGACGAGTGCGAGTGAAGTTAACATAAATTTCCTCCTCCGGACACAAAAAAAGCTGATGCCCCCTGTGACCGTTCAAAATCACAGAAGTCATCAGCTCAAAAAAGCGGTTTCGGCAGTGCCGTGGGAGAACCTCATTCCCGATTGCGCAGTATAGCAAAGCGCGGGCAAAAATGCAAGCCCTTTTCAAAAATCAGCGCTCGAACGTCACCTGATAGGCCCCCAACACCTGCGTGCAGGGGATGACGGCGGCATTTTCGACCGTGAAAGCCGCCTTTTCATAGTGCGTCGTCTCCTCTTCGGGGATGGCGGGCAGCGTTTTGCCAAGGCTGACACCGTGCGCGCCGCCTGCAAAGCGCCAGGCGAATTCACAGTCGCAGAATTCCTTGTTTGCTGTGATCTTCTCCGCGGGCACGAGCGTAAACGTACCGTCTTTCAAGTAATAGCAGCCTACGTTGTCCTTTTCCGCAGGGCAGCCGCCCTCGATGCCGACGCCGGTGAACGAGATCGTCAGCTCCGGCAGCGTGAAGGTCGTCTTTTTGCCGTCCTTCGTAAAGGGAACATCGTCCCAGCGGCCGATGTTGACCCAGCCGCGATTGTCGGCTTTTTCCGCGGCAGTGTTGAACTCGAGAGCCCCCGTTTTGCCGTCGCGCACCTCCGCGTTGATGCGCAGCACCGGCCGCAGCGAGGCAAAGCCCTCTGGCAGCATGATTCCGAATACCGCGGAAACGAATCCCGCACCGATTATCGGAAAGGCGATTTTCCCGATTTCGATGACTTGAGAGCTGTCGGAAAACAGGCGGATCATCGGAACGGGGAAGAAAACAAAGCAGACGATGCCGAGCAGCATGAACACCGACGATATAAGGAAGGACAAATTCATCGTCTGACGGCAGCGCTGTCCGTCGCCCTTTGCAAAGTTGAAGCTGAGGACCGGCACGATGCACGTTTGAAGTCCGAAAAGCGGAATGAAGAAAAAGCTTTGTAGCTTGTAGTAAAGCCCGAGCACGGTCACGGCGGCGTCGGAAAAGCCCGCGAGGATTATGTTGAGCGCGAGTATGTACACCGTGTACAGAAGCTGCATGAGGATCGATGAGTATCCGAAGAAGTAGATCCTGTTTATGAACCGGCGCATATGCCTTAATTCCGGTGGCTTGCACACCGCGCCGACCGACACGATCACCGCCGCACAGATCTGCCCGATAACCGTTGCGGCGGCGGCGCCGGCAACGCCCATTTCGGGAGCGGGACCGATACCGAATATGAGGATCGGATCGAGGATTATGTTTGTCAGCGCTCCGGTGATCTGCGCGATCATCGGGCGGCGCATGTTGCCGCGCGCCTGATGCACCTTTGTCCAATTTCCTTCGAGAAATACGCCTATGCTTCCCGCACAGACGATATTTCCGTAAATGACGGCGTATTCCACGGCTTCGGGCGAGGTCGCGCTCGTCTTTACATACGGACGCATGAATATCAGCGATAGCGCGGCAAACAGCGCCCACGATACGAGTGCGAGAACCGTTCCGCATCCAGCGGCGGCTTCGGCGTCCTTCGGCCGCTCCTGCGCGTATTTGCGCGCCATGTATGTGTTTACTCCGACTCCGGTGCCGACCGCAAGCGCGATTATAACGAGCTGCATCGGATATATGACCGAGAGCGCCGTCAGCGCATCGTTTGAGTACATGCCGACGAAAAAGCTGTCAACTATGTTGTAAAGCGCCTGTATCAGCTGTGCAAGCATGACGGGCGGTGCTACCTTCAGGAGTATCTTCGATATTTTCTCGCGTCCGTACCAATCGTTCTGCAAAACAGTGTTTTTCATGAATTCTCCTCGGATTCCCGGCTTTTCCCGAAAAAACGGGAACGGAGCACTTTGTACTCCGATCCCCGAACATACGGATTATACCCCGAGAGGCACGCAAAGTCAATAGAAATATGTAAAAATCACACTGTTACGGACGAAAAATGCGTTCAGTCCTTCTTCCATGTTTCGATATGCTCCGAGGTGAGAAGAAGTCCTCCCGAATCCGATATTCCGACGGCGCGCCCCGCGGGGAAAAAGTCCGCACTGCTTCCGAGAAAAACGGTTCTTTTCGGACTGAAATTCCGCGGCAGGGCAAACGTCTCCTTGTACTTCGGACCGTGAGAGCCGAAAATGCAGAGATCGGCATTCCCGGCATCGGTAAGCGCGCAAAAGGCGGGCGACGCTTTGAAAAACGACGACGACAGATACACGGCATTCTTTTCGAATGCGCTTACCGTGAAGGAGAATACCGCCTCCGAGCTGTCCGGAATCCAGCATCTTGCGCCCGGGGAAAGCGATACGTCGGAGAATGAGACCTCGCCCGAAAATGTACGCAGCGAGACGCCGCCCTCCTCCGCACTTCGTATCATTGCATCGCAGAGCGCGCGTTCTTCTTCGTTCATCGGCTCGGGCACAAGTATTTCGCCGATGCGGTAATTCGACGTCAGTCTTTTCATAAGAGGCACGCAGCGCGAGTGATAGTGAGTGAAAACGTACATTCCGATTTCGGAAAAGCGGCGGTCGTATTCTTCGTCGATGCAGTCCGAGGCGAACGAGAAATACCCCGAGGATGCGTCGATGAGCATAAGCTGCGACGCATCCTCCACCGCGATGATGTCGTTCTTTCCGTCTGACAGGGTCCGTATGCTTACGGTGTCCGAGCGCATGATCTCCGAGACGGCGACCGATGCCGATATCGCGCACAGACAGAATGCGAGAAGAAGTGCGGGAATCTTTTTTCGCTTTGACACGGCGAGGGCGGCAAGGACGATCACGAGCAAAAGGGAGAGCGGGAAGAAAAACGGATAACGCGAGGATACGGTGATCCCCGGCAGAGACGCGAACGATGACGAAAGCGAGAGTACCGCTGAGGCGAGCGCCGAGCACAGCTTTCCGAATATGCTTGCGGCGGAGGGAAACGGGAGCAGCATCGAAAACGGCACGAGCAGATACATGAGCAGCGTGACGAGCGGAATAAAAAGCGTGTTTGCAAGCGGCGCAGCCAAGGAGATGTACTGAAATTCAAGACAGGTGACCGGCAGGGTCATCGCGCTTACCGCGAGGGTCATGAGCATATTTTTCGGAATGAAGAGAAGCACCTTCGCAATTTTTGTGCGGCTCTTCAGTATATGCTCTGCGGGATTTTCAAACAGTGTGAGCGCAAGTACGGAAAGCACCGACAGCACAAATCCGATGTCGAACACCGAGCACGGATCGAAAATACATATCAGAAAGGCGGCCTCGCCGAGCACGGTCGCCGTGTCGGTGCGCCTTCCGATGAGGGATGCGGTGCGCGTGATGATGAGCATGAACGCGGCACGCATGACGGAGGACGAAAATCCGGTGATCGCTGCATACATGAGCGCAAGCACGATCGGAATTATCTCGCGCGAACGCCGCCCGAGGCGCGTCCTGCGAATCAGCGCGGATGCCGCGCCGAAGAGCACCGTCATGTGAAGCCCGCTTATCGCAAGAAGATGAGAAATCCCGAGACTCGAAAAATCGAGTCTGACCTTATCCGGAAGTGCGGAGCGGTCTCCGGTGAGAAGCGCGGCGCACAGCGCTCCGGCATCCTTTCCGATATATGTCCTGATCTTCGCGGACAGGGACGATCTTACGGATGACAGCGCCGCCTCGGGGGAATTGCGCTCTCCGGTCAGCTTTACGCCGTCGTACACCTCGATGTAAAGCGATAACCCAAGTGATTGCAGATAGCGTTCGCCGCCCGGCAGGGGCGCGTCGGAGAGCGGATGCACAGCGGCGTGTGAGGTGAACACGTCTCCCGGTTCAAGGGACTCATCGGGGATAACGGCAAGTGCCGAAATTGTTTTCTCGCCGTCGGCGGGGCGGAAGCGCACCTTATATCCGCCGCTTCCCGAGGAACTCCAGATTCTCGATACGACGGACGCGCTGATCTGTTCGTCGTCCGTTACCGATCTTTCGGGGATGCCGTACATACGGAAGAAGGTGAATGCGGAAAACAGCGAGGCAAGAAGAAGTGACGAAAAGAACACTGCGAAAATGCGTATTTTGTTCTTTTCGGTGAGGCACCGAAAGGGAGAATTCTTTCGTTTATCGCCGTCGGCGGAGCATCTGCGAATAAGGATTGCGGAAACGGCGAGCGCACAGGCAAAGAAAGCCGCGGACACGAGCTTCGCGGATTGAGAAAGGGATGAAAATATCAGAGACGATACGAAAAAAGAAAAGCAGAAAACAAACATGCGCCTGCGGATAAGCATGCTCACTCTCCCTCCCGAATACGAAAACTGACAGATAAATGATATCACATAAAAAGCCGTTTGTATATACACAAACGGCTTTTTATGCCCATTCCCGGGCGAATCATGATGTGATTTGATCCGTATTTCACGGAGCCCTTGTTTTATGCAGCTGCATAAAATAAGGGCGAATCTCTTTTTTCGGTGATGCTTTGTAATGATCTTTCCGCATCGGATCAACGCTCTCGCCGCTTCTCTGAACGGGACGGAGGCTTAATTCTGCACCTCTCCGAGAAAGTTTTCGAGTACTTCGCCGAGGTGGCACGGCTCGAGGCAGGATTCACACATCGTCCCGAACAGGTTGCGCGCTTCTTTTTCGCATACCGTTATATCATCGAAACAGCTTTTTTCAAGGACTTCGGAGGTATGGCTGAGTGACGAAATACATATTCCGAATCTTGTATATCCGTCATGATAAAACGATTTCAGAACATAAAGAAGCAGACGCCCGTCGGCGAGTGGTACGGCGCGGGAATCCACGATTCCGCATTTGCTTTGCTGCTGCTCACAGCGGCTTTTTGTCGGTGCAAGTGTTTTCATGATGAATACTTGCCTCTCCTTTCATTTTCCGGTTTACCCGGTGGAATGATAAAATTTTACAATTTTTCTTAACTCCGAAGATTAAGTTTTTGCCGAAAGACGAAAGTGTGCATAAAAATTCGGCGCAGCACCGGTTTTTTTCGAAAATGTGAATTATTATCCCGAAATACGGGATATATAAGAATAAAATTCACGAAAAAACATCACGCGCAATATAATTGTAAAAAAACGCGCAAAAATTAACAGTTTATGAGGTTGCATGCCGATGCGATTAATGATATAATGTTTGTACAGCTTCCGATCTGCAATATATGCGAACAGACGCAGATTTATGACGTATTTCCCGAATCTGTGAAGATTGTCCGCAGTTATCGCAGTCTGAAATAAAAGAAAGATGCCTGTTTTGAAAATCAGTTTTAAATTTCGGAGGAAAAATGTCAAACGCCGATGAATTTCTTGATCTGTACAATAATCTTGAAGAACTTCTGAATGTGAGATATTCGGCGGCGAAAAACGACCGCCGCTTTTCGAGCGCGGTAGTCCGATTTTCCATGGAGGCAGAGGGCAGAAGATGGCGAGAGGAGCTTAATGTATGCCGTGAGCTTCGGAATATGCTTTCTCATCATGCGCAGATCGGCGGGGAGGATATCTTTCAGCCATCGGATTCCGTGGTAGATGTTATGCGCGAAATACTCGACAGTGTGAAAAATCCTCCTGTCGCGGTAAAGACCATGACTCCCTTTGATGCTCTTATGAAATGCAGTATGACGGATCATGTAATATGGCTTATACGCCGAATGAACGCGCAGGGATTCTCTCATGTGCCGATCGTGTCCTCAGGCTACTTGGTGGGAGTATTCAGCACGGCGACGGTATTCTCATATCTTGAAAAGTATGGAGAGAAAAGTATAACCGGTGAAACGGAGATCAGTGAGTTTTCGGAATTTCTTCCGGTTGAAGCACACATCACGGAGAGCTACCGTTTCTGTGCGCCCGACGCATCCTATTATAATATAAAGAAATTTTTCGAGGCAACGTCCCCCGACAGGCGCAGAGTAGTCGCTGTTTTTGTTACAAGAGACGGAACCGAAAACAGCAAGCTGCTCGGGATAATCACCCCTTGGGATATGCTGAGGTGCTTCCCCGAATGACCGTTACCGCTGCAGTGATCTGTTCAAACCCGGCGGATAAGTCGGCTGCAGTTCCTGTGTAATGCTGCTTTTGCAGAACATACCGATATTTACAGCAAAAAAATAAAAGAGGCGAGCCGGATTATCCGGCTCGCCTCTTTTCGGAGGAAAAACCTATTTTTTGTGACAGCTTCCGTGCATTGCGCATGTGCTGCAATTGCATCCGCAGGAGGATTTTCCCGCCCGTCTGTCACGGACAAGCTTTACGATTATAAGTACGACTATTGCGATGAGCACTGCGGATACTGCCGTCGCCGCAAGATTTTGAGATAACCATGTCAGCATATGAAATCCTCCTTAAAGCTTTTTTGTTTTGTTACGCGGACTTCTTTCCGGATTTGACGGTCAGCTTGTTCGCTTCCTTGTAGGGCTTGAAGAGCATGAATACCATGAACGCGATCAGAGCAAGCGCCGCTATGGTTCCGATAATATTCACATTGCCGGTGAAGAGCATGCCGAGCTGATTTACGATCAGAGCGATCGCATATGCGAACAGGCACTGATACCCGATTGCGAACCAAGTCCACTTTGCATTGTTCATCTCACGCTTGATTGCACCGATAGCTGCGAAGCAGGGAGCGCAGAGAAGGTTAAAGATGAGGAAGGAGTAAGCGGTAAGTCCGGTGAAGGCGCTTGCGAGGTTCTGATATACGCTTGCGTCGCCGCCGCCGTAAAGGATACCGAGAGTACCGACGATGTTTTCCTTTGCGATAAGTCCGGTGATCGAAGCAACGACTGCCTTCCAGTTGCCCCAGCCGAGAGGAGCGAAGAGCCAAGCGATCGCGCCGCCGACCTTTGCGAGTATGGAGCCGTCGATCTGATCTTCGGAGAGCATTCCGAACGATCCGTCAACCCAGCCGAAGTAGGTTGTGAACCAAACGAGTATCGTGGAGAGAAGGATTATCGTGCCGGCCTTCTTTATGAAGCTCCAGCCGCGCTCCCACATGCTGCGGAGTACATTGCCGACGGTCGGAAGGTGGTATGCGGGAAGCTCCATTACGAAGGGCGCGGGATCGCCCGCAAACATTTTGGTCTTCTTGAGCATAATACCGGATACGATGATCGCTGCCATACCGATGAAGTAAGCGGAGGTGGAAACAAGTGCGCTTCCGCCGAAGAGTGCACCGGCGATCATTGCGATAAAGGGAACCTTTGCGCCGCAGGGGATGAATGTCGTGGTCATGATCGTCATACGGCGGTCACGCTCATTCTCGATAGTACGCGAAGCCATGATTCCGGGAACGCCGCATCCCGTACCGATAAGCATCGGGATGAAGCTCTTTCCGGAGAGACCGAACTTGCGGAATATACGGTCAAGGACGAATGCGATACGCGCCATGTAGCCGCATGCCTCAAGGAATGCGAGAAGCAGGAAGAGGACGAGCATCTGAGGAACGAATCCGAGAACGGCGCCGACACCGGCTACGATACCGTCGATGATTAGTCCGTACTGCCATGTGTCCTCACCGACACCCATTGCATTGAGTCCGTTGCCGACCAGAACGGGAACGCCGGGAACCCAGATGCCGTACTCTGCGGAATCAGGCTCGGCGAGACCGTTTTTCTCGAAGAACTTTACGGCATCCTTGTATGTCATGGGAACCGTGGAGTCCTCATCTGCACCGGAGGGAATTTCGGAATAATATACGGTCATCGTGTTGACAGCGAGGGTTTCTTCATCCTCAACGTCAATCGTTGCGCTTGTCTCGTCGGTGGTGAAATCCTTCATCATCTTGAGCATAGCTTCATATGCCGCAGCTTCTTCTTCTTCGCTTTCGTATTCTTCGCCGAATTCGATCCCGGTGAAAGCGCTGACTGCGTTTACTGCGTTGCCGTAGTCTTCGCTGAGCTCTGCGTATCCGTCGTCGATGCCGAACAGATGCCAGCCGTCGCCGAAGAGTCCGTCGTTAGCCCAATCCGTAGCGGCAGCTCCGACGCCTACCATGGAAATATAGTAAACGAGGAACATGATGGCTACGAAAATCGGAAGTCCGAGCCAGCGGTTTGTGACAATCTTATCGATCTTGTCGGAGGTGGAAAGCTTGCCGGTGTTCTTTTTTTTGTAGCAGCTCTTAATAAGGGAAGCTATGTAGATATAACGCTCGTTTGTGATGATGCTTTCCGCATCGTCGTCAAGCTCATCTTCGGCGGCTTTGATGTCTTCGTTTATGTGAGCCAACGTATCCGCGGGGATGTCGAGCTTTTCGAGAACCTTGTCATCGTGCTCAAAGATCTTTATCGCATACCAACGCTGCTGTTCTGCGGGCATGTTGTGTACCGCAGCCTCCTCGATGTGTGCGATCGCGTGCTCAACGGCGCCCGAGAAGTTGTGCATCGGAACGGTCTTTGTGTTCTTTGCGGCATCGATTGCGGCATCTGCGGCTTCCATGATTCCCGTGCCTTTGAGTGCGGAGATCTCGACCACCTTGCAGCCGAGCTGACGCGCAAGCTCCGCGGTGTCGATCTTATCGCCGTTTTTCTTTACGACGTCCATCATGTTGATGGCGACCACCACCGGGATTCCGAGCTCGGTGAGCTGCGTTGTGAGGTAAAGGTTTCTTTCGAGGTTGGTTCCGTCGATGATGTTGAGTATTGCATCGGGACGTTCACCGATGAGGTAGTTTCTTGCAACGACCTCTTCAAGGGTGTAGGGGGACAGCGAGTAAATACCCGGAAGGTCGGTGATCGTTACACCGTCGTGCTTCTTGAGCTTTCCTTCTTTTTTCTCGACGGTGACACCGGGCCAGTTTCCGACGAACTGATTTGATCCGGTAAGCGCGTTGAACAGTGTCGTTTTACCGCAGTTCGGGTTGCCCGCAAGGGCGATTCTCAGATCCATGGTTTATATCCGTACCTTTCTTTGATTTGTCAAATTATTAAAGTCGGGATGCCGGTCTCGGTCTGTCCGTGACGGCTTCCGAATGTTAGCGAAGGCTAACCTTTGCGTACCGAAAAGCGGCACGCGCCCGATTGGGAAATTACTCTACTTCGATGGAATCCGCATCGGCTTTTCTGAGAGAAAGCTCGTATCCGCGGACTGTGATTTCGATCGGATCTCCGAGGGGAGCGACCTTGCGGACATGTATCTGGACGCCCTTGGTTATACCCATGTCCATGATTCTGCGTTTGATAGCGCCTTCGCCGTGGAGCTTTAATACCGTCACGGTTTCTCCGATCTTCGCTTCTTTAAGTGTTTTCATATGTATTCTCCTCCAAAATTAATTGCGGGATTTTTCAGATCATTATTTTCTGCGCCATTTCGCGGCTTATCGCAACGCGGGCTTCCTTTACGTTTACAATGACGTTTCCGGCAAGCTCGGTTATGACGGTTACGTTTCCGCCGACGACAAAGCCGAGATTTTCGAGGTGTTTTTTAACTTCCGGCTTTCCGCCGATCTTCTTTATTATATATTCTTCTTCCGGAGATGCAAGTGTAAGCGGCATCATTTTACGTAACCCTCCGTAATTTCAGGTTAGCTTTCACTAACCGAGTATCATATTAAATGGTTAGTCCTCGCTAACCATTTAATATGATACTCCCGAGCAGCCGATTTGTCAAGCGGTTTTGAATATTTTCTCGGTTGACGGCGAATTTCGTCGTTCTGTAAAACTCCGTATTATTTGCAAAAACGATCAGCTGTACAAAATGACGGGTATGCGCACGGTTCGGAGGAAAAGCGAGGGCACCGCCCCCCGCAGCACTTGGATGCTGAGGGGGGGCGGTGAGGATACCCGTTTCTTATTCGACGTTTGTCTTCTTACGCTTTATCATACGGAATGTAATCGCTGCTCTTGCGACCGCCGCTGCGGCGACGGCAGCAATAACCGTTATGACTGTGTGTTTTGTGCCGGAGTTTTCCGCCTCAGGCTCCGCGGTCTCTTCGGTGCTTTCGCTTTCCGGAGTTTCGGTATCGGTGATGCTCTTCGCGGTGTCCTGCGTGTTCCTCGCATTTCCGGCGGACGCTTCCGCGGAAACGCTCTCCGTGCCGTCCGAAAGGAGAGTGTACGTTTCGCCGGCTGTGAGATCGGACGATGAGAAGAATACGGTGCCGACGGCGCACGGCGCGGTCGCTGAATAAATATACGTTCCGTCGGAGGATGTTATGACGACCTCGCTTCCTTCGGATATGCCGAGTGAGGACGCGATGCCCGCGCCGCCGGGAAACGTGCCGGGGGTGAAGCCTCCGGAGGGCGGCGTGCTTCCGCCCTGATTTTCACCGGGGGAAGGCATATCGCCGCCGGGGCTTTGATGAGCGCTGCCGTTCACCCCACTGGGAGGTGTGAGCTCTCCGCTTTCGTGAAAGCTTTCGCCTTCGGTTCCGTTCGGCGGGGTCGGAGCCTGACCGCCGGGAAATGAGCCGTGATCTCCGCCTCCGATCGAAGCCGAACCGAAGCGGGCATTCGCCTGAGAAGACGAAAGATTTATGCCCATTCCGGCGCTGCCGCCTGCGGCAAATACGGTTCCGCCGGTTACGGTGATTGTTCCGTCTGCGTCAAGCGGCTGATTGTCCGCCGTGTTTGCGGTCCACACCTCGGTGACTCCGCCGGATATCGTGAGACTGCCGTTTGAGTCGATTCCGTCACCCGACACCGAATACATATAAAGCGCGCCGCCCGCGATAAGGAGAGAAAAATCGTAGTCGCCGAGATCGGAATTTGCGGCGTTCAGGCAGTCGTCCTCCGAATATATCCGTATGTTTCCGGAGTACATGTTCAGCTCTGCCGCTTCAAGTCCCTCGCAGCATCCGGTGATGTTTATCTCCGGTCCGCTGCTGTCTGCCGCCCCTATGTCGGCGATAAGATCGCAGTGGATCCCGTCATCTCCCGCATCGACCGTGATGCTTCCGCTTTTGACGGCTATATACGCTTCCGCGTTGATTCCGTCATTGACGGGGGCGGTTATGTTGAGCGTTATTTCTTCGATCGTGAGAGAAGCCTCGCCTTCCTCTTTGGTGGATGCGCCGGACTTTATTCCGTTCTTGCCGTTTGCGTTTATGTTCAGCGTGCCGCTGCCGCACAGCGTGACGTCGGAGCCGTCCTTGCACTTTATTACGGCGTTTTCCGCGTTCTCGTTTTCGGGATGCTCATCGTCGTTGTTGTATTCGGTGTCGGCGAGCGTGTTTTCTGTTCCCTCTGCCGCCGTGACCGTCACTTCGGAGGATTTGCCGCATACGAGCGGAGCCGTATCTTCCGAGGTAAGCTCAAGCCCGTCAAGGATCAGCGTGACGCCGGTCGTTCCCTTCTTTATCTTTATAGAGCCGTCCGCGCATTTCCCCGATACCGTGTACGTTCCGGGAGTGTCCACGGTCAGCGATGTGCCTTCCGTCTCATATCCCGATGCACCGGACGACACCTGTATTCCGGTATCCGAGAATACAAACGATCCCCCGCCGTCCCCTGCGGCGAAAACAGTGCATTGCTGCGCCGAAAACAGCGCAGCCGCCGTCAATACGGCGAGAATCCGTGATCCGAATAATTTTTTCATAATGCCATCTTCCTTCCGTCTTTATTTCATCCGGCGAAAAGCCGGACGTTTTCTTTTGTCTGCGCATTTATTGTAACAGGGATTTCTAAAGAAAACCTAAAGGGAAAAGCGTTTTTGTCTTTAGGTTTCCTTTAGGATGGTGCTCTACAATATAAGCACAAAGGAGGGATAAGCATGGCAGGCATAATAAGATACAGCTTTGAAAGATACGAGAACAAATATTTTCTCACACCCGCGCAGTACGCGCATATCATTGAAGATATACGCCCGTATGTGAAAGAGGATGATTACGGCAGATATACGATATGCAATATCTACTGCGACAGCGACGATTGGAGCGTTGTGCGCGCGGGCACGGGCGCGCCGGATTATAAGGAAAAGCTTCGGCTTCGCAGCTACGGAACGGTCGGCGACGGCAGAAGTGTGTTCGCGGAAATAAAGAAAAAGTATGCGGGGATCGTATATAAAAGAAGGATCTCGATCGGCGCTTCGGAAACGGACGCGATATTCTCCGGGCATTTCGGAGACGGCGGCACGCAGACCGAACGCGAGATCGGGCATTTCGTCGGCTTCTACAAAGCCGTACCGAAGGTGTTTATCGCATACGACCGCGAGGCATACGCCGGACTGTACGATCCGGAGCTGCGCATCACTTTCGATACCGGAATACGTTGGAGAACGGGCGAGCTTGATCTTCGCGCGGGCGATCACGGGAAAGCGCTCCTCGGCGACGCAAGGATTCTCATGGAGATAAAGCTTCCCGGAGTGTACCCGATGTGGCTTGCGGGAATACTTTCGGAAAACGGGGCTTTTCCGGTGCCGTTTTCGAAATACGGTACATGCTACCGTGAAAATATTCTGAAAAAAGATTTTTGCGAAAAGGAGGCGCATTTCTGTGCTTGAATCAATTATCAAAACCGATCTTACCGTCGGCGTTTTCCTAATATGTACCGCGGTATCCGTGGCGCTCGGCATTGCCGTAGCGCTTGTCGGAATGTACCGCTCGGGATGCACGCAGAGCTTTGCGATCGCGCTTGCGGTGCTTCCCGCAGTCGTGCAGACCGTTATAATGCTCGTGAACGGAAATATCGGGGCGGGCGTCGCCGTCGCGGGCGCGTTCAGCCTTGTACGCTTCCGCTCCGCGCAGGGAAACGCGAGGGAGATCGCGTCGATATTCCTCGCCATGGCGATAGGACTTGCCGCCGGAATGGGATATGTGGTTCTTGCGGCGATACTGTTCGTTACGGTTGCCGCCGTGATACTTATACTTACCGCTCTCAATTTCGGCGCGGGCAACTCCTTCGTCCGTATACTGCGGATAACGATTCCCGAAAATCTCGATTACGACGGACTTTTCGACGATCTGTTCCGGACGTATCTGAAGGATTTCTCCCTCGAAAAGGTGAAAACGACGAATATGGGAACGCTCTACGAGCTTCAGTACCGTGTGACGCTGCGCGATGAGCGCGTGCCGAAGGAGTTCATCGATGCGCTCCGCTGCCGCAACGGTAATCTGAATATCGTATGCTGCCGCGAATCGTCGTCCGATACACTTTGAGTTATTGATTTTCCCGAACCGATACATTATAATAATGAATGAAGATGTCCGCCGCCGAAATCGCGGCGGACGGGACGGAGGTGTGAAATGAGGCTTCTTATAGCGGAGGACGAGCCGGATCTTGCCGAAGTGCTGTGCGCGTTCTTTGAGAAAAACCGATTTTCGGTCGATACCGTGAACGACGGATTTTCCGCATACGAATACGCTTCCGCGGGGGAGTACGACGCGATAGTTCTTGACGTTATGATGCCGAAGATGAACGGCGTGGACGTGCTCCGACGGCTCCGCGAAGAGGGGGTAAAAACACCCGTCATGATGCTTACCGCAAAGACTCAGAAGGACGACCGCATAACGGGCTTCAACGCGGGAGCGGACGATTATCTGCCGAAGCCGTTCGAGCCGGACGAGCTGATCTGCCGCGTGCGTGCGATGCTTCGGCGCGGCGGCGGATACACGCCCGATATCCTCACTTTCGGCGATGTCTCGCTCGATACGTCGTCGGGCATGATGACGGGCAGCGGCGGCAGCGTCCGTCTGAGCGGACGGGAGTTTCAGCTTATGGAGATGTTCATGCGCTCGCCAGGTGTTGTTTTTTCCGCCGACCGCATAATGGAGAAGATTTGGGGCTGGGACAGCGCCGCGGAGATCAATGTGGTGTGGGTGCATATGTCGAATCTCAGGAAGAAGCTTCGTTCGATCGGCTCCGAAGTGACGGTACACGCAAGCCGCGGACTCGGATATATGCTTGAAAAACAGTGATCCCCCGACCTCGGGAGGATCACCGAAAACTGCCGAGAGGGTGAGACGATGATCAGACGGCTTCGAAAACGCTTTATACGAATTGCCATGCTGGCGGTAACGTCGGTTATGCTTCTTCTGTGTCTTATCGTCAATATCGCAAATTACGTCTCCGTGGATTCCGAGCTTTGCGATATGCTGAACGTCATATGTGAAAATCAGGGCAAAATACCTCATCCGCCTCACGGAGAGGGTCCGGGTGCGGGAGGTGACGGACGCTTTACACCGGAAACGCCGTTTTCCACGAGGTATTTTGTACTTCGATACACCGAGGACGGCGAGCTTATCAAGGCGGACCTCGAAAACATCGCCGCCGTGACGGAGGACGATACGGGGTCTTACCTCAAGACCGCGCTCGGACACGGCGAGGGCTTCGGATATACATCGGGCTACAAATACCTCATCTCCGATAACGGGAACGGACGGCGCATGGCGATATTTCTCGACTGCCATCAGGAGATGCGCGGAGTCCTCATGACCGCGCTTCTTTCCGTGTGCGCATCTGCATTCTGCATCCTTCTTGTGTATGTGATAGTCCTGCTTTGCTCACGCCGCGCGATCGATCCCGTGGTCAGAGCATCCGAAAAGCAGAAGCAGTTCATCACCGACGCGGGGCATGAGCTTAAAACCCCGATAACGGTTATCGCAACGAGCCTGAAGGTATTCGAGTTGGAAAACGGACCTCAGAAGTGGATCGGCAAGGCGGCGGCGCAGACGGAGAAGCTTACGGAGCTCGTGAATTCGCTTGTGGTGCTGTCTCGCATGGACGAGGGAGAGGGCGCTTTCAGATTTTCCGAATTTAACGCGAGCGAGGCGGCGGAGGAAATTGCCGATTCGTTTTCGGATTACGCGCTTTCGTGCGGTCATGCGCTCGATGCGCATATCGAGCCGGATGTCATATACCGCGGAGACGAATACGCGGTGCGCCGTCTGATCTCCGTGCTGCTCGACAACGCCGTGAAATACGCCTCCGACGGCTCGCGGATATTCTTTTCGCTTGAGCGATCTAAGAAGGGCATAGTCATAAAAACGTCGAACGAATGCGACGGCATCGACCCCGGCGATCTTGATAAGCTGTTCGACCGCTTTTTCCGTGCGGACAGATCGCACAGCAGCGAGAAAAGCGGCTTCGGAATAGGGCTTTCGATCGCGCGCGCGGTCGCCGAAGGCCACGGCGGATCGATATGCGCAAAAAGCCCCGACGGAAAAAACGTGGAGTTTACGGCGGAGCTTAAATCGGCGCCGCGCAGGACGCGCAGAATGCGCTGATCTCACAAGATAAACTTCATATGCCGAAAAATCCTCCGCACTTCATTGAAGTGCGGAGGATTTCTGCGTGAATTTTTAAAAATCGAAAAATCGGCGCGCGGCTGAGCCGATCTCTTCCTCGAAAAGTCCGTGCCCGACCGCAGGGCGAGCGCACGTCCGCTGTTTAGCTTCGTTTTTTCTCCTCGCGCGGCTTGGGGCGCTTTATCTGTAAACTATGCCGCGGCGCTCTTGATATAAACCACGGCGGTACTTTTGTCAACGGCGGGCAGAATGAAAGACTGTTTTTCGAGGCGCGACGATGTAAAACGGTCGGTATTCGGGCGCTTATGCGAAAATATGAAAAATATGCGAAAAAAGTTCAATATTCATTGACTTTATGATGTGCGGAATGTTATAATGAGACGATAGTTTTAATGAAAATCGGTTCAAATGTGAAAAAATCACCGAATATGACACGGCTGCGGTGATTTTCACGGAAGCGGTTTAACCTTAAAAGAAAGGCTTTGCACGGAAAAACGATGAAGAAAATATTATCACTTACACTCGCGGCGATCACCGCCGCCTCCGTATTCGCGGGATGCGCGCAGCGTTCTCCCGAGGACGCAAGCCCGATCCACGCGGTATCGTCCTCCGCCGAGACCTCGGCGAAGTGGCTGCACGACCGCCTCGGCGACAGCGTGAACGGGGACATCTTCCTTGCGACCTCGGACGATGCCGACCGATTCGGAATCGACACCTCGTCGCTGCGCGACGAGGGATACGTCATCCGCCGAAACGGCGGTAACACCGTGATCCTCGGCAGCACCGAGGACGGGCTTGATCGCGGCGCGCGCTATTTTGCGAATTACTGCGCGGATCAGGACGAGATCGACGTGACCTACGGCGAGGGATTCAGGGTAAAGCGCCTCACGATCGCCGGACGGGATATCTCCGAGTACTCGATCTATCTTTTCCCCGATGCGGACGAATGCCACTCCTTCGCGGCGCAGGAGCTGCGCAAGTACATCGGACTTGCGTGCGGGTACTACCCGAACATCGTAAATGAAAAGCGCGGTCACATGATCGTGCTCGAGCGGCTTCTCGACGATCCGACGCTCGGCGAGGAAGGCTTTACGCTTTCCGTGAAGGACGACGGGAACCTCTACATCACGGGCGGAAAATGGCGCGGCTGCATGTACGGTGTGTATGAGCTTCTCGAACGCTACATCGGCTGGCGGTTCTTCTACAACAAGCAGACCGACTCCTATCTCACAAAGGATGCCGACGACGCATATTACCTCTACGATTCCGAGCACGTCGACATTCCCGCAGGTATAAACGACACGCAGGTTCCGTCGTTTGCATACCGTCAGGGACGCTACACATGGTATTACAATTACGATGAGCACGCCAAGCTGCGTGAGAGCAGAAGTCTCCGGAATCTGAGTAAATACAACGGCTACGGCAGCGCAACGTTTTCCGCCGCCGTACACGGATTCCGCGATGCGGTAAACGCGGGAGTCATTCCGGATTACGATTACGGAGGTTACGACATCGGTTCTCCCCAGCCCTGCTACAACAACGAGGAGGTCATAGAAGCCGCAAAGACTTACTTCCTCGGTCAGATCGAGAAGAAGATAGCCTCAGGATACGAGATCGGCAAGGATATCACCGTAGTGGATGTTGCGCAGCTCGACAGCGGCAGCTTCTGCAAATGCAAGACATGCATAAACGCGATCGCAAAGGAACGCTCCGGTGTCGCCTCCGTCCTGTATTTCACAAACGAAATGGCTGATGCGATCGGCGAAGCGTATCCCGGACTTTGGGTCTCGATGTTCGCTTACTACGGCACTTCAACACCTCCGGCAAAAACGATGCCGAGGGACAACGTGAACGTATCCTACTGCTTCTACAACGATATAGACAAGCTCACCTGCGGCAACCACACGCTCGACGGAAAGAACTGCACCGAGCATCCCGACGATTCCTACGGCACGTCAAACTACAATTACGCTTCGGAATTCGACAGATGGTGTCAGATCGCAAAGCGCATCACCGTTTGGTACTATCCAGGCAACTGGGCGCTTAACTCAATCACAAATTCGACGATCAAGACGATGCTCAAGGATATGCGCTACTTCAGCGACAACGGAGTATACGGAATTTATCCGTGCTGTTCGAATCCGAAAAAGGAAACCGATTGGGAAAGCATCGACGCGCTTATGCTTCACCTGTACAACAGACTTCTCTGGAATGCGGAGATGACCGAAGAGGAATTCCAGGCGGAAATCGACGATTACCTCTATGTTCTCTACGGCGAGGGCGGAAAATTTGTCGGAGATTATTACAAATGGCTTGAAACGACCGACCGCATCGGCTGCTGGCCGTTCATGATCGCATTCGGCAATCCCTGCGACCGCACGGACTTTGCGAAGGTGCGCGACGGGTTCGAGCTTTGCCTCTCGATGTTCGACGACGCGATAAAGTACGCACCGAGCGCGAAGGCGGAATACGGAGTGCGTCTTGCGAGCCGCTCGATGTACGTTCGCGGGCTGATCTCGGTTTATCACGATTGGTATGAGAACGGAAACGACGCACAGAAGGCGCGATACACCGAACTTTGGGAATACTTCCGCGATCTCGCCGTCAATTCATCGTACATCCTTTCCGGAGGAAAGTGCGCGGTGCTCTCCGACTTTGACATAAGCGAGAATATCGGAGCGATGGTCGACCGCTTTGAAGGAAGCCCCACGAGGGTTTCCGATTGGTACGATTGGCAGAAATATTAAAGCTGCCCTTCCGAAGTCCGGCTGCACATACGGACGATCCGTGAAAGAACCGTCCGCAGCGCGAAAAATTTCAGATAAGCTCACATTAAAAGACAGCCCGTCATCCTTTCGGATGACGGGCTGTTCTGTATCTTTCGTATTGCGGATCAATCCTCGTTTGCGTATCCGGAGAATTCTTTTCCGGTTATACCCTTGAGGACATTTTCTTTATTTGCGAGCCACTCTTTTTCGGCTTCCTCCTGTATCGTGCGGTTATAAACATGCCGTGCACCGTCAACCGTCATGATTCCTCTTCCGCAGGGATCGAAGCCGTTCTTGTAAAGGCGCTCCATCATGAGGTCGTACCTGTCGGAGAGCGTTTTCATGAGCGCGGTGTCGCCCGCAGCCTCCGCCTTATAGTAGAGCGAATAGCAGCCCTCGTAATACATATGGCAGGTGAAGTTCTCCGCGCGGATCTGCTGGTCTTTGCTGTCGGCGCGCGTCACGGCATCCTCGAGGAGAGAGACCATCGTCTCAAAATGATCGTCATAGTAGTTGCCGTCGTAGCGGG
>OGYO01000607.1_pt1 | contig 18606 bp, 15 predicted proteins | sample 1576561 | NCBI WGS metagenome assembly OGYO01 (sample SAMEA3541507, study PRJEB24748) | human gut metagenome | biome: human gut; feature: human-associated habitat; material: faeces | place: China | collected 2012 | reverse complement strand
GTCCGACAGAATGACGTTGCAGTTCGCCGTGCCGCCGCCAACAACAACAACAACAACAACAACTACTACTACTACTACTACTACTACCACTACTACTATTACTACTTCTTCTGTGACAGAGAGTTCCACTTCGGTTTTCACCAGCGAGACAACTACATCCAGCGAAAGTACGACGCCGACTACGGAAACCTCTTCAGAAAGCACCTCTGAAACGACTGCCCGAACCAGAGTGACTACAACTACCAATACAACAGCAACGGAACAGCAGACGACTACCCAAAACACAGGCGATCACCTGGAACAAGAAAACCTTACCTTAGCGGTAGGAAAAAATGCTTCCCTCTCGTTTTTTGCCAAAAACGGTGACACCAGCGACTGCGTCTGGCTCAGTGATGACCCGGACATCGCTTCTGTAACAACAAATACACCGGACCGCATCACTATCACCGGCAAATCCCCCGGCACCACTTCAATTATGGTGCTTTATAAGGGACAGATCTATAGCTGCACCGTGACAGTTGTCAACGCTGGTGACAGCTTTGGCGATATCAATCTGGACAATGTCATGGATCTCTCCGATCTGATACTATTAAATAAATGCATTGCCGGCTCTTTAGGTGAGCTTTCTGACAAAGCCTTGGGAAATGCAGATATCAACCAGGACGGCTTTGTTGACTGCAAGGACGCTTTTCTCCTGCTGCTGATGCTGGTGGAAACCGATCAGATAGAAGCATAACGACACCTCCTAGAACCATTTAACAAAGTGCACAAGTCGCTGCCATACTATTTTTTCCATACACCAATCTGCACAGTTTTTCGGATCTGTGCAGATTTTTTATGACATTCCTTAAGATACATAAACTGTCTGTAAATCCTGCTCCTTTTATCCCAAATGTATCCAGTGAAAAAGTCATAAAAACGATTCCCTGTGTGTTTTCGCACTGCAAATTTTCAGACGCAGCAAAGAAAAACCGAATTCATGTCTTTTCTGTAAATTTTTAAATAGATTCGCTGTCGGGGTTGCAATTCTGAGGAATGTATGGTAAAATAGATAAATAAGAAGGGTACAGTGAGTTTGCATTAGATATTTCGCTGCATTTTCAAAAATCAATTTGCAGAAAAAATATACAGATGTAAACTGTACCGAACGACAGAAACCAATTGAAAGAGGAATCAAAAATGAATGATTGTGGTATTAGCAAGCTTGATTTAAAAAGACGAAACCGGATGCAGATCCTGCGTGTTATCCGGGAACAGGGACCGATCTCTCGTGTTGACATTTCTAGCATATTACAGATCACACGTGCAGCTGTAACAATCATCACGAATGAAATGATCGACCAGCACATTCTGGAAGAGATCGGCGAAGAACCGATCGAGCCGGGTATGGAAGTTCGAAAGGGCAGACGCAAGATTCTGCTGGACATCAACGAAACCTATAAATTTGCCATTGGTGTATACATTGACGAAAAGGAGATCTCCATCGGTCTGACGACGCTGAATTCCGCCGCCCTGGACAAAAAGACAATCGCACACGAGGGCAATGTTTCTGTTTCTGAAGTGCTGGATCTTTTGGACTCCACAATTTCCGTCATGCTCCAGAATAGCTGTCTTTCTGCAGAAAACATGCTGGGCATCGGCATCGGTATTATGCCGTCTATGTACCAGACACTGGGCTGCGAATCCAGTCAGGAGGGAAAACCTGTTTTCCCGGAACTACAGCAGAAACTGGAAGAACGCACCAAACTGCCCATTTATATCGACAGTGCCATCACCCAGTTCGACGCCAGCGAGTTCAAGTGCAAGCTGGCAGGCGAGGTCAAGGGCTTCGACCCCGAGACCGTCGTGGATAAAAAGGAAGCCCGCAAGATGGCCCGCTTCACCCTGCTGGCACTGGCTGCTGCAGCCGAGGCCATCGCAGACAGCGGCCTGAACACGGAAGCAGAGGCCAAAAACATCGGTGTGGTCCTTTCCAGCGGCATTGGCGGCCTGCCCACCATCGAGGAGCAGCACACCCGCGGGGAAGAGAAAGGCATGGAGAAGGTCAGCCCCTACTTTGTGCCTATGTCCATTGCCAACATGGCGGCGGCACAGGTGGCCATCCGCTTTGGCCTGAAGGGCATGTGCACCTGCCCGGTCACCGCCTGCGCCGGCGGCACCAATGCCGTGGGTGATGCCTTCCACCGCATCCGGGACGGTTACGAGACTGCCATGGTCTGCGGCGGTGCCGAAAGCTGCATCAGCCCGCTGGGCATCGGCGGTTTTACCAGCATGAAGGCGCTTTCCACCGCCACCGACCCGGACGCTGCCAGCCTGCCCTTTGACGCCCGCCGCGGCGGCTTTGTCATGGGTGAGGGCAGCGGTGTGCTGGTGCTGGAAGAACTGGAGCACGCAAGAGCGCGCGGCGCACACATCTATGCCGAGGTGGTGGGCTACGGTGCCAACTGCGATGCCTATCACTTTACCGCTCCGGCTCCCGGCGGCGCAGGTGCCATCGACTGCATGAAGCTGACCTTGGTGGATGCCGACATCGCACCGGAGCAGGTGAATCACATCAACGCCCACGGCACCGGCACCCACATGAACGATGCCTGCGAGACTGCCGCCATCCACGCCGTGTTCGGCGCACACGCCAAGGAGATGACCGTGGTCAGCACCAAGAGCATGACCGGCCATCTGCTGGGCGGCGCGGGCGGCATCGAGGCCGTGTTTACCGCGCTGGCACTGCGGGACCAGTTCGCCCCGCCCACCATCCACTACGCCCAGCCCGACCCGGAGTGCGATCTGGACTATGTGCCCAACACCGGGCGGCAGCAGGAGATGCAGTACGCGCTGAGCAACAGCTTGGGCTTTGGCGGCCACAACGCCTGCATCGCCCTGCGCAGATGGGAGGGCTGACCCATGGCAGAGCCCCGTACCGTGCGTGAAAACGCCAACACCCTGAGCAGTGTACAGATCGCGGAGATCCTGCCCCACCGCTACCCCTTTGCCCTCGTGGACCGTGTTCTGGACTACGAGCCGGGGCAGTGGGCCATCGGCCGCAAGTGCGTCACCCGCAACGAGGAATTCTTCAACGGCCACTTCCCGGCACAGCCGGTCATGCCCGGCGTACTGCTGCTGGAAGCATTGGCACAGACCGGCGCTGTGGCGGCGTTGAGCCTGCCGGAAAACAAGGGCAAGCTTGCGCTGTTCGGCGGCATCAAGAGTGCCCGCTTCCGCAAACAGGTCACCCCCGGGGACGTGCTCACCCTCCACTGCGAGCTGGTACAGCAGCACGGCGCTGTGGGCGTAGGCAAGGCCTCGGCATGGGTGGACGGCAAGTGCGCCGTCACCGCAGAGCTGACCTTTGTGCTGACCGACGCAGCAGAATAAAATGAATGAAAAAGAGATAGGCGATCCCTTTCGGGAAAGCCTATCTCTTTTTTTGTGTCTGTTCCGGTCGGTTTACTCTGCGGCAGCTGTCCCGGTGTCTGCTTCAGCAGTGGGGGCAGACTCTGTCGGGGCGGTCGCCGCCTGTTCCTTTTCCATCCACTCCCGCACGCGGTCGGGGCGGTTGGTGATGTAGGCATCGGCGCTGGTGCGCAGCAGGCTGCGGACGGAATCTTCCGTGTCCACTGTCCACAAAGACACCTTGATGCCCATCTCGTGCAGTTTGTCAATGAAACCGGCGTTTTTGTAGGCGGTGTGGTACTCACAGCTGACCCACTCCGGCGCAAAGTCCAGACTGCGGATGTAGGCGGGCAGATCCCGCTGCGACAACAGGTTTTTGTAGATCTCGTTCAGGCTCTCGCCGGGAAAGCTTGCCCGCAGCATACTTACCTTATCGCTCATCCATCGGGTCATCCAGCTGCAATTTTCCTCGTCTGCTGCGCTCTCCGGCAGGGCGGCATCCATGGCTTCTATGTCCTCTATGCCGTTGGTCAGTCCAAGATCCTTCCAGATGATGGGCGGCGGCAGCAGCATGCTTTCCAGCTCGCCGTATACCAGTGCACCCACCCGCAATTCGGGCATCAACTGCTTTGCCTGCCGCAGCAGCGCGTGGTTGAAGGAAACAAGGATCACCTGTTCTACCATCTCGGTCTGCTGCAGCACTTCCAGCACCCGGGGCACAAAGTCCGGGTCGTTGTCCATGGTGGATTTCAGTTCCAGATGCACGGTGCATCCCGGCATCTGCCTGCACAGTTCCATGGCCTCCTGCAGGGTGGCGATCTTCTCGTCCTGAAAGATGGCGTCCTTCCAGCTGCCAAAATCCAGTTCCTTTAAATCGCCCATGGTCATATCATAGATCTTGCCGGAAATATCCGTGTGCAGATCGATCATATAGTCGTGGTGGATCACAAGCCCGGCGTCAATGGTCTGCTGTACGTCCATCTCTACGCCGTCCGCGCCAATCTCCATGGCTTTTTTAAAGGCAGTCAGGGTGTTTTCCGGTGCAAGATAGGAAGCACCGCGGTGTGCAATGATTTGTGGTGTCATAAATTTTCTCCGTTATCGGTTCTTCCTCACACTTTTACGCCCCGGCGCTGCCATACCGCAAACAGTGCCGGGGCGCTTGCTCAGGTCAGGTCCTCGCCGTCTGAAGCGATGACCTTTTTATACCAGTAAAAACTGTCCTTCCGGCTGCGGGCAAGGGTGCCGTTGCCGTCGTTGTCCTTGTCCACATAGATAAAGCCGTACCGCTTTTTCATCTCGCCGGTGGAGGCACTCACAAGGTCGATGGGACCCCATGTGGTGTAGCCCATCAGGGGCAGACCGTCCTCGTTGATAGCCTTTTCCATCTCTTCGATGTGCGCCCGCAGATAGTCGATGCGGTAGCTGTCGTGGATGGAGCCGTCCGGCTCTACGGTATCCACCGCGCCCAGACCGTTCTCCACGATGAACATGGGCTTTTCGTACCGGTCGTAGATGGTGTTCAGGGTCACCCGTAGACCCACCGGGTCGATGGCCCAGCCCCACTCGCTGACTTTCAGGTAGGGGTTCTTCACCGATGCAGACACGGCGTTGCCTTCCGCATTCTCTGCCGCCATCAGCTCCTTATCCACCGTGATGCAGCGGCTGGAATAGTAGCTGAAGGACACAAAATCCACCGTGCCCTCCCGCAGCGTGCGGTCGTCCTCCGGCTGTGTGTGCAGCTGCACCCCGGCGCGCTCCATCCGCTTTTTAGCCCACACGGGGTAAGCGCCGCGCACCTGTACGTCGGTAAAGAAGTAGTTGTCCCGGTCGGCCTCCTGCGCCGCCCGCACATCCTCCGGGGCGCAGGTGCGGGGGTAGAACTGCCCTGCCGCCAGCATACAGCCCACCATGGCGTCCGGCATTTTTTCGTGCGCCAGCTTTACCGCCTTTGCGCTGGCCACCAGCTCGTGATGGGCAGCCTGATACTTGACCTGCTCCACATTCTCGCCGGGGTAGAACACCAGCCCTGCGCCGGTAAAGGACAGGTGCAGCAGCATATTGATCTCGTTGAAGGTGAGCCAGTACTTCACCTTGCCTTTGAAGCGGTCGAACAGCACCTCGCAGTAGTGGACGTAGGCGTCCACCATGCGGCGGTCTTTCCAGCCGCCGTATTTTTTGATGAGGGCAATGGGAGTGTCAAAGTGGCAGATGGTGACCAGCGGCTCAATGCCGTACTTATGGCACTCGTCAAAAATGCTGTCGTAGAAGGCCAGTCCTGCCTCGTTGGGCTGAGCGTCATCGCCGTTGGGCAGGATGCGGGTCCATGCAATGGACAGCCGGAAGCACTTGAAGCCCATCTCTGCAAACAGGGCGATATCCTCTTTATAATGGTGATACAGGTCAATGGCCTCGTGACTGGGGTAGAAATGCGCGTCATCGCAGCCCAGCATTTCCATATAGCCCGTTGCCACCGGAAAACGGTCCGGGCCGAAGGGGGTTACATCCACCGTAGCCAGACCCTTGCCGTCTGCCTGCCATGCACAAAACTTGCAGCAAACCAACCGGCACCAGCTGAATGCCTACTATCAGGGCAGCATAAAGCAACTCCACATAAACTTCAACACCGACCTGGTATACGGAAAAAGTTATAATCACCAGGAGGCTAAAGAAGAAAGCCAGACCGAAGGCAATCGCGACATCAGCTCTTTCAACCACGCCGACAACCGCCTTTATGCCGCCAAGTTGATTCTGACCCATCCCCTTTGGAAAGGTGAACTGAAGACCGGTGCCGATTACACCTTCATCCGGCGAAATGACAATTTCCTGAACCGGCAGCACATACTTCCCGATACAGACAGTCGAATCGACGAAAGCAAGTCCGCCGTCTTTGCCGAATACTCACTGACATTAGGAAAAATCAGCCTTCTTGCAGGACTGCGCTTCGAGCATGCCGTCTCCGACTATTGGGAGCAGGAAAAGTACGTGTCCGGTCAAAGTCGTACTTACAATGACTGGTGCCCCAACCTATCGGTAGACTTTCCTCTCGGCAAAGCCCAAGCCAATCTCAGCTATACAGCCAAAAGCAACCGCCCCAGCTTCTTCCAGCTACGTAGCACACTGAGTTATAACAACCGTTTCATCTACGAAGGCGGAAACCCACTGCTCACCCCCGAAACCAACCACGACCTGCAGTTCACGGCCCTTTACAAGTGGGTACAATTCGGACTTAACTACCAATACCGCCGCAATGCCATTGCCTTCATGACCAAAGAATACGAGGACAATCTGGATGTTGTCATCTTCACTACCGGAAATTTCAAACGGATGCAGTATCTCACCGCCTCTGCCCATCTGTCACCCACCGTCGGCATCTGGAAACCGGAGCTCGGCATCTACTTCGCCCAACCGTTCTTCAAAGTCACCAATCAAGGCAGTAGCAAGAATATGAACCGCGGCAGCATTTACCTCTTTCTGCAAAACAGTCTCCAGCTTCCGGACGAGTGGATTCTCTCCCTTGATGCCGACTACCAGAGCGAAGGCAACTTCGGCGCCATGCTGCAACGTTCCTATTGGGGCATAAACGCCGGCATCCGCAAAACATTCTTCAACAAAAGGCTGACGCTCGGACTGCAAGCCAATGACCTGTGGAATTCCCGGTATGGCTCCTTCATGCTGTTCGGTCCCCGGCTGACCTATACGAAAAAGGCAAACCCGGACTCGCGCAGCTTCTCCCTGAACCTAAGCTATCGTTTCAATGCAGCAGGCAAAGCGTACAAAGGAAAGCACGTATCGGAACAAGACTTGAAGCGGCTATAAACAGAACTTTGGGGAAGAAAGAGAAACAGAACAGAAGAATATTATACAAATAAGCCGACCACCGGAGATATTTCAGCAATATTTTCCCTCAGAATGTTGCATCAAGTAAAAGTTTCTCTTATTTTTGCGGTTTAACAGCTATAAATTATAACCTTTAGACAGAAAATACTATCATTATGGATACCAGCAAAATCGTAGGAGAAAAAATAAAATCACTCCGTGAAAGCCAATCCATCAGTATGGAAGAACTGGCACAGCGTTCGGGACTTGCTATCGAACAGATTGAACGTATAGAAAACAACATCGACCTCCCGTCACTGGCTCCCCTCATCAAGATAGCGCGTGTGCTGGGTGTACGTTTGGGAACTTTTCTTGACGACCAGGATGAGAACGGTCCCGTGGTCTGCCGTAAGGACGAGTCGCAGAACAGCATCAGTTTCTCCAACAATGCCATCCACAGCCGCAAGCATATGGAGTATCATTCACTCTCCAAATCCAAAGCCGACCGCCACATGGAGCCGTTTATCATTGATGTGGCCGCTACGGACGACAGTGACTTTGTACTCTCCTCACACGAAGGCGAAGAATTCATCATGGTGATGGAAGGAACCATGGAAATCAGTTACGGCAAAAACACCTACCTGCTCGAAGAAGGTGACAGCATCTATTACGATTCCATCGTTCCGCACCACGTACACGCCTATGAAGGGCAGGCAGCCAAGATACTTGCAGTAGTTTATACACCAATTTAAATTAATGGAAAATTGAAAGGTGAAAATGGAAAATGATAAATACTTTCTATTTTCACCTTTCAACTTTCCACTTTCAACTTCCACATCATGTTATACGAACGTACCCTCGGCCAATGGTTGGAACATTGGGCCGAAACAACACCAGACAAAGAATATATCGTTTACTCTGACCGCAACCTGCGTTTCACCTGGAGCCAGTTCAACCGCCGGGTGGACGACATGGCCAAAGGACTTATCGCCATCGGCGTGGAGCGGGGAACACACGTAGGTATCTGGGCAGCCAACGTACCCGACTGGCTGACTCTATTATACGCTTGCGCCAAGATAGGTGCCGTCTACGTAACGGTAAACACCAACTACAAACAGTCCGAGCTGGAATATCTCTGCCAGAACTCCGACATGCATACCCTCTGCATCGTCAATGGCGAAAAGGACAGTGACTTTGTGCAGATGACCTATACCATGCTTCCGGAACTGAAGACCTGCCAACGCGGACACTTGAAAAGCGAACGTTTCCCTTATATGAAAAACGTCATCTACGTGGGGCAGGAGAAGCACCGGGGCATGTACAACACGGCCGAAATACTTCTCTTGGGCAACAATATAGAAGACAGCCGCCTGAATGAACTCAAAAGTCAGGTCACTTGCCACGATGTAGTGAACATGCAATACACCTCCGGCACTACGGGATTCCCGAAAGGCGTCATGCTTACCCACTACAACATTGCCAACAACGGTTTCCTCACCGGTGAGCACATGAAGTTTACCGCCGATGACAAGCTCTGCGTCTGCGTACCATTGTTCCATTGCTTTGGCGTGGTACTTGCCACCATGAACTGCCTGACACACGGCTGTACAGAAGTAATGGTGGAACGCTTCAACCCACTGGTAGTGCTCGCCTCTATCCACAAGGAGCGCTGCACGGCACTTTACGGCGTACCCACCATGTTCATTGCCGAACTGAACCATCCGATGTTCGACATGTTCGATATGTCCAGCCTACGTACGGGTATCATGGCAGGTTCCCTCTGCCCGGTAGAGCTGATGAAGCAGGTGGAAGAGAAAATGTACATGAAGGTAACCAGCGTTTACGGGCTGACCGAAGCTGCTCCCGGAATGACCGCCACCCGGATAGATGACCCATTCGACGTACGTTGCAACACTGTAGGACACGACTTTGAACATACGGAAGTAAAGGTTATCGACCCCGAAACCGGAGAAGAGTGTCCCGTAGGCGTACAAGGTGAAATGTGCAACCGCGGATACAACACCATGAAGGGTTACTACAAAAACCCGGAAGCCACAGCCGAAGTCATTGATGAGAACGGCTTTCTGCACTCGGGAGACCTTGGAATAAAGGACGAGGACGGCAATTACCGCATCACAGGACGCATCAAGGACATGATTATCCGCGGTGGTGAGAATATCTATCCCCGCGAGATAGAAGAGTTCCTCTATCAACTGGAAGGCGTAAAAGACGTGCAGGTAGCCGGTATTCCCTCTAAGAAGTACGGTGAAGCCGTAGGCGCTTTCATCATCCTGCACGAAGGAGTGGATATGCACGAATCGGATGTACGAGACTTCTGCATCGGCAAAATATCCCGCTACAAGATACCCAAGTATATCTTCTTCATCAAAGAATTCCCCATGACGGGAAGTGGCAAGATACAGAAATTCAAGCTGAAAGATCTGGGATTGCAACTTTGCAAGGAGCAGGGGATTGAGATTGTGTAATAATAAAGGATAAGAGATAAGGGGTTAGCGATTAGGGATTATTTGGGGCCGCATAGACTTTAATATAGGCATAAACCCATCCTTAATCCCTAATCGCTAACCCCCTTATTTTTCTTCTTTTTCCGGATACTTCATATTCTCCTCTTTCATCTGTTCCAATACCTCATGCAGGTATTTGGCAGACTCCCACTTAGCCATTGGCAGGTCGTGGAGCAGGTAGTTGCCGCAATCTTGCGGAGCGGCACCGGGAACTTCACCTTCATACTCGGCAACAAAACGGAAGGTATCCTGCATCAGTGCCAGTATGTCCTGTGGTTTCAAGTCGCCTTTCATCAGCAGATAATTGCCGGTGAGGCAGCCCATGGGGCCCCAATAGATAATCTTGTCCTGCCACTGCGGGTCATTACGCAGGTAGGTGGCGGCAAGATGTTCGATAGTATGCAGAGCACCTTGTCCCAAGGCAGGCTCACGGTTGGGCTCTTTCATACGGATGTCGAAAGTAGTGACTGTTTCTCCGTTCACTTCATCCTGGCGGGATACGTAAATACCGCGCAACAAGCGGATGTGGTCAATTGTAAAACTGGGAATCTTCTTCATGAGTTATGAGTTATAAGTTATGAGTTATAAATTGCTGGGAAGGGTGGAGAGGAAGGTCCATATCGTGAGGAACGAACGCTCTGCCATGGTTCCCCAGAAATCGGCATACTGCGAAGCATGGTCCTCTACTCCGGGTGTGTCGCTGATGATGCGGAAGCTGAGAAAAGGAACATTGTACAGATAGCAAGTCTGCGCAATGGCGGCAGACTCCATATCAACGGCAAGACCGTCGGGGAAACGTTGCTTGATGGTATCCAGCTCCGTACGGTTGGTGATGAACTGGTCGCCGGTACAGACAAGTCCGCTGTGGATGCGGCTTTCCATTCCGGCTTCGTTCAGCGACAAGGCATGTTTCAACAGAGAGGAACATCCCTCGTAAGAGGCGGGAAAACCTTGCACTTGTCCGTACTCGTTACCGTCGCCGCACCAGACGTCGTGATACACCAGACGTTGGCTTGCCACTACATCCGTCACCTTCAGGCAAGCATCAATGCCGCCCGCCACACCGGTGCTGACGATGCAGTCCGGAGAAAAGCGCCGTATCAGTTCCGAAGCTCCTACCGCTGCACTCACCTTACCGATGCCACACTGCGTAAGTATCACACGATTACCGCCAAGCAATCCTTCTACATAATGCAGATTGCCGTCACCCGACATTTTCTTATCCTGCAAGCGTTCCACCAGTTGGCGGTGTTCGCTGTCCATTGCACTGATTATCCCTATTGTCATATCTATAATAATTTAAGCTTGCATATTATCGTTAAAGCACTTTAATCTTTTTTTGGAAAGGCAAAGGTACAACATTCTGCCGATAACGTGACAATAACAATCTGCATTTATGTATCTTTGCCACAAAAGCAAAGATAGGCTGCACCTCAACAGAACTTTTTCATGCAAGCATGAAAGTTCTGTATTCGGTTTGCATTATCTTTGCCCCACGATTGATTAATTGATAACTCATAATTTATAACTCATGAAGAAGCTTCTTCCCGACCTTATTGCCATCCTGGCATTCGTCCTCCTTTCCTTCGCCTACTTCTTCCCGGCGGATATAGAAAACCGTATTCTCTTTCAGCACGACACGGCTGCAGGAGCAGGGGCAGGACAAGAAGTCAAGGAGTATTACGAACAGACGGGCGAACGCAGCCGTTGGACAAACTCGCTGTTCGGCGGTATGCCCATGTATCAGATAGCCCCTTCGTATGACTCCACCAAGTCACTGCAGTGGGTACAGAAAGCCTACCAACTCTTCCTGCCCGACTATGTGTGCCTCACATTCATGCTGATGCTCGGCTTCTACATCCTGCTGCGCGTCTTCGGCATACCGGTCTGGCTGGCCGGACTGGGCGGTATCATGTGGGCATTCTCGTCCTATTTCTTCATCCTGATATCTGCCGGACACATCTGGAAGTTCATCACCCTTGCCTACGTGCCGCCCACCATAGCAGGCATTGTGCTCGCCTATCGTGGGAAACTGCTGTGGGGAGGCATCCTCACCGCCTTGTTCGTGGCCCTGCAAATCACCTCGAACCACGTGCAGATGTCCTATTACTTCTTCTTCGTCATCCTTTTCTTTGTGGGAGCCTACTTCGAGAAAGCATGGCGTACCAAGACATTGCCCCAGTTCTTCAAGGCAAGTGCCGTACTGATTGTGGCAGCCCTCGTCGGCATAGCCGCCAACGTATCCAACCTCTATCACACCTATGCCTACAGCAAAGAAACCATGCGCGGCAAAAGCGAACTGGTGCAGACCGGCGACGCTGCCAAGCAGACCAGTAGCGGGCTGGACCGCGACTACATCACCCAGTGGAGCTACGGCATCGACGAAACACTGACTCTGCTGGTGCCCAACTTCAAAGGCGGAGCATCTGCCGCCCTCAGCCAGAGTGAAACTGCCATGAGCAAGGCAAACCCGATGTACAGCAGTCTGTACGGCTCACTGACACAATATTTCGGTACCCAGCCCATGACGTCGGGTCCCGTCTACGTCGGAGCATTCGTCTTGTTTCTGTTCGTACTGGGATGCTTCATCGTGAAAGGACCGTTGAAGTGGGCATTGATAGGAGCCACCTTCTTCTCCATCGTCTTGTCCTGGGGCAAGAACTTCATGCCGCTGACGGATTTCTTCATCGATTACGTCCCGTTGTACAACAAGTTCCGCGCCGTGTCCTCCATCCTTGTCATAGCAGAGTTCACGATACCTTTGCTGGCTATCTTTGCCCTGAAACGCCTGCTCGAAGAGCCGGAAATCTTAAAACAGGAAAAGAAGCCCCTCGGCATCAGCCTGCTGCTCACTGCAGGCATCGCCCTGCTGCTTGCCGTTGCCCCGGGCAGCATCGGCTCCGGCTACGTGCCCGCCCAAGAGGCACAGATGCTGCAGAATGCCGTCAACCAGCAGATGATACCCGCCAACGAGCTCTCCGGCATCCTTGCCAACTTGGGAGAGATGCGTGCCGAACTCGTCAGCAGCGACGCCCTGCGTAGCTTCATCATCATAGGCATCGGCTGCAGCCTGCTCTGGCTCTATGCAAGCGGCAAGCTGCGCAGCTCGCTGACCATTGCAGGTATCACCATACTCTGCCTGGCAGATATGTGGGGGGTCAACAAGCGCTATCTGAATGATGCCCAGTTCGTGCCCCACTCCATCCGTACGGAAACCTTCACCAAGACAAATACAGACGAGCTGATACTACAAGATACCAGCTTGGACTATCGTGTATTGAACTTTGCCACCAGCACCTTCGATGACAACAACACCTCCTACTGGCACAAAAGCGTCGGCGGTTATCACCCGGCCAAGCTGCGCCGCTACCAGGAAATGATAGAGCATCACATCTCTCCCGAAATGCAGGCGGCCTACAAGGCCATTGCTACCGCCGGAGGTGAGATGGACAGCGTGGATGCCAATAAGTTCCGCGTACTGAACATGCTGAACACCAAATACTTCATCTTCCCTGCAGGACAGCAAAGACAAACCGTTCCCATCCTCAACCCGCACGCCTACGGCAATGCATGGTTTGTAAACAAGGTGCAGTATGTGAACAACGCCAACGAAGAGATTGACGCCCTGGACAGCATCATACCCACAGAGACAGCCGTAGTGGATGCCCGCTTCAAGGATGTACTGAAAGGTACCACGGAAAGTTATAAAGACAGCCTCTCCAGCATCCGCCTGACAAGTTACGCACCTAACCGCCTGACGTACGAAACGAACAATGCCCAAGACGGTATTGCCGTATTCTCCGAAATCTATTATCCGGACGGCTGGCACGTAACCATCGACGGACAGCCTGTCGAACTGGCACGCGCCGACTATATCCTGCGCACAATGTATGTTCCTGCCGGACAGCACACCATCGAAATGCGCTTTGACCCCACCAGCCTGCACGTGACGGAAGGCATCGCCTACGGAGCACTGGCACTGCTGGTGATAGGTATCATCGTGGCAGTGCTGATAGCCAAAAGGAAGTATGTAAAGGCATAAAAAAAATATCATATCATTCCCCCACAAGGACTCGACGCATTCCGCTATTCATACCCTGATACGGAATGCGTCGAGTGCTTATGTCCGTTCCGTTATCCCCTCATGTTTGTTCTGTCATTCCCTTATGTCTGTTCTATCAACCCCTATATATTGATGAAAAACCACGGCTGTGAAGCATATTCTTCACAGCTGTGGCACGTCTTCTTCACAACTGTGGAAAAGGCGTACCACAGCCGTGCGCACATGATAAACCCAGAGGCTTCTCAAGACAAACCACCGTGCAAAACACAACAGAAGCCTATGTAACACACAACGGAAGCCTATGCAAGAGACAAGAAAGCCCGGTCAGATGCGCAAAAAAACCGTTTCTACCCTCCCGGGTAAAAACGGTTCAAGTCAATAATACATGAAAAAACGCTATTTAGAGAGAGTCTCTTCTATAACGGAATGGTTCTCTTCCTTCTTCACTCATCATCAGCAGTTCTCCGAACTGACATCAAAGTTAGGGAAGCATAACAAGAACAACAAATAGAATCTACGAAAAGGCATATCTCATCGACAGAACGGAAAAGAATGAACCCTACAATAGGGAAAAGAATGAAAAAAAAGCTATAAACAGTCGGCAGAACGATATATTTCAGTAACTTTGCTAACGTGAAAACAGGCTGCACCCCAGCATAAAAAAATGAACAGTATGGAAACTACCAGACAAAATAAAATAGCCCGTCTCCTGCAGAAGGAACTGAGTGATATCTTCTTGTTGCAAACCAAGTCCATGCCCGGCATACTGATTTCCGTCAGTGCCGTACGCATCAGCCCCGACATGAGCGTGGCACGCGCTTATCTCAGTATATTCCCCTCGGAGAAAAGCGAAGAAATAGTCAAGAACATCAACGGAAACATGAAATCCATACGCTTTGAACTGGGTACCCGCGTACGCCACCAACTACGCATTATCCCCGAACTAAAGTTCTTCGTAGACGACTCACTGGACTATCTGGAACGAATTGATGAACTGTTGAAATAATGTCCCTTCCCTTCTTTATAGCCCGCCGCTACCTCTTCTCCAAGAAGAAACACAATGCCATTAATATCATCTCCGGTATTTCGGTGTGTGGAGTGGCATTGGCTACGTTGGCGTTGGTATGCACCTTGTCCGTGTTCAACGGTTTTCAGGACATGGTGGCAGGCTTTTTCACAGCCTTCGACCCGGAACTGAAAATCACCGTCCGCGAAGGTAAGGTTTTCGACCCGCACGAAGCGTGCATCCGGCAAGTACACGCCCTGTCCGAGATTGACGTGTGGACGGAAACACTGGAAGAGAATGCCATGGTGCAGTACAAGGACCGCCAGGCAATGGCCGTCATCAAAGGAGTGGAGGACAATTTCGAACAGCTTACATCCATCGACAGCTTGCTCTATGGGACGGGAAAGTTCCTGCTGAGCGACTCGGTGGTGGACTATGGTTTTCTGGGTGTGGAACTTATATCCGAGTTGGGCACCGGCATTCAGTTCGTGGACCCGTTGCAGGTCTATGCCCCCAAACGAAACGTACGGGTAAACATAGCCAACCCCACTGCGGCTTTCAACCGGGAGTATCTCTTCTCGCCCGGCGCCATCTTTGCCGTCAACCAGCAAAAATACGATTCACGCTACATACTGACGTCACTCGACTTTGCCCGCCGTCTGTTCAATTATGACACGGAAGTCTCTGCCATCGAGATGAAACTGAAACCCGGTTCCAACATCGGCTCCGTACAAAAGAAAATAGCAGGCATTCTCGGCGACCGGTTCATTGTACAGAACCGCTACGAGCAGCAGGCCGATGTTTTCCGCATCATGGAAATAGAGAAACTTATCTCTTATCTCTTCCTCACCTTCATTCTGGGTATCGCATGCTTCAATGTCATCGGTTCGCTGTCCATGCTGATACTGGACAAACGGGAGGACGTGGAGACACTGCGCAACCTGGGTGCCGATGACCGGCTCATAGCGCGCATCTTCTTGTTCGAAGGCAGGATGATTTCTGTATTCGGCGCCCTCTCCGGCATCGTTTTAGGATTGTTGCTGTGCTTTCTGCAGCAACGTTTCGGGTTGATTTCATTGGGGGGAGGCAATGGAAGTTTTGTAGTGGACGCTTATCCGGTAAGTGTACATGCCACAGATATCATGCTGGTATTCGTAACGGTCATCACCGTAGGCTTCTTGTCCGTATGGTATCCGGTGAGATACCTTAGCAAGCGGCTGCTGAGAAAAAGATAGAAAAACAGCTACTTCTTACGGATAATCGTCAATCCGTCACGCAGGGGAAGAATGACTTTCTCCACGCGCGCATCCCGCGCCACCAAATCATTGAAGGCTTTGATACTGATTGTCTGCAAGTCTGTGCGATGGGGTTGTTCTTCCAGCACATGGCCATCCCACAAGGTATTGTCGGCAATGATATATCCACCGCCGGAAAGACGGGCGAGCACCATTTCATAATACTCTATGTATTTACGCTTATCTCCGTCAATAAAGGCAAGGTCGAAAGTGAGGTCCAGTTGCGGTACCAGTTCCAAAGCATCACCGATGTAGAACCTGATTTTATCCGCGTAATCGGAATTCTCCAGCCACGGACGGGTGAAGTCCTCCTGCTCGTCGTTGATTTCAAACGTATGCAGCATCCCGCCCTCCGGCAGTCCTTCTGCTATGCAAAGTGCGGAATATCCGCTATAAGTCCCTATCTCCAGCACCTGCCGGGGACGAATCATCCGTACAAACATCTTGAGCATACGCCCCTGCAAATGTCCGGAAGCCATGCGGGGATATAGCAACTTGACATGCGTGTCGCGATAGAGCGCTTTCAGGTAATCGCCCTCATCATCAATGTGCTGCAAAATGTATTCGTCAATCGTCACTTTGTTAATGGATTATAGGTTAGGGATAAGGGATTAGGGGTTAGGGGTTAGTTCTGCGCACAATTATTAATTAATCATTAACCGCTAATCCCTAACCCCTTATCCTTAATCCCTTATCCTACAAATATCTGTTACTGTTGGGCAACACACTATCTTCAGCATGTTTCAGGGCATCTTCCACCACGTTGATTTCGAGGAAAGAAGTGCGCGTACCGGCTTTACCGCTACTCAGGTAGCCCACCATGTCCGTAGGACATAAACGGCCTTCCTTCAACAAGCGGCGCAAGGCTGCAAAGTAATACTCCTGCCCGTTGGCAAGTTCGGGCATATAGATAGCTTCCACACCGTAGGAAAGGGCAAGGTGCCGCATGGTCTTTTCCTTGTAGCAGATGGCCAACACCGGATATTTGCCACGGAAAGCGGCAAGGTTACGGGCAGTACGGCCGCTGTAACTGTCGGTGATGATTGCACGGATTTTCAGTTTGGTGGTAGCCTTTACCGCTTGTTTGGCCAGGAACGCAGTCACGTCGTTGCTGTTCTCGTCCAACGGAATACGGATATCGTTGTCAGACAGCTTGTCTTTCTCCGCTTGGGCGGCAATCTTGGTCATCGTCTTCACCGCTTCTACCGGATACTTTCCATAGGCGGTTTCACCGCTCAACATCAAGGCATCCGTACGATAATAGATGGCATTGGCAATGTCCGTTACCTCCGCACGGGTGGGACGCGGATTGGAAATCATGGTATGAAGCATCTGTGTGGCAACAATCACCGGCTTCTTGGCAAGAATACACTTGCGGATGAGCACACGCTGGATGCCCGGAATACGTTCCTGCGGAACTTCAATACCGAGGTCACCGCGAGCTATCATCACACCGTCGGCTACTTCCAGGATTTCATCGATATTATCAACGCCTTCCTGGTTCTCAATCTTAGCAACAATACGGATATCGCTGTTATGAGCGTCAAGAATCGCCTTGATGTCGAGTATATCCTGCTTATTGCGCACAAAGGAGTGGGCAATGAAGTCTATGTTCTTCTCAATAGCATAAAGGATATTGGTGCGGTCCTTCTCAGTCAGAGAAGGCAGATTGATGCGGACGCCGGGAACGTTGACGCTCTTGCGGCTGCCCAGAGTAGCCTCATTCTGTACTTCGCAGAGCAGGTAGTCGGGGGTCTTCTCTACAACAACCAACTCCAAGTCACCGTCATCAATAAGGATATGGCCGTCCACATTCAAGTCTTTGACGAAATGGGGATAGGATACCGAGATACATTCACGGGTAGTCTCCTGCTCCGGGTTGCCTACCACCTTCACGCGGTCGCCCGCCTTGAAAGGAATGGGCTCAGCCAGAACCGTCGTGCGGACCTCCGGTCCTTTCGTATCCATCAGGATAGCGATGCGGTTGGAAACCGAACGCACATTGTTAATCAACTTCTCGGCACCTTCACGGCCAAGATGTGCAGTATTCATACGTACAACATTCATACCTGCATCGAACAACTGCTTTATAAAATCAACATCACAGCGCTGGTCAGAAATCGTTGCGACAATCTTCGTTTGCTTCAATAACATAATCTATATACCTATTTTATTTAATAATCTTTTAATGCCTCCATGGCCAGACGGTAGGAGTTCAGCCCGAAACCGAGAATGACACCCTTGCAAGCGCAGGAAATCATGGACACATGACGAAAAGCCTCGCGGGCATGTACATTAGAGATATGCACCTCAATCACCGGAGAAGTGACCGAACGGATAGCATCTTGCAGAGCGATGGACGTATGGGTGTAAGCACCCGCATTCAAAATGATGCCGTCCACATCAAAACCTACCTGCTGAATCTTGTCTATCAGCTCTCCCTCAATGTTGGACTGGAAATAGTCAATCTGTACATCCGCATATTTCTTGCGGAGTTCGGCAAGGTAG
>OGYO01000600.1_pt1 | contig 18652 bp, 11 predicted proteins | sample 1576561 | NCBI WGS metagenome assembly OGYO01 (sample SAMEA3541507, study PRJEB24748) | human gut metagenome | biome: human gut; feature: human-associated habitat; material: faeces | place: China | collected 2012 | reverse complement strand
GGCACAAGGTACGCAGGGCCATCCGGGAGCACCCGGCCAAGGCCGCCGCCCGTGCGGAGTCCCGGTACATCAAGGCCACGGCGGACTACCATTCCCGCAAGTTTGCACAGGAGCAGCCGGAGGCGCAGAGCGCCGCCGCCCGGTTATGGCACCGCCACAAGCTGAAACGGGAGTATCAGCGCAAGGCGCGGGAAACCGCCAAGCAGACCGCCAAAGCCGCCGAACAAACCGTATCAGCCACGGAGCGGTTTGTCCGGGAAGCGGCGGCGTTCGTCAAGCGGCATCCCGTGGGGACGCTGATTGCGCTGGGCTGTCTGCTGGTGGTGCTGACCCTGCAATCGTGTATGTCCTCAATGGTTTCCGTGGGAAACAGCACCCTTGCGGCCATCGCCGCCAGCACCTATAAGGCGGAGGACGCGGATATGCTGGGAGCCGAGGCCGCCTACTGCGCTCTGGAGGACGAGCTGCAACGCTACCTCGACACCTACACCCGCACCCACGATTATGACGAATACCATTTTGACCTCGACAGCATTGAACACGATCCTTATGTGCTGATTTCCATGATCTCCGCGCTCCATGAGGGCGCGTGGACGTTGGACGAGGTGCAGGGGACGCTGCAAGACCTTTTTGACCGTCAGTACATTTTGACTGAGGATGTGGTTGTCGAGGTACGCTACCGCACGGTCACACGGACGGACAGTGAGGGCAACGACTACGATGTGGCGGTGCCGTACAACTATTACATCTGCTATGTCACGCTGGAAAACTTCAATCTCTCCCACGTCCCGGTTTACATGATGTCCGAGGAGCAGCTTTCCATGTACGCCCTGTATATGTCCACGCTGGGGAACCGTCCCGATCTGTTCCCGTCCTCGCCCTATGTGGGCAAGTACACCAATAAGCCCCCGGCGCATGAGATCCCGGAGGACTACCTTGCCGATGAAACCTTTGCCGCCATTCTGAAAGAAGCGGAAAAATATCTCGGTTTCCCCTATGTATGGGGCGGCAGCAGCCCGTCCACGTCCTTTGACTGCTCCGGCTTTGTCAGCTATGTCTACAATCAATGCGGCTGGGACTTTGGGCGGCTGGGCGCGCAGGGGCTTTATAACATCTGCTCCCGGACGGGCAGCCCCCGGCCCGGTGATCTGGTGTTCTTTGTCGGCACCTATGACACAGCGGGTATTTCTCATGTGGGCATCTATATGGGCGACGGCTGGATGCTCCATTGTGGCGACCCCATCAGCTATGCCAACCTCAACAGCAGCTATTGGCAGTCCCATCTTTACGCCTACGGGCGACTACCATAAAGGAGGTTTTTGATATGGCAATTACGAAAAGCACAAAAATTGAGGCCGAGATTGAAAAGGTCAAAGCCAAAATTGCCGAGCAGCAGGCAAGGCTTAAAGAATTGGAGCAGAAGAAGCTGGAGGCGGAAAACAGCGAGATCGTGGAGATCGTGCGCGGCATGAGTATCTCCCTTGCCGATCTGCCGCTGGTGCTCCAGCAGCTCCGGGGTAGCGCTTCTGGTCACAGTGGCCAGAAGCCGACAGAACAGGCGGAGGTGACAGAATGAAAAAACTGCGGCTTTTGATGATGACGCTCTGTGTGACCGTCCTCATGGGCATTATGGCGGTCACGGCCTACGCCGGGGGCGGGGAGGAATGGGACAGCCTTGATCCTGTGGAGCCGCCGCCTGCCGAAACCGTTGACCCCGGCGAGGGTCGCGGTGGGCGAGACTCTGCCGTGCGAGCTGTTCCGCGAGGCGCTTGAGGCCTTGGACCCCGAGGCGGTGCTGTTGCTCGATAACAGCGCGGCCGATGTCATGCGCGAAACCTACGCCGATATGCTCGTGGCGATTGACGACTTCGACACCGCCATGCTCAGGCCCGGCCTGGTCGCCCATGTGCAGGGCCGCCGCGTGCTCGCGCTCGACGGCTTTGAGGCGGCACTCACCGACAAGGCCGCTAAGCAGCGCATGTGGGCCTACATCAAGCAGCTGACCCCGGCGGCCGCGCCGCTGTAGCGAGCCTGCGTCGACAAACGACCCCGAGCGGGCGAGCCGTACCCGCGGAACGCAAATCCGTCGCGCCCGCGCCCTTACATCACAGCGCGCAGCTCAAACCGATCGCCGTTAATGCGGAACTGGCAGTTGCCGTTCATGCGCTCCACGGCAAGTTTGATGCTCTTGGTGCCAAAGCCGTGGCCCGCATGCCGGGTCACGGGCATGCCGTCGACCATGCGCGGCGCGCGGTCAAACGTGTTGGAAACTAACAGCAGCAGCTGGCCGTCCTCAAATCGCAGGTCAAGATCGACAAAGCGCTTGCCCTCGGGGGCGGCACTCGCCGCGGCAATGGCGTTTTCCAAGGCATTTGAGAGCACACTAAACAGGTCGACATCGGCCACATGGACGTTCTCGGGCACGGCGGCGCGCAGGTTGGCGGTGATGCCGTTTTGGTTGATATCGGAGCTAAATGACGAAAGCACGATGTTGACCGTGTCATTGGCGCAGTAGCGGCGCACGGCGGTGCGGTCGTTGGCCTCGCATAGCGTATCGATGCGATCGAGCGCTTCGTCGGTGCGACCTTCTTCGATCAAGACGGCCAGACCGCGCAAGAAGTGCCGCATGTCGTGGCGCAGAATCGACAGCTCGCACCCAGATTGACGCCAAGCATCGAGTTCCTTCATGGCCGAGCTGTCGCGCGTCTCGAGCATCCAGCGTTCACGCTCAGCGGCCTCTTTTTCTTCGTATTCACGCAGGTAGACGGCGAGGAACATAAGGTAGAACGCGCAGAGCGCAAATGCCAAAAACTCAACCGTCACCACCGAGCCCGAGTGGAACAGCGTGGTGTAGACGTTGGTGGCATAGTCAAAGACGTAATAGACGAGCGGCAGGATTAAAAGGATGCCCAGCTCGGTGGGGCTTTTAATCGCCAGGCGGGGTCCAATGTCGCCGGCCCAATGTAGCAGGACGGCAAAGACGCCGAGCGTGGTAGCGATGCGTGCCAGATAGTACGCGATCTGCGAATCGGTTGCGGCAAAGGCGGCTATGCCCATCCAGTTGCTGAACTGGCAGCTCAGATAGGCACTCGTAATGCCGAGCGCGGCGAGCAGCGGGCTTAGGCGGTAGCGCGCACACAGGTAGACAATAAGCGGCAGGTGCACGACAAGCGGATAAGCCTGACGGGCAAATAGTTCGCCGCCAACGACATTGGCGATCGAGAAGGCGGTGCCGGTCAGAATGGTAACGACCACCAGCTCGAACGCATGGCGTCGATTGAGCTCGACACCGCACAGCGCCGCCGAGGCAAAGACGCCAAAGAGCAGCGTCGTGGCGTGGTGGATTGCCCAAAGGACCATTTCGACCGAGGAGGCCATCAGCGCCTCCCGCCCTCGAAGCGCACCGCAAAGTAGGCGTCTTGGAACCCCTGTTTGCTGCTGCGCGACAGCGGAATGCACGCGCCGGAGCGCATGACGATGTCCGTGCGATCGAAGTGGTCGATGTTGCGCAAGTTGACCTGGTAGCTACGGTGGCATTTAAAGAAGGTGGCATTTTGCGCCAAGCGGTCCTCGACGCTGCGGAACGACTCGAGTGCCTCGATATCGCGTCCGTCGCGCAGGTGGAAGACCACGTGCTTGTTGCGCGCCTCGGCATATTCGATGTCGGACAGGCGCAGGGCGTGGTAGCCAAAGGACGTTTTGATGACGAGTTCGTCGGTCGCTGCCGGACGCATGCTCGAAAGCTCGTCGAGCAGTTGCGCCAGGCGCTCGTAGGCCACGGGCTTGAGCAGATAGTCGAAGGCGCGGACCTCGTAGGACTCCAGAGCGAACTCGGGCGATGAGGTGAGAAACACCAGACGCACGGCGGTATCGGTCTGGCGCAGCTCGCGTGCGGTGTCCATGCCGTTGACGAGCGGCATGATCATGTCGAGAAGGATGATGTCGGCGCGCGACGTGGCATGGCGCGCCAGCAGGTCCTCGCCGCGCGTAACAAACGCAACGTCGACCGCCGTGCCCGTCTCGGTCGACCAGCGGTCGATCATCCGGTGCAGTCTATCTAGAAAAGCGACGTCGTCGTCGCAGGCAATAATCTTGAGCATTCTGAGCCCCCTTAGTAGTTCGATTTTGCCACATTGGGTGCGTGCCGCCTGCGGAGGCGTGTTCCATTTGCGCCTCACGGCGTGCAACTCGCGCCAAGCGGCAGGGTGTTAGAAAGTGCAGCAGCAAAATAATCCGTGGATAAACATGTCAATACATGCTGGTGGCTGGCCGGGGAACACGCCAGCCGCCAGCGCCAAACGATGCCAGACATCGCGAAGCATAGGGATAAAGGGAGCTGCACGATGAGGGAGAAGAAGATGGGGATGCGCGCCGTGCTGACGCGCCTGCTGGGTATCGCCACCGTGGCATGCGCGCTCGTGGCAACGCCGGCGGTGGCTGGGGCGGCGACAACGGCGGATATTCCGTCGAACGCGAAGATTGCTCAAACAAAAAGCAATAACCCCTACGTTGCCGATACGGTGACGCTCGAGGCGGGCGAGGATTACGTCGTCGGCGGAGAGATCGAGATCAACCACTACGTCGTAAAGGGCGGTACCGAGCAAAATCCGACGCGTATATACCTTACCGAGAATGCACGTCAAGGTCGCTGGAATGGTTCCATTAAGGACAAAAGAGGCAGCGGCTACGACGAACTCTTTGTGCTCGACGGCGGCTATATCGAGTTTATTGGAACCAACGGGAATGGCAGGACTCCCGTCTATTGCAACGGCAAGAGCTTTCTGTCCGACAATGCCGGCAAAAGAGACGGTTACGGCGATGGCACCGATAAAAACAGGGTCCCCAACAGCCTGAACCTTAAGGTTTCCGGCATCGAGTTTAAGACGGTAGCCTCAGGGGTGTCTAAAAGGCCAATTGCGCTGTACGGCACGATGGTCGATGGCGAAACGGCAACCTTCGACAATATCAAGGTCAGCAAATGGGATTGCACGCCGAACGGTGCGACTTATGGTAGCAGTCACAAGTACAGCAACATCGCAACAGAATATGAAGCCTCTCCGGCGCCGGTTACGATCCTCAGCTCGGCGAACGGTGCAAAGAGTTTGGACGTCACGTTTAGCAACTGTGAATTTACGGATAATGAAGATGACTGCACTGGTGCGCTAAGTGTCGTAGGCCGTGGGTGCAGGCCCAAGGTTGTGCTCAACAACTGCACCTTCAAGAACAATCAACAAGAATCGATCTGGTGCAAAGAACTTAACGTGCAGGATAAAAATGAGCATACCCATGCCGGCAACATTGTTGTCAATAATGCGGACGTAGCACTGAACGGTTGCACCATCACATCGACGCAAGAAGCGGCGAACTATACGCAAGATATGGTTATGACGAGCGCAATTGCGGTGGCTAAAAATTCGACATGCACGCTCAACAATACGCAGGTGAGCGACACTTATGCAGAGGGCACGTACTACCATTCCGATGCGAACACGCGTCGAAACACTGTGTATGCTCACGGAACGGTGACGCTTGCCGGTAATACGACCATTACTACTAACGGCGATAAGGGCGCCCGAGGCCTTGCGCTCGACACGCCGGGGATTTATTACTACGGCAAACTGAACATTGCCGAATCCTTTGCAGGCAAGGTCCAGCTGTCGCTTAAGGACGACCAGTTGGGCTCCTATACGGGCACACAGTGGAAGCTTGGCACCTGCGGCATCGAAAAGAGCGACCTGCTCGACCGTGTCACTACGGACGATCCGAGCGTTGGCATTGGAAAGACGGACGACGGATATGTGTACGCCTCGCGCCTGCCGCACGAGCATGTGTGGTCGGTGGAAAAGGCCGCCAACAGCTCATATCAGCTGAAGGTCACCTGCTCCGGCAAGATGCGCCCGAGCGATTGCAACTACAAAAATGGTTATGCTGTCGAGCTGGGCATCGATGGGGCAACGCCGGATAAGGGAAAGCTGGGCGTTACATACAGCGGCGGTGAAGTCACTCCAACGCTGACGATGTCGAATAAGGACGGCTACGCTCGAGACGATATCGTCTCGACGGGAGGCGTACGTATTTCCGGGTCTCAGTATTACAAGCTTTCGAACTGGGGCGACAGCAAGGGCGAGGCGCTGGAAGAAGTTCCTACCAATGCTGGCATCTACCGTATCGAGTCCAAAGTTAAGGTCGATGGCCAGGAAGACTACCTGACGCTCACTCGTGAGTTCGAGATTAGGCCGTTGGAGCTGAGCAAGGTCAGTGGGCTCACGTTTGAATTCAATGACGACGGAACAGACGCCACGATCGATGGTGAGAAAGTCCGTGCGTACCCGTGGACGGGCAAGACGATCGCGCCCAGTTTCTCTGTCAAGGTTTACAACTACGATTCTCAAAGCTGGTCGAACTTCATCAAGGGCGGCGACTACAAGATTGATAATGATCCGTCATATAGCACGGTGAGCGCGATCGATCCTCCCGGTTCCAATTCCTATTACCCGTACTACCAGCTCTATATCAAGGGCATGGGCAACTACACGGGCTCGGCATTCGCACGCTGGACCATCACGGGAACGCAGTTCGAGGACGTGACGGCCGAGGGATTCGAAGGTCCCTATGACGGGCAGGCGCATGGCGTCAACATCTCGGTATCGAACGCTCCTGCCGACATGGAGATTGAGTACAGCGTGGATGAGAGCGAAGAATGGACGACGGAGGTTCCGAGCTACACGGACGTTCAGCGCACTCGCAGGGGCGAGGTTCGCTCCGTGACGGTCGATTATCACATCACCGCGACGGATTATGTGACAAAGAGCGGACAGGTCGAGATCAGGATTACGCCTGCCAGCCAGCTTGTTCCGTGGCGTTATATCGCTAGCGAAGGCACAGGTGTCAAGGTCAAGGACGAAAGTGCGCATTTACTCGAGGATGGGTTGCTTTCCAATCTGAATAAGACCTATGAGTGGAGAAAATACGGGGACACATACTGGGAGTCCATCGGTGCCGGTAAAACTTCGGTCGATGGACTGCCTGCCGGGAAGTATGAGGTGCGCTTCAAAGCGGACAACAACCACTACGCTTCGGGGGCTAACGTCTTCGAAATCGCGGAGGGTCCTTGCGCGTCCGCTGACGGTACTTGGTATAAGACCGAGGGTTCGAATGGCGCTCACTGGCAGGTGTGTCGATGCGGCAAGAAGCTCAACGAAGACACGCATGTCTTCTCTTGGGAGGAAGTTAAGGCTCCCACCACCGAGAAGCCCGGTCTAAAGCGGTATCAATGCTCCACGTGCGGCTATGTCCTGCGCGAGGAGGAGATTCCTCCGGCGTGCATCGGCGGTTATGTCGGCGTGTATGACGGCAAAGAGCATGCCGTGAGCGTTGACCTTAAGGCTGGCGCGACGGCTCAGTTCAGCATCGACGGTGGCATCACGTGGAAAACGGATGCTCCTACAATCAAAAACGTCGGCAAGACCACGGTCGACTATAAGGTGACCACCCCTGGTGCATCCGACATCAAGGGACAGGTGACGCTCGAGGTGACGCCGTGCCCGATTACGGTGGCTCCTGCCCCGGCATCTAAAACGTATGGCGATCCAGATCCCGACTTCACCTATAACGTGACGGCTGGTTCCCTTATGGAGGGCGATACGCTTTCCGGTATCACGTACAAGCGTGATGAGGGCGAGAATGTCCTGACCGGTTATAAGACGTACAAGGTGACGGCTTCTCAGGAAGAGGGTGCCAACGCTAATTACGACATTACGTTTGAGACGGGCGAGTTCACCATCACACGTCGCACTATCGATGTGAGGTGGAATGTTGGTCAATACGTTTACAACGGCCAAGAACAGGGCCCCACGGCAGAGATAACCAATCTGGTTAACGGCGACGACGTGTCTCTCAAGGTCACTGACGCCGCAAAGGTAGATGCCGGCACGTATACGGCGAGGGTGACTGGGCTCGTCGGTGAGCAATCGGTTCTCGCTAATTACCGCATGCCTTCGGGCATCGAGTGTAAGTACGTTATCGCCAGGGCCAAACGGGACAGCGCTCCCAATGTAAAGGCGATGGCGGAGACCGTGAGTGGCAAGCACGACGGTAAGATTGAGGGCGTCGATACATCGATGCAGCTGGGCAAGCCTCGCAAGGAAATGATGTTCATCAAGGCAAGCGATCTGGTCGATGGTGACAAGCTTGAGAATCTGGCGCCAGGTTCCTATCGCCTGTGCTACGGGAAGACGACGAATTATGAAGCCTCCGAGATCGTTACCGTTACGATCGCCGCTGGGCCTAAGCTCAAGGTGACGCTGCCGGCCGAGCAGGCGGGCTACACGCTCACGGCCGACGCGGCCGAGCTCGACTGGCACGGTTCTGCGACGCTTAAGCTTACGGTTGCGGACGGCTATTACGCGACCAAGGGTCTTTCCGTTAAGGCGAACGGCGAGACCATCAAGCCCAGCGAGCAGGGCGTTTACCAACTGTCTAAGGTTGAGAAAGACACCGCGATCACCGTTGAGGGTATCGCCAAGCACGAGCCCGATGGCACCGGCTGGAAGAGCGACGGTTCTTCTCACTGGCATGTTTGCACGCGCGGTGAGCGGATTGACGTTGCAGAGCATACCTTCGAGTGGGTAATCGACGAGAAGCCTACGGTCGAGAAGCCTGGATCCAAACATTTGCACTGCACTGTCTGTGACTACAACTCCTCCGATAAGGTTGTAATCCCGGCAGCCTCTGTTGCCGGCTATTCCGGCGAGTATGACGGCAAGGTCCACGCTGCCGATGTTTCGGCCTTGCCCGAGGGCACGGCGGTCCAGTACAGCATCGACGGTGGCGTCACTTGGTCTGCCACGGTCCCCGAGATCAAGAACGTCGGCACCCTGCCGTTCAAGTACAGCGCGATCGTCGACGGCGCCGCTATCGAGGGCGAGGCGAAGCTTGTGGTGACGCCGCGCAAGGTCACTGCGACGGCGTCCGATGCCTCCAAGACGTACGGCGACGCCGACCCTGAGTTTACGTGGGCGGTCACATCCGGCAAGCTCGTCGAGGGCGAGTCTCTTGAGGGCATCGAGATCGAGCGCGAGGCCGGCGAGGACGTGCGCGAGGGCGGCTATGCCCTGAACGTAACGCAGACCAAGGGCGCTAACCCCAACTACGACATCACGTTCGTCGACGGCGTGTTCGCCATTAACCGGCGTCTGCTCACCGTTACGTGGGGCACCAGCGAGTTTGTCTACGACGGCAAGGAGCACTGCCCCGTGGCAGAGCTTGGCAACGTCATCGGCAAGGATGACCTTGGTGCACTCGTTGACGGTTTCCAGACCGAGGTCGGCACCTATACGGCGACCCTCGCCGAGCTGACGGGCAAGGCCGCGGGCAACTACACGCTGCCCGCCGATGGCTTGACCTGCGAGTTCTCCATCAAGAACGCTGCGCAGGACGCGCCGGTGGTCCAGGCCGAGGCCGAGACCGTGAGCGGCAAGAAGGACGGCAAGATCATGGGCGTCGACGCCACCATGGAGTGGCGCGCTCAGGGCGCCGCCGAGTACCAGGCCGTGGGCGAGGGCGTGACCGAGCTCAAGGATCTCGCCGTCGGTGTGTACGAGGTTCGCTACCAGGCCAAGGCCAACTACGATGTTTCCTCTGTTACCGAGGTTACCGTGAAGGCGGGCCGCAAGCTCGTCGTGACGCTGCCGGGTAATCAGGTGGGCTACACGCTCACCTCGACGGCAACCGAGCTCGACTGGCACGGCTCCGCAAAGCTCGCCATCAGCATCGACGGCGCGTACTTTACGGGCAAGAACTATGCTGTCAACGTCAACGGTAAGGCCGTTAAGCTCGCTGACGACGGTACCTATGAGCTCAAGGACGTCGAGGGCGATGTGAACGTGACGGTCGAGGGTGTGCTCAAGCACGAGCCCGACGGCTCCGGCTGGGCGCACGACGCCAAGAACCACTGGCATATCTGCCGTTGCGGCGAGGTTCTCGACAAGGCCGAGCACACCTTTGAGTGGGCTGTCGACAAGCCGGCGACCACCGAGGCCAAGGGCGAGAGACACCAGGAGTGCACGGCTTGCGGCGAGAAGGGCGCAACCGAGGACATCGCGATCCTGGCACCCACGATTATCGAGGGCGCAGGCCAGGCGATCACAGTCGACACCGCCAAAGACCTGAGCTTCCGTTCGAACGCGCCAATCAAGTACTTCCAGAAGGTGCTGGTCGACGACAAGGAAGTCGACGCCGAGAACTACGTGCTCACCGAGGGTTCCACGATCGTGACGCTCAAGACGAGCTTCGTGAAGACGCTTGGTGTGGGTGAGCATAAGCTGAGCGTGGTTTCGACCACGGGCACGGCTGAGACGACCTTTACCATCGCCGAGGCCGCCAAGCCGACGCCCGACTCGAGCCAGACCACCACGACCACGACGACCACGTCTTCTAAGTCCAAGAAGAAGACCGGCAAGGGCGCCTTGCCTTCGGTCGGCGACGGTACGTACGCCGTGGCTGGTGGCGTACTTGCAGCCGGCATGGCGGCTCTGCTGCTGGCCTTCGCCATGAAGCGCCGCGCCTAGTTGCTGCCCTGTTCCTAAGGGGTCCGGATCTGACAAGCCGGACCCCTTTTTTGTGCCGCCGCGAGGTCGCCCCTGTGGACAAAAACTCCGCCCGAAATTGAATTTTTATTTCAACTTTACACCTGGCTTTACAGCTGTCTTGTCAGCTGTAAAGCCAGGTGTCATACTAAAGCCCCAAGATTCGCCAAAAGAGAGGGGCCTTGATGGCACAGAGCGCGAACATGGATGCGTCGGAGCTTGCACGCGATATCGCGGCCGGCCTAGCATCGGCAACGACGGCAACGGAGCGCGCGGCATTGGTGCCCGCAGAGCTCGTCGAGGCCATTCAGCAACTTAAAACCCAGCGCGACGCGGTGATCCTGGCGCACTATTACGTGGCGCCCGAGGTCCAGGCTGTGGCCGATTACGTCGGCGACAGCTTCTACTTGGCAAAGCTTGCCAAGAGCTTACCGCAGCAGACTATCGTGCTGTGCGGCGTGGAGTTTATGGGCGAGAGCGCCAAGCTGCTCAACCCCACCAAGACCGTGCTGCTGCCCGAGCCGGGCGCGGACTGCCCCATGGCTCACATGGTCAAGCGCGAGACGGTCGACGCGGCGCGCACCGAGTACGGCGACGACCTGGCCGTGGTCTGCTACGTCAACTCCACGGTCGAGATCAAGAGCTGGAGCGACGTGTGCGTCACCAGCTCCAACGCCGTTAAGATCGTGTCCGAGCTGCCGCAGCAGCATATCCTGTTCATTCCCGACCAAAACCTGGGCCGTTTCGTAGCCGAGCAGGTGCCGCAAAAGCACGTCATCCTCAACAACGGCTACTGCCCGCGCCATCACATCATCACCGTCGAGCAGATCGTCGACGCGACGGAGACCCACCCCGACGCGCTCGTGCTGGCGCATCCCGAGTGCAAGGCCGACGTCCTGGCCGAGGCCGACTACATCGGCTCCACCGCCGGCATTATCAAGTACGCCGAGGAGTCGGACGCGAGCGAGTTCATTATCGTGACGGTCCGCGGTGTGCTCTACGAGCTCGAGCGCCGCTGCCAGGGCACCGGCAAGAAGTTCTACTTCCCCGCGGTGCAGCCCACCTGCGTCAACATGGATCTCATCACGCTCGAAAAGCTCGTGCGCTGCCTGGAGACGGGTGAGGGCGAGGTGCAGATCGGCGTGTCGGACGAGGCTGCCGACCAGGCCAAACTTACGCTCGACCGCATGCTCGAGTACGCAGCACGCTAGAACAATGTGGCATGAGGGACGGTTTCTTATGTCACATTCAAGGGAGAGGATTCCTGTGGAAACCAAGCAATACCCCGATATGGAGTGCGACGTCGTCATTGCCGGCTGCGGCGTAGCGGGCCTGTACGCGGCGCTCAACCTGCCGACGAGCACGCGCGTGATCATGCTCTCCAAGGGCGCGGTCGACGAGTGCGATTCGATGCTCGCGCAGGGCGGCATCTGCGTGCTGCCCGAGGGCTCGGACTGCGATGCCTTCTTTGAGGACACCATGCACGCCGGCCACTACGAGAACCGCCGCGAGAGCGTCGACATCATGATCCGCTCGAGCCGCTCGGTCATCAACGACCTACTGGCCATGGGCGTGGACTTTGAGCGCAAGGCCGACGGCAGCCTCGAGTTTACCCGCGAGGGCGCGCACAGCCGTCCGCGCATTGCCTTCCATGCCGACATTACGGGCAAGGAGATTACGACCAAGCTGCTTCAGGCCGTCCGCAAGCTGGACAACGTGCAGATTCTCGAACACGTTGCCATGACCGACATCCTGACGGCCGAGCGCGATGGGGCCACGGTGTGCACTGGTGTCGTCGCTGTTGCCGTGGACGAGGACGATTCAGCTCGCCCCGCCGACGAGCTGGCAAATGCCGCTGAGGGCGTGCATGTCGGTAAGCCGTTTAAGATCCATGCCCGCCATACGCTGTGGGCGACGGGCGGCATCGGTGGCGTATACGACCATTCGACCAACTACCCGCAGCTCACGGGCGACGCCTGCTACATCGCGCAGGAGCACGGCATTAAGATGGAGCACCTGGACTACGTGCAGATCCATCCCACGGGCCTGTTCTCGCCGCAGCCAGGCCGTACGTTCCTGATCAGCGAGAGCTGCCGCGGTGAGGGCGCGATTCTGCTCAATGCCGCCGGCGAGCGTTTTACCGACGAGTTGCAGCCGCGCGACGTTGTCGCTGCCGCCATCCGCGAGCAGATGAAGCAGGACGGCACCGAGCACGAGTGGCTGAGCTTTGCCCCCGTCGAGCGCGATGTGGTGACTGGGCACTTTGCCAACATTCGCGCGCGCTGCCTTGAGGACGGCCGCGACATCTTGGACGAGCCCATCCCCGTTACGCCCACGCAGCACTACTTTATGGGCGGCGTATGGGTCGATAAGGACGGCCGCACTTCGATGCCCGAGCTCTACGCCGCGGGCGAGACGGCTTGCAACGGCGTTCACGGCAAGAATCGCCTTGCATCAAATAGTCTGCTCGAGGCGCTGGTCTGGGGTCGTCGCGCCGCGTGGTACATGCGCACCGGCGAGTCGCTGGCCGTGGAGCAGGCGGGCGAGCCCGCGCTCGATGGACGCCATCGCGCCCTGAGTTCCGATACCCTTGCAATCGATGATTTGGCCCGTGCCGCCGGCACGCAGGCCGCAGAGGAGTAGACCATGAATCCCATTACCATGAAGCTCGTCGTCGATGATCTGATTTTGCAGGCTCTGCGCGAGGACATTACGTTTGAGGATGTGAGCACGGCGAGCGTGTGCCCCACGGCGCGTCCCGCCACGGTGGAGCTTATCGCCAAGGCCGACGGCATCATCGCCGGCTTGGATGTGTTTGCCCGTACCTTTGAGCTGCTGGATTCGCAGAGCTCGGTGCTGCTCGACGTTGCCGATGGCGACGAGGTGCACGCCGGCGACCATGTGGGTCAGGTGCGCGGCGATGCGCGCGTGCTGCTTTCGGGCGAGCGCGTGGCACTCAACTATCTGCAGCGCATGAGCGGCATCGCTACCTACACGCACAGCATGGCCGCGGCGCTCGAGGGCACCAAGACCGTGCTTGTCGACACACGTAAGACCACGCCGGGCATGCGCGTCTTCGAGAAGGCCGCGGTTGAGATTGGCGGCGGCAGCAACCACCGCTACAACCTGTCGACGGCCGTCATGCTCAAGGACAACCACATCGATGCCGCCGGTGGCGTGACGCGCGCGATCGAGATGGCGCGCGCCCATGCGTCGTTTACCACGACAGTTGAGATTGAGTGCGAGAACCTGGACATGGTGCGCGAAGCCGTGGAGGCCGGTGCCGACATTATCATGCTCGACAACATGACCCATGACGACATGGCCGCCGCCATCGAGCTTATCGCCGGTCGCGCCAAGACCGAGTGCTCGGGCAACGTGGACGCCAGCAACATTCGCGCCCTGGCCGATCTGGGTGTCGACTATATTAGCTCGGGCGCCCTGACGCACTCTGCGCCGATCCTCGACCTCTCGCTTAAGCACCTGCGTCTGCTGGACGGTAAATAATGAACGCCCGCGAGCGTCGCCGTGCCATCATGGGCGTGCTCGAAGGAGCCAAGGAGCCCGTTTCGGGCAGCGCACTTGCCCGCGAGGTTGGCGTGAGCCGTCAGGTCGTGGTTCAGGATATTGCCCTGTTGCGTGCCGATGGGCACGATATCGTGGCGACCAACCGCGGCTACGTGCTGCAGGAAGCCGCGAGTAGCCCCGCCGTGCCCACGCGTCTTGTTAAGGTGCGCCACGGCGTGGAGCAGGCGGGCGACGAGCTTACGAGTATCGTCGACGCGGGTGGCGCCGTGCTCAACGTGATCGTCAACCATCGTGTGTACGGTAAGATCACGGCCGACCTGGACATTCGCAATCGTCGCGATGTTGAGCGCTACCTGCACGATATCGAGAGCGGCAAGAGCTTTCCACTACTAACGGTGACGAGCGGCTACCACTTCCATCGCATCGCGGCGGAGGACGAGCAGACCCTCGACGAGATCGAGGCCATACTCAAGGAGAAGGGCTACCTTGCCGATTTAATGCCTTACGAGGATGATTTGTCCTAGAACACATGCAAAAGGAGGCCTCCGCGGCGATGCGGAGGCCTCCTTTTTGTGCACGGTGTACTTGTGAGTGTGCAAGCGGGGGAGTTGTTACTCCTCGACGATCTCGGTGATCGCGCCGGCGGGGCAAGCGTCCTGGCAAGCGCCACAGGCGACGCAGGAGTCCTCGTCAGCGACGGTAGCGACGTCCTGGAGCTCCAGAACGCCAGCGGGGCAGGAGTCGACGCAAACGCCACAAGCGATGCACTCGTCGGCATCAATTACGGGATGAGCCATGGTAGTTTCCTCTCTGTTGACCGACGCTACAGGCGATGCGCGCCGGTTTGATTCGGGCAAAAACATACCACGGGAGCGACCGTTTGCAATACCCTCTGGCCGGCATCTTCATACCGTTCGCCGAGTATGCCAAGGTTTACTAAAAAACGCGCAGGTGGGGCCGTTGAGCTGCGCAAATGTTAGCTATAGGTGACTTGAAATATAGGGCGATTGAGTGTGCTTGCGGAAACCGCATCCCATTATTTGGCCGAAAAACGGGTCGAACTTTCCCCAGGGAAGCCCGGGGCCGCCATGTGCGCTCCCAAGCCCAAACCTCAGCCATCTCTACATAGATCTCAATAGATTTGCCGAGAACTCAATCAGCGCATCTACCTGCGCATTTAAGAACCTAAACTCTCAGCAATAAGAAATCTTATATGAATTGACTTAGATTTTGTATATTCCAGCCCATAAGGGGATACACTACATCCTGAAAGACAAGCCGAAGCGCCGCGCGACAGACCGTCGAGGCGACGCGAACGCAAAAGAGAGAGGGAATTTCTAATGAGTAAGATTCTTGGTATCGACCTTGGTACTACTAACTCCGCCATGGCCGTTCTCGAGGGCGGTTCTCCGACCATTATCGTGAACGCCGAGGGCGACCGCACCACCCCGTCCGTCGTGGGCTTCCGTGCCGACGGCGACCGCGTTGTGGGTAAGGCCGCTAAGAACCAGGCTGTCACCAACCCCAAGAACACCGTGTTCTCCATCAAGCGCTTCATGGGCCGCAAGTACTCCGAGTGCACCTCCGAGATCAAGACCGTGCCGTATGAGGTCAAGGAGGGCCAGGGCGGCCGCGCCGTCGTCGACATCGAGGGCAAGGATTACACCGCCGAGCAGGTGAGCGCCATGACGCTCGCAAAGATGAAGGCCGACGCCGAGAAGTATCTGGGCGAGACCGTCACCGACGCCGTCATCACCGTCCCGGCCTACTTCAACGACGCCCAGCGTCAGGCCACCAAGGACGCCGGTAAGATCGCCGGCCTCAACGTCAAGCGTATCGTCAACGAGCCGACTGCTGCTGCTCTTGCCTATGGCCTGGACAAGCAGGGCACCGACCAGCGCATCCTGGTCTTCGACCTGGGCGGCGGCACCTTCGACGTCTCCATCCTCGACCTCGCCGACGGCGTGTTTGAGGTTCTGTCCACCTCGGGCGACAACCACCTGGGCGGCGACGACTGGGATCAGCGCGTCATCGATTGGATGGCCGATAAGTTCCAGCAGGAGAACGGTGTCGACCTGCGTCAGGACCCCATGGCCCTGCAGCGTCTGAAGGAGGCCGCCGAGAACGCCAAGAAGGAGCTCTCCGCCGCCCAGCAGACCACCATCAACCTGCCGTTCATTACCATGAACCAGTCCGGCCCGCTGCACCTCAACTACACGCTGACCCGCGCCGAGTTCGAGAAGATCACCCGCGACCTGCTCGAGCGCTGCAAGCAGCCTGTCACCAACGCCCTGCGTGACGCCAAGCTTAAGCTCTCCGATTTGACCGAGGTCATCCTCGTCGGCGGCTCCACCCGTATGCCCGCCGTCCAGGAGCTCGTCAAGACCATGACCGGCAAGCAGCCCAACATGTCCGTGAACCCCGACGAGGTCGTTGCCGACGGCGCTGCCGTCCAGGGCGGCGTGCTCACCGGCGACGTCGAGGGCATCCTGCTGCTCGACGTTACCCCGCTGTCGCTGGGCGTCGAGACCATGGGCGGCATCATGACCAAGATGATCGACCGCAACACCACGATCCCGACCTCCAAGACCGAGGTCTACTCCACCGCTGCCGACAACCAGACCAGCGTCGAGATCAACGTGCTCCAGGGCGAGCGCGAGCTTGCTCGCGACAACAAGTCGCTCGGTAAGTTCCAGCTGACCGGCATCCCGGCTGCCCGCCGCGGCGTGCCGCAGATCGAGGTCACCTTCGACATCGACGCCAACGGCATCGTCAAGGTCTCTGCTAAGGACAAGGGCACCGGCAAGGAGCAGCAGATCACCATCTCCGGCTCCACCGCTCTGTCCGACGACGAAGTCGATCGCATGGTCAAGGACGCCGAGGCCCATGCCGAGGAGGACAAGAAGCAGAAGGAGGAGGTCGAGGTCCGCAACCAGACCGATAGCCTGTGCTACTCCACCGAGCAGACCCTGAACGAGCTGGGCGACAAGGTTTCCGCCGATGTGAAGTCCAAGGCCGAGACCGCTATCGCCGACGCCAAGAAGGCGCTCGAGGGCTCTGACGTCGAGGCCATCAAGGCCGCTGGCGAGTCCCTGCAGTCCGTGGCCTACGAGCTGGCCCAGGTTGTCTACGCCGACGCTCAGCAGCAGACCGACGGTGCCGCCGGCGCCCAGCCTGCCGACGATGACGTCGTCGACGCCGACTACGAGGTTGTGGACGACGAGGACAAGTAATCATGTCCGCCCGTAAAGCTCGCACGGAGGCGGCCGCCGCTGGCGCCGCCCCCGTTGACTCTGAGGAGAAGGACGTGAAGATTCCCGTAGAGGCCGTCGACGATACCGAGGCCAACGAGGCCGCGGCTGCCGAGGCTGCCGAGAACCAGGTAGAGGATTCCAACAAGGAGGCGACGATGACCGAGGACGAGATGGTGGAAGCCGCTATCCGCGCCGGTGAGGAAGCCGCCGACAACGACTTTAAGCTCAAGTTCGAGCAGGCCCAAAAGGAACTTGCCGACGTGCGCAGCGAGCTCGATGCTGCGGCAGAGGCTCAGAAGGCCGCCGAGGACAAGGCGAAGGACGCCACCGAGCGCACCGCCCGTCTGCAGGCCGACTGGGAGAACTTCCGTCGCCGCACCGCCAACGAGCGCATTGCCGAGCGCGAGCGCGCGACCGAGAAGCTCGTCACCGCGCTGCTGCCGGTGATCGACGATATCGAGCGCGCGATCGACCATGCCCGCAGCCAGGAGCTTTCCGACGACTTTAAGCAGTTCGTCGACGGCATCGATGCGGTGCATGCCAAGTTGCTCGACGTGTTTGCGCACGAGGGCGTTGAGCCCATCGACCCCAAGGGCGAGGCGTTCGATCCGCTCGAGCACCAGGCCGTGGGTCGCGTCGAGGACGCGTCGCAGTACGACGAGACCGTCAACGATGTGTACCAGAAGGGCTACCGCATGGCGGACCGCATCCTGCGCTCCGCGATGGTGACGGTGACCTACGGTGGCGAGAAGCGCCCCGCACCGGAGCCCGAAGCGGCGCCCGAGGATGCTGCGGCCGATACGGCCGAGAGCACCGAGGAGTAATTGAGAAGGGCCCCGGGGCAACACCCGGGGCCCTTTCTGGCCTAGTGACATATGAAAGCATGAGCCGCCGCCCGCTGGGCGGCGGATGAAACAGGAGAGGAGCTACGATGGCTGCAGGCAAAACCTTCTATGACATCCTGGGCGTATCCAAGAGCGCCTCCGACAAAGAGATCAAGAGCGCGTTTCGCAAGCTCGCGCAAAAATATCACCCCGATGCCGGCGGCGACGAGGCCAAGTTCAAGGAGATCAGCGAGGCCTACGAAACGCTTTCGGACGAGAAGAAGCGCAAAGAGTACGACCAGATGCTCATGTTTGGCGGCATGCCGGGCGCAGGCGGCGCGTATGGCGGCGGCTACGGTGCCGGCGCGGGCGCCAGCGGCTGGGGCGACATCTTCGACAGCATCTTTAGCGGCAATGGCGCCTGGGGCAGCGATTGGGGCTCGGGCTTTGCCGGGGCTGC
>OGYO01000598.1_pt1 | contig 18694 bp, 23 predicted proteins | sample 1576561 | NCBI WGS metagenome assembly OGYO01 (sample SAMEA3541507, study PRJEB24748) | human gut metagenome | biome: human gut; feature: human-associated habitat; material: faeces | place: China | collected 2012 | reverse complement strand
CCTATGCCGAAAAGCTCCAGCAGTTCCGCTTCCTTCACGGCGTTGGCAATGCGCAATAGCTCATCCCGATTTTTATAGAACACCCCTTCGCGAAGGTCCCCCATGTCCACCATGAGAACTATTCTGTGCCGCTTATTCTGCCGCGCGGCTTCCTCCGCGATCAGCTTAACGGTAGAAAGCTCGCTCTGCTGGCTTATGTCGCTGTATGCAACAACGTCCGCGGCCTCGCACGCCTGCGCGATGCGCAGCAGATACTTCGGCTTTTCGGTTTTTATGTTCTTCAAATTCAGCAGGCGGGAATCCGCAATGAAGTCCGCCTCCGTTTGGTTCATCAGTTCTATTATGGGCGCATCCGCGCATACGCATTTGCTCACAAGGCCAATGCTTATCCCCTGCTCATGGCCCATGGCTATGAGCGCGTCCATATTGTGCTTCAGCTTTTTCGTGTCAACAACTATGCGTGGGTACATGGCGGCTTCCCCTTATATGCCCAGCGAATGCTTCAGCAGCGCCAGCGCCGCGTCAGGATAATGCCGGCTGAGCACGCCGAGCGACGCCATAATATAATCGTCGTCAAACAGCGTCCTAAGCTTGCCGGGCTTGGGATAAAGCATCATTCCCGTTGCGTTGCAGTCCGCCAGCGCGCGCAGGAGCTGCTCCCTGTGCGGCAGCCTTGTCAGCGCACCGCCCGTGCCTATTATCGTCCGCACGGCTGTCAGGTCCTTGCCCTCCGCCACGGTGCGGCGTCCGCTCGGCGTATAAACGTATCTGAGCGAACCCGCGTGGCGCTCAAGCGCAACAAGCCCCGCTTCCTTACAGAGCCGCTCCGTCAGCTTAAACTGCTCCTCGCTCTTGGGTATGGGCAGATAGTTCGCCATCACCGCATCCATATCTATGCCAAGCTCCGCGCTCAGCGCATCCGCGCCAATGCGCTCAACAAGGTTTTTCGCGTTTACATAAAGCCCAAGGTCGCCTTCAACCGTGCGCTTTGCGAAGGGTTCGGGCGTTGTGAGCAATATGCCTATTTCCTCGCTGCCGCCCGTTACGGAGTGTACGTCCGTGGTCGCGCCGCCTATGTCCACGGCCACAACGTCGCCTATTTCGTTATAGGCAAGCTGCACGGCCTCCATAACCGCGCCCGGGGTTGGCATTATGTGGCCCGTCACCATGTCGCGTATATGCTCCATGCCCGGGGCCTTTATAATATGCTCCTCAAACACCTGATGGATTATCTTTCGCGCGGGTTCAATATTAAGCTTGTCAAGCTTAGGATACACGTTTTCCGTAACGGTGCAGCTTATGCCCGCTTTTTGGAAAATATCCTCCACCGCGCGCTTATTCTGCACGTTGCCCGCGTATATCACCGGCGCCTTAACACCGCTTGCTGCTATCATTCGGGCGTTGAAAAGCGCGGTTTCCTTTTCGCCGTAATCCGTTCCGCCCGCAAGCAGTATAAGGTTCGGCTTTGCTTCTTTAAGATCCTCGATATCGTATTCGCTCAGCTTGCCCGCCGTGGCCATGGTAACTATCGCGCCCGCGCCAAGCGCCGCGGCTTCGGCGGCTTTAACGGTCATGTCGTACACAAGGCCGTGTACGCACATCCTAAGCCCACCCGCCGCGCTGGACGTGGCAAGCATTTCGCCGTATTCTATTTTATCCGCGCCAAGGTTGGCTTTAAGGTCCTCTATGGCGCCGTTCAGGCCAATGCGCACATCGCCCTCCAAAACGCTGGTGGGCGCCTGTCCCTGGCCCATGAATTCGGGTTTGCCGCTCCTTATGCCGCAAAACGCATTGATAAGCGTTGTGGTGGAGCCGATTTCTGCAACAAGAACGTCTGCTTTCATGTGTACCTGCTATGAATAAAATTGTGTGGGGAAGTCCGTTGGCTGGTGGACGAACTCCCTCAGTGAGGGAGCCTTTTGGTGCTGTGCAATCACCGCCCAAAAGCCTGCCCTGAAAGGGGAGGTGGCAATGAGCGATAGCGAATTGACGGAGGGGTTGCATCGGGGCTGCTCATTTTTCCCTCAACCCCTCAGTCGCCTTGCGGCGACAGCTCCCCGTCCGGGGAGCCTTTTAGTACAGTGCAAGCACATTGTACAGTGCCGTACCCCTCGCGGAGCGATCGTTTCAATGGGGTTACGGGGGGTGCAGGGGGGCCTAAGGGGAGAAATCGAAATCTTCCCTGGCCCCCCTGCAAAAAAGGTTATAAAGAAGCTCCCTTCTCTTTTGTTTATCTCAACCCCTCAGTCACGGCTTGCGCCGTGCCAGCTCCCCGTCCGGGGAGCCTTTTGGGTGCTACCACTAACCAAAAGCTGTTCCCGCAAGTGGGGAAAGTCCCTCTAATTAAAATAATAATCCATAGCCATCACTCATAATTTTATCCCCTTATTATAATAAACAATGCATATAAAACTATATAAAACTTAGCATTGACTACCAATAAGGCAAGTTTTTTACATCACGATTTTTACAGTAATTAACCCTGCAGGTTGTGAAAATAAGTAACATTGCAAACTCTGTTTAAAGCCTAATCAGAAGATGATAAACCGGTATCATTTGCCATTTGTATAGTCGACAAACTATCATCTACTTTTTGGCTAACGCTGTACACAGGATTCGAACCTGCAAGCCTTTTACAGCCAACTGTTTTCAAGACAGCTCCCTCACCATTCGGATATACAGCATACAAAGCAGTGGCTGACCATTTAACTATCTGAAGATAGACCACATCTTTAACTCAGTGCATTATCTGATACTTTGCTTTATCGAGATTTTATCCCGGAGCTGGAATGATTTAAAAATCATATAGTCTTATATAATAAATTTTTAAACATTAGTTTGAAATGTGGAAATTACAAATATGAATATTGATAGAATGATGAACATTTATAGTGTATTTACTGGATGTAAAATGGGTAAACCAATTGATAATGAGCAAAAAAGTAAAATAGTTGAAATTTTAGCTCAGGAAATATCGGCAGTATGTAAAACTAAAACAAGAAATTATAAATCTATTAAATGAAAATGATATAGGTTATTTGATAAATCGTACTGGAAGATTTAGTAGAATATGCCCAGACGGAATTTATAGTCCTACTAGTAATAATTTGTATGTAAAAGACGAATATATTGAATATATGATTGAATCTGGTAAAAGTAGCATAGTTGTTATTCATGAAGCAATACATAAGTTACAAAAACTCTCATTTCCAGAACAAGCATCTCAAGGCATTCAATCTTAACATTGTTGACCCTTCGAGTCCTCAGCTTATTTAGTGGATATCATTCCACTAAATAAGCTTTGATGGCACATGTAAACGTAGCTAAATAATTTAGCTACGTTTTTTTATTTTTTATTTAATTATGCATTTTTCCAAAATGCCTCATATCCCCTATGTGCTTCATATAAATCTAATTTACTTGTAACCTCATAAGGTGAATGCATTGAAAGTACCGGAACACCACAATCAATAACATCTATTCCTTTATTAGCTAAAATATATGCTATTGTGCCTCCTCCTCCAATATCTACTTTTCCAAGTTCAGCAATTTGATATCTAACATCATTTTCTTCAAATATCTTTCTAACTTCTGCCACAAACTCAGCATTTGCATCAGATGCTCCAGATTTTCCTCTAGCTCCTGTATATTTATTAAGTCCTATTCCTCTTCCTAAATATGATGCATTATTTTTTTCTGAAACACTTGCATATATTGGATCTAGTCCAGCATCCACATCTGCTGATAACATTTTAGAATTACAAAAAACTTTTTCCAATAAATTAGGTCTATTTATTCCTAATTTGTTTAATATTTCTGAAATGAATGTATCAAATACATGTGATTCCATACCTGTATTTCCCATACTTCCAATCTCCTCTTTATCAGATATAATACATACTGCTGTCCTAACAGGATTTTGCACATTCATTAATGCTGTTAAAGATGCATAAACACATATTTTATCATCTTGCCCATAACCAGCAACCATGCTATTATCAAATCCCATGCTTCTGCAAGGCATTGCTGGTACTAACTCTATTTCTGAACTTAATAAATCTTTTTCTGTTATTCCATATTTTTCATTTAATATATTTAAAATATTTAATTTAACAGATTCAGCTATTTCACTACCTATTGGCATACTTCCAATTAGTAAATTTAAATCTTCTCCATCAATCCCGTCTGCTAATTTTTTCTTCATTTGGTCTTGTGCTAAGTGTGGTAATAAATCTGTAATTGTAAATATTGGATCATTCATATCTTCTCCTATATTTACAGTTATTTTTTCGCCATTTGTTTTAACTATAACTCCATGTATTGCTAGTGGAATTGTTGTCCATTGATATTTTTTTATTCCACCATAATAATGTGTTTTTAAGTATGCAAATTCAGAATCTTCATATAAAGGATTTGGTTTTAAGTCTAACCTTGGAGAATCTGCATGTGCACCTATTATATTCATTCCCTCTTCAATACTTTTTTCTCCTATAACAGCTAAATACATGCTTTTTCCACGGTTGTTCCAGTAAACTTTATCACCTGGTTTTAAAGTTTCACAATCTTTTATATCTTTAAATCCATTTTGATGTGCTATCTCTGTTGAAGTATTTATAATCTCTCTTTCTGTCTTTGATTTATTCATATAATTTATATAGCCTTTAGCATATTCAAAAATTTTTTGTTTTTGTTCTTCTGTTTTTGCATTCCAGCCATTTTCCTTTTTATTAAATAATTTACTTTTTAATTCTTCAGCTTCTTTTTTGTCCATCTTTTGTCTCCTTCCATTTTTTTGTTATTGTATCACAACATTTTACAATTAGTATACACAATTTCAAAAAAATTATTTAGTTTTTTTACTTTTTATATTAACATTCCTAAAACTAAAATCCCAATATTTTCATTATATATTTCATCAAATTGAGATATCGGAAGTGGATTTTCACCTATTCCTGCTTCTATTGTATAACCTGGCCTTTTATAATTTTGAATAAACCAATCTTTATATCCTGCAAAACTCGAATTATATGGCACATCTGTCAAATTATAACCGCTAACTTTTTCAAATATTTTACCTATTTCATAACCATTTGGTGGATTAATATTTTGAAAATCCCAATAAATTTCTTTTCCCTGTGTATGATATGATATTGTTAGTTCAAAATTATTTTTTAATGTAAAATTGTATATTGCTAATGCTTCACTTTGTGTTAATGGACCTTCTCCCACAAAATTTTGAGGTGCAGGTTTTGTATATCCTTGTTCAAATTTTATTTTTCTAGCTTCTTGCCAGCCTGCCGGAAGTTGTAAATTCAAATCCACTCCTGTGAGCTTTAAAAACTTCCAACCACAAAAAAATTAATAAAATGCAGTAATCATCTATATTACAGAGTATTTCTAATTTAAAGAAATATTCTGTTTTTTTGTGTTTTTATTGCTAGAATTGGAGTGGAAAAATGGAAGAAAAACAAAGAAATAAAGTTGGATATTATTCAGTAATACCATCAAAAATACTATATAATAAGGAGCTAAAAGCAAATGAAAAATTACTATATGCAATGATAACATCACTTGCATATAAAGAAGGCTATTGTTTTGCAACTAACAATTATTTTGCAGAAGAATTAGGAGTACATCCAAAAACAGTTTCAAGTTGGATTTCAGATTTAAGAGATAAAAATTATATAAAAGTTGAAATGGTTAGAAAAGAAAACAAGCAAATAATTCAAAGAAAAATTTATATAAATGATGTTCCATATCCGTTAAATAATGGATACCAGTATCAATCAAAAAATGGACAGGCTATCCATCAAAATATGGAAGATAATAATATAAGATTTAATAATAAAAATAATAATAAAGGTCATAGAAAATTTATATCCAATTATGAAAATCAGAGACAATATACTAAAGAATTTTTGGAGAGTTTGTATGCAAATTAAATATAAATTGGAAGAAATTTCTAGAAATTTTAGTAGAAATATGATATTATGGTTTCATCAAATATAAAGGAGCTGATTTAAACTTGAATACTAATAGTACAAACAAATTAATTGAAATTTTAGAATTAAAACAGATTAAATTTGATAAAGGTGAAAAATCTTTATTTAGAAAATATAGCTATTATCAAGTTATAAATGCATATAAAAACTTATTTGTAAAAGATACTGAATATATTGATACAATTAGAAGTAATATATTACAAAACAAAAATATAGAGTTTTATAAAAATGTTTTTAAGATAAAACCAGAAATAAAGACAGAAGAATTATATGAAAAAATATGTGATAAAATATGCGAAAAATATGGATTAAAATCTAATTCGTTACAAGAAAAAGAAGAAAATATAAGACAAATTCAATATCACCTACATAAATACAATAGTACAACAAAATATGGTGATTTTGTTAGAATGTATAAATTTGAACATGAATTAAGATTAATGCTTTTAAAATATACACTAATAATAGAGGAAAGTATGAAAAACATTTTTATTGCTTATCTAAATGACCATAATGCTAAAGCGGATTATTTAGTTAATATGCATAATTATAATACTTCATCAATAAAGAACAAAGCATTTGATACAATGAAACTAATAATAGGAAAATATGATAATACAAAATCAAAACCTATAAAAAGAAAAAGAGAGCAAAATATAACAGTGCCATATTGGATAATAATTAATGAATTAGCTATGAATCAAACTTATTATGCAATAGCAAACTTACAAGAAGATGATTCTAGAAATATTTTCTTAAACTGTACAAACTTTTTTACTAAATTAAATTTAACTAATGAGAAAAAGGGGAAAAGTGAAGCAATTAGAAAGAAAGAAGAAGCTCAAATAAATACTTTTAAAACAATTCTATGTTACTTAGGAGAGTTTAGAAATATGTTGGCACATAATCAGCCTATATATTGTTATAATATAGAATCTTTTGATATAAATAAAAGATATCCATTAGAATATGAATTACCAAAGACAAATAAAAACAAGAAATACTCAGACGGAAATTTTATACCAAAGTATAAACAGCAAATAAGCTTAAATGCTAAATTGATGAGAAATTTATCTGATTATTTTGGAGAGGATTCTTTTAATAAAAATAATTATACTAATTTAAATTTATCAAAAATAATATATATTATATATAAAATTTTAATAAACATAGATAAAAATACTGACTTTTATAATGAATTAAAAAATATATTTGTAAAATATAATATAATACTGAATGAGAAAAAATTTGAAATAGAAAATGTAGAAGAATGTATAAATTTATTAGAGGAAATAAAAAAGATTGAAGAGTTTGATTTAGAATACAAAGATATTATTTCAAAAATAGAAGCTAAAAAAGCATACAAAAATTTTCTGCATGGAAAAGATAACCAATTAAAAGATATAAAGAAAACTATACTTCAAAGATCAAAAAAAGTAAAAATAGTAACAAAAGAATCAAAGTATAAACCATTTTTAGAATCAAAAAGATATACAATGTTTACAGGAATAGATGAAAAATTTTTTAAAAATATTTTATAATAATATGGATATTTTTTTGTAAAAAATCATAAAATATTATAAATATATATTTACAACATAAACAATTTGTTGTATAATATATATGTAATTAAATTCCACGCGATGTGGGGGGAGAAGTTGGCTGAGGCTGCTTCTCTCTTTTTGTTTATAAAATATCTTCCAGCGGGCTAAAAAGGGTTTTAGGGATTTTGCCCTAAACAGCAAAAATGGTGTCAAAACACCAAGCTGGCGAATTTTGGGCACTAAAAAATGCTCTCCAAAATTCGTGACAAATAAATCTTTTCTAAAATTATATGTTATATTTTTTCTGTTAAATTTTGTATTTAAAATTTGTAGATATGTAAAATGAAAAATGGTATAATCATTTTGAACTGCATTAATATTACAATTAGCTTTTAGGACTATTAGTAATATTACGTACAAGGAATATAAAGAAAAAAATTAAGGAGGAATTGTTTATGGAAAGAAAATTTAATAAAGGAGATATTGTTCAACATTTTAAGAGAGAAAAAATGACAGAGGAACAATTAAAAGAAGAACCAAATTTATATTTATATGAAATTATTGGTACTGCAAGACACACTGAAAATAAAGAAGAATTAATGATTTATAAACCTTTATATACAACTGAATGTACAAATGGAGTTGATTTTGCTGCAAGACCATTAGAGATGTTTATGTCAGAAGTAGATCATGAAAAGTATCCAGAGATTAATCAGAAATATCGTTTTGAATTGAAGAAATAAGTTATATAGTAAAAAAATTATTTTATTGGAGAAAGGTTAGTATAATATATTAAATTTTAAACTCTATTATATTATACAAGGTATTAAGTAAATGAAAAATTATATAGATACATTAAATGAAACAATAAAATCATATTATAAGATTTTATCAGAAGATTTTCCAAAATTTTTAAATGAGTATATTAATACTCCAGAAATGTTAAAACAATCTAAAATAAGTGTAAGTTGTGGTACAATATATTCAAAAATGTATAAACAAATGTGGTATTCAAGTTTAGACCATAGTATTGCAGTAGCTTTAATAATATGGCATTTTACAAAAGATAGGAAGCAAACTTTATCAGGATTGTTCCATGATATTGCAACTCCAGTATTTAAGCATTCTATTGATTTTATGAATAAAGACTATGAAAAACAAGAATCTACTGAAGAATTAACTACAAAAATAATTAGTGAATCAAAAGAGATAATGGAGTTACTAAATAGAGATGGTATAAAAGTTGAAGAAGTAGCAGATTACCATATATATCCTATTGCAGATAATGATACGCCATGTCTTTCAAGTGATAGATTAGAATATACTTTATCTAATGGATTAGGAGCAACAGAAAAGATTTGGACTTTAGATGATGTAAAAGAAATTTATGATAATATAGAAATTCAAGAAGATGAAAATGGTATAGAAGAATTAGGCTTCAAAGATATTGCTATTGCAGAAAAATTTGTACATACAATGAGCATTTTATCAAGATTATATCGTAGAGAAAAAACACTTTTTACAATGCAAATGCTTGCTGATATTATGAGAATAATGTCCGATAATAATTTAATCAATATATCAGAAATGTATAATCTATCTGAAAAAGAAGTGATTGAAAAAATAGAAAAATGTAATGTAAAAAATATATCTAATGGTTTTGAAATATGGAAACATGCTACAGATATTTTAACAAGTGAAAAAATGCCTGAAGGAAAATACTTTGTAAATATTGAAAAAGTTAAAAAGAGATATATAAATCCGTTAGTTAGATATAACAATGAATATAAAAGAATAAAAGATATTTCAGAAAAAGCAACAAATGATATTAATGAAGCTCTTGAATGTAAAACTGCTAAATATGTATTTTTAGATTTTGATTTTAAATAATGGAATATAAAGGGAATGTTCAAATGTAATATGCAGAAGATTTTGATATTTCGTACAAGTATTAGATTAATAAATTACAATTAATAATTTTTTTATAAAAAGAGCTGACAAATAAAATGGAGCACGTTATACTACTAGTAAATTTATATATGGAGGTAGTAGAAGTGGAAGAAAAACCTAGTGTTTTAAACGATTTATTTGTTAGTAGAGAGGAAAATATATGTGCTTTAACTGAATTTGATAAGAAAAGGATTAAAGAATTAACAAAGGATAATAATACTTATCAAATGCTCTTAGATAAGCTAGAAGATTTATCTAGTGATGATATATCAAAAGCTAAAGTTAAAGATAGTTTAGAAAGTTATATTGATAAGGTAAACGTAATAGGTTCTTATGAAAATGAAAAGTTTTATAAGATTGGATTTACAGATGCAATGAATTTAGTGTTTGAATGTATTAAACGAGAAATATAATATAAAGTAATTTTTATTGGATAAGCATATGGGAATAACCATATGTTTATTTTTTTTGTAAGAAATTTAAAATTTTTTGTTTTACCCGTCACATTTTTGATTTTGAATCGCTATTAAGGTTAAGAAGAAAATTTCAAATTGCCAATAACCTTTTTAAAATTTAATCGCTGTTAATAGTAGAAGGAAAAATAAAAAAAATTAGAATTGCCCGTAAGATTTTTGATTTTGAATTGCTGTTTATGTTAGGAAGAAAAAATTTTAATATTGCCCATAAAGTTTTTAGATTTCAGTTGTTGTTAATATTAGGAACAAAAAATTTAAAATTTACCCGTAAGATTTTTAAAGTTGAATCGCTGTTAAGGTTAGAAATAAAAAAATTAAAATTTTTTCATTTACCCGTAACGTTTTGGATTTTCAATTGCTGTTAATAGTAGAGAGATAAAAATTATTAAAAAATTTGGACAATTTAAAATTTTCTCGCCTATGTAATTAGATGGGCAAAATTGCACATTGACAAATACACTTGATTTAAGTGTCATAAAGAGCCATTTTCTTTAATATTCTGTATTAGCAAGAAAGGATTTGAATAAGTATGAATGAGGATAATAATAATACAAAAGAAAATAAATTAGAGTTCAATACATATTGCATTTTTACAGAAGAAAAACAAGATATTAGAGATACGATAGGATTAGTTTTTAAGGATTATTTAGAAAGTATAAAAGTAAAGAATAAGTAATTATATTAAAACAATTGCAAAATTTAATTGAGCACGTTACAATTTAAGCATAGATGATTACGGATAGGAGGTTAAATGCTGGATTTAAGAAGTCAAAATTTTAAAGTACGGAATGTATATCAGACTATCTAGAGAAGATGGCGACAAGCAAGAAAGCGAAAGTATCGGTAATCAAAGAAAAATTTTGCAAAGATATGTAAAGGAGAATAATTTATGTTTAGTTAAAGAATATGTTGATGATGGCATAAGTGGTACAACTTTTGATAGACCTTCATTTAATGAATTATTGCAAGATATTGAAAATAAAACAATTGATATGGTAATTACAAAAGACTTATCAAGACTTGGTAGGGATTACATTAAAACTGGTTTTTATTTGGAAGACTATTTTCCTAAAAATAATATTAGATATGTTGCAATAACAGATGGAATAGATACATATATAGATAGCACAAATAACGATATAACGCCTTTTAAAGCAATAATGAATGATATGTATGCTAAAGATATTTCCAAGAAAATTAGAAGTGTTTTGAAGGAAAAGCAAAAGCAAGGAGAATATATGTGTAGTATTTCAGCTTATGGTTACAAAAAGCATCCTACAATAAAAAATAAATTGATTGTAGATGAGCAGGTAAGGGATATTGTAGAAAAGATTTTTGATATGTATTCAAATGGACATGGTAGTGTAGAAATTGTAAATTATCTAAACTCAAATAAATTTCTATCTCCAACAGGTTATAGGAAAACAGGACTAGTGCAAGATAATACGTGGTCGAAATCTTCGATTTCGTGTCCACGGCTATATGCAAGCGAAGTCGCATGAAAACAAAACTAGCTATAATTGGAATGAAGTAACCTTATGCAATATGCTAAAAAATGAAGTCTATATAGGCAATACCGTTCAAAATAAAAGGTCTATAATATCATATAAAGTCAAGAAATTTAGAACTGTTGATAAAGAAGAACATATAAGAGTTGAAAATACCCATGAAGCTATTATTGACAAAGATACATTTGAAAAAGTGCAACGTATCATAGAAAAAAGAGGAACAAACACAAAACTTAAATATGATTATTTATTAAGAGGATTACTTTACTGTTATCATTGCAAAAGAAAGTTGCAAATAGTTCTAAAGAAGAACTCTAAAAGAAATGCAAAATCACATCCATATATAACTTGTAGTGATGCAAAAGAACGTGGATGTTATTCATTAAATATGAACTACGAGAAATTTGAAAAAAATATTATTTATGTTGTAAAAAAGATATGTCAAATATATGCTGACAAAGAAATTTTTTATTCAATTTATGAAAAATATCAAAATAAAACATCAGATATTCGAGAAAGATATAGGAAAAAAATAGAACAAATTGATAAAGCAATATTAGATATAAATAACAATTTAGACAAGATGTATATGGATAAATTAAGAGGTATTTTACAAGAAGAAGACTACGTTAGAGTATCACAAAAATTAAGTTTAGAAAGAACAAAATTAAATGAACAAAAGCAAGAATTAGAACAGAAATTAATTGGAACAAAAGACAAAATTGAAAACAAAAATCAAACAAAAGAAGAAAAAGAATTAGATGAATTAATAGAAAATTTTTTGAAATTAGAAAAAATTGATAAGATATATTTGTATCGATTAATTAATAAAATTGAGATTGATAAAGACAAAAATATTTACATATATTTTAATTTTTCAAAACTAAATTCTATTAATGAAAATCTAGATGAATTTATCAAAATTGAAGAATTAATTAATGAAAATCAAAAATGCAAAGTCGTGTAATATAAACAGTTACAAGACTTTGCAAAACGGTTGGAAGTTTTTAAAATCCACACCATTAGCATTTGCTTTCCAACCACTTGGAAATGGTATATTAGGAAATTCACTTGAAATTTTTAAATACTTTTTATATATATCACTATTTTTTTCAACTTGATTAGTAACTATATCTATTCCATCTGGATTCATCATTGGTAAGATGTATAAAGAAACATTATTAAATAATTTTCGTGCATTTTGACCAAATATTCTACTATTTAGAACATAGCTTTGACAAAAGTTTTCTACAAATTTCATAAGCAAAATACAACATATATACTCATTTGCATGCATTCCTGCATTATACATAATTTTTCTGCTTCCTCTTCCTATTTTTATGTATGGAAGCTGTTTGCCAAGTGTACTAAAGCCTATATTTCCTACTTCTAAAAAATTGTATTTACTTTTTAATTCTTGTATGTTTTTCATCATTAGTGAATAATAGTATTTTTGATTTGTTGGAACAATACTCATAAAAAACCACCTGCTATAATTTATTCAAATTAAGCAGGTAATGTGATTTTATTGTTTTAACTTACTATAACCATTGCTATAGTCTATTTCTATATTTGGTTGTACATTATAAATATACACATTAAAGCATATTTCTTTATTTTCTACAGATTGTGCTTCTATTTGTACTCCACTTGCCACTAAATTGTTTCCTTCAAATATTGGAGTTACCCTGTATAGTACATGATTATTTTCATTTTCTTTTAAATAGTTTAATACCTTTGTTTCAAATGGTAACATTCCGCTTGTGTTAAAATAATTGGTTCCTGTTATAAGGTTTTGTTTATTCGCATTTTCTGCTGATAAACTATACGCAATTAAATGACAACGATTATATAAGCTTTTTCCATTATACTCTACACTTTGCCAACCAGATGGATATATATGACTAATTGATGTTCTTTTTTCTCCTTCTTTTGGCATTGTATCTTTTCCTAAATTTGCATACGCAACTCCACATCTACCCAGTTTGTCTAATTTGCTGTATTTTTCAAAGCATTCATTTGTTAAATCACTTTGTTCAAAATTTGGAATATTATTATTTATTGTTACATATATTTCTCCATTGTATTCTGGAATTTCGCCTAAATTATAAGATACTTCCTGAGTTGTATTATCTAATACATTTTCATCTAGCTCGATATTTCCGAAATAAACTCCTGTAATTATTGCAATTAAAAATATTATACTTGTAATTAATTTTTTTGTTTTTCTTTTGCTCATTTTTTCACCTATTTTATATATTTTCCATTTACTCTTTTTACTATATCTCCAACATTAAAGTCTGGATATAATTCTTTATATGTGTATATTGACCCACTACCATTTTCGTGTGTTAAATAGATTTTGTCATCAGTTATTTTCTGCACAATAAAGTTAGTATTTTCATTATCTCTTAATACTCCATATAAATCATCTAATTTGTACCATGCTTCATCACTTTTTACATCTATTTCTCCATTATATAACTCACATTTATCTCCATTTAACTGTACTTTTTGGCCTGAGTATAGATTATAAAAATCTAATTTATTCATTTTATATATATTTTCATAAATTCCATGATTATGTAATTTCTCCAGTTCATTTTCAGTTGTATATATGTATATATCTTCTTCTTTTCCATTTTCAGGATTCAGCAATGTTATTTTTTCATTGTCTAAACCATATACTACCCCTATATTCATATTATTCCCCTTATCTAAAGCTTTTGCTAATTCATTAACGAAACTTGATACAAAATTTTTAGTTTCATTACCTAAAAGATTAAAAATTTCTAAATTCATAAATTTCCTTTCAAGAATTAAATATTTTTTGAATAAAATTTTCTTTAATATATCACATATTGTGTATTATTTACAATGCTTTTTTATTGCTTATTGATTTTTTTAATGATACAATTTATTAAAAGTTGGTGAAAAAATGTATTATACATATATGTTAAGGTGTGCAGATAATTCAATTTACACTGGAATGACAAATGATTTAAATAAAAGAATAAATGAGCATTTAACTAAAGATAAAAATGGTGCAAAATATACAAAATCACATAATGCTGTAAAACTTGAATCTGCTTGGAAAAGTAAAGATAAATCTTTGGCTTGTAAATTAGAATATCAAATAAAAACTCTTTCAAAAATGCAAAAAGAGTCTTTAATAAATGGCGAAAAATTGTCTAATTATTTAAGTGGGAAAGTTGATTGTAGAAGATATAAAAGAATTGTTTAATTTAGTGAGATAAAAAAAGTGGTAAGATTTTTCTTACCACTTTATACTTATGGTCGAGGCGACAGGGATCGAACCTGCGACCTCATGGTCCCAAACCACGCGCGCTACCAACTGCGCTACGCCTCGATTTTTTTCAGTACCTATATAATATAGCACACTTTTTTTATAATTGCAACATTTTTTTCAAAATTCTATTGAATATTTTTACTTTTCAATGTATAATAAGTATTATCACGCAACTGTAGCTTAGCTGGATAGAGCGTTCGGCTACGAACCGGAAGGTCGGGGGTTCGAATCCCTCCAGTTGCACCAACAAAAGGATTGTACAACCGTACTATCCTTTTTATTTTATAATTTAATCTCAATAATCTCTTCAATTTGAACTTCTTCCCCATTTTCTAGTATAATTTTTCTATCATATTCGTCTATTTTTACTACATTTTCTGTTACTTCAATATATTTTCCGCCATCTTTTTTAACATCTGGTATAAAATATGTAACTGCTATTTTGGGCTTATTATGTATTTTTTCTTTTATTAAAAGCAATTTTTTATTTAAAATTGTTTTTTGTTCTTCATTTATTTCTATTCTACTATTAGTTTCTCTTGCTGTTTCTTTTATTACATCATCATATCCAGTTAATGCTGAAAAAGGTGCAAATTGTGCAGATCTTTCTTGTATTGTCATTCTTGCATGTTTTTCAGATACATGATGTGGTAAATTTATTATATCGTTATATTTATCACTTTTTTCTAACACCTTTTATTCTTTATGACCTCCTATTTGCCCATTTCTTTCAATAGTTGTTCCCTCTTTTTGCAAATTCATTCCTTTTATTATAGCATTTTTTCCATATTTGTTTTTTATATTAATCATTGCTTTTTGTATTTCTTTTTCTGCTTCTTCTTTTTCTCTTTTTTTATTGACTTCTTTATAGTCTACAAATAAATTAATTTGCTCATAATTGCTATTTTGCACCATATTTTCATTTACCACATTATTAACTGTAATATTGATTCTTCTTACTAAAAGTTGTTTATTAATAATTTGTTCATATAATTTTATTATATGTTCTGTAAGAACTTTGCTAGAAGATGTTTGATGGTCTATATTTATTGTTCCATGTGCATGTTTTGGTACTTTTCTTCCATATTTATCAGTTGTTATTTCTCCGTTATATTTGCTACTAATTGCTTGATTTTTCAAGTTATCTACATCATACCCAATTTCTAATACGATTTGATTTGTAACTAATCCTTTTTCTACTAAATCTAATGCAAGTAATTCTGTCATTTCTTTTAAAATTAATTTTGTATTTTCATAATTATATGGACAATGTAAAACTTGTCCAGAGCATATACTATTTGTAGCTGGTCTATATGCCTTAATACTCTCAATTGTTACATTTTCCCATCCCCAAGCATGGTCAATTAGTAGCTCTGCATTTACGCCAAATAATTTATATAGTAGTTCTTCATTTTTAACTGACATTTTAGCTACATCACCCATTGTGTACATTCCATGCTCTTCTAGTCTTTTTGAATAGCCTTTACCAACTCTCCAAAAATCTGTTAAAGGTCTGTGGCTCCAAAGTAATTTTCTATATGCCATTTCATCAAGACCAGCTATTCTTACACCATTGTTATCTGGTTTTGCATGCTTTGCTACAATGTCCATTGCTATTTTGCAAAGATATAAATTAGTTCCAATTCCTGCGGTTGCTGTTATTTCTGTTGTTTTATAAACATCTTGCATTACTTTTGTTACTAACTCTTTTGCTCCCATATTATATGTTTTTAGGTAATGTGTAACATCTATAAATACCTCATCTATTGAATATACATATATGTCTTCAGATGAAAAATATTTTAAATATATTTTATAAATTTTTGAACTGTATTTCATATAATAAGCCATTCTTGGTGGTGCTATTATATAGCTTAATTCTAAGTTTTTATTTTTCTTTAATTCAATATCACTATATGATGATCCTGTAAATGTTCTATTTGTTGCCTTTCTTTTTCTGTATACATTTATCTCTTTTACTTTTTGAACAACTTCAAAAAGCCTTGCTCTACCTGGTATTCCATAGGATTTTAGTGCTGGGCTTACAGCAAGGCAAATTGTTTTTTCTGTTCTACTACTATCAGCAACTACTAAGTTTGTAGTAATTGGGTCTAGTCCTCTTTCTTTACATTCAACAGAGGCATAAAAGCTTTTTAAATCTATTGCTACATATATTTTACTTTCTTCATTATGCATAGCAATCTTCCTTTCATCACTCTGTTTTATTATATCAACTTATTTGCGTTTTGTAAACGCTTGTTTGTTTAATTTGAATAAAAAATAGAACTATATTTTATTTATAGTTCCATTTTTATAATAAATTAATCCAGTTTCTTCCTTCATACATAATTCTAACTATCTGTATGTTATTATTTTTTATTCTATAAAAAACAATGTAACTATTTATTATTAATTTTCTTATCTCTAAATTTTTTATTAGTTCTTCATCTATAATTGCATATATTTCTGGACTACTTTTTAATTCTTCTATTTCTCTCCTAATTTTTTTTATTAAATTTTGTGCCATTGGGGACGGAGAATTTTGGCACATTTTTTCATGTTATTTATTGAACACACTGTGCTCCACTACGTTTTTTTTTATTTTTTTAATAATTTAACTGTAATATTTTCCTCTCTTTTATTACGTAAAACCTTAAATATAACCTCATCTCCCGGCTTTTTAGTATAAATATAACTTCTCAAATCACACATTTTCTCAAGTGCGATTCCATCAACTTCCAATAATATATCTTTTTCTTTTATTCCATACATTTCTGCAGATGATTTGTTATTAACTTGTACTACATAAATTCCGTCATCAATTTCCAAATTATTATCTAAATAAGGTATTATATTTTTATCATAAGCAAATACACCCAAGTATGCTTCTTCAAATTCTCCTGATGTTACAAAACTTTGAATAATTGTTTTTACTATATTTATTGGAATTGCAAACCCTATACCTTCTGCAGATGTAATTTTTACACTATTTATTCCTATAACTTCTCCACTTTCGTTTACAAGTGGTCCTCCACTATTTCCGGGGTTTATTGTAGCATCTGTCTGTATTAAATTTTCCATATATGAAGATTTTTCGTCTTCATTTAAAATTATTGTTCTATTTGTTGCACTTACAATTCCAGATGTTACAGTTCTTTGAAATTCAAACCCAATTGGATTTCCAATTGCATATACAATTTGTCCTAATTTCACATCAGATGAATTTCCTAAAGTTATATATTGCAAGTTTTTTGCATTTATTTTTACAATTGCCAAATCTAAATCTGTGCTTGACCATACAACATTTCCCTGATAACTTTTTCCTGTTGCAAGTGTTACATAACAATTACTATATTTTTCCCCTGAAACATGCTCATTTGTTAATATATAGCCATTTTCAGAAACTATAATTCCTGTTCCTAATCCCAATTTTGATGTTCCATCTTTTAAAAATATTGAATTTCCTGTGCTTTTTAATTTGGAAATTCCAACTACACTTTCAGTAACTCTTTCAAGCATTTGTGTAATAGTTTCATTTTCTTTTTTAGTTTCTTCAACGGTTTGAGATATTTTACTTGCTTCATAAGGTTTAATTATTTGTGTTGGTGTTTCAATATTAAAATACAAAATGTATGTAAGTGCCATAAGTATAGTTATTAAAATAATTATAAAAGTGGTTATAAAATATTTCTTTACCCTATTTTTTCTTTGTATTCTTCTTATATACTCTTCCATATTGTCCTCCTTTTGTTATGATTATGAACATAAAAAATAAATTTAATCATAGTCAAAATAAATTCCCATATTTCCCCATTTTTTTACTATATTTTTATTGATTTTTCAGTTTATTTCATATATAATTTAATTAGAATTTTTGTGAAAACACTAATAAAGGGGATTTTTC
>OGYO01000594.1_pt1 | contig 18783 bp, 18 predicted proteins | sample 1576561 | NCBI WGS metagenome assembly OGYO01 (sample SAMEA3541507, study PRJEB24748) | human gut metagenome | biome: human gut; feature: human-associated habitat; material: faeces | place: China | collected 2012 | reverse complement strand
AGGAATGAAGGTAAGAAGGTTAAGGCTGAATTTAATGTTACTTCAGCACCGAATACTTTAGCAGATTCACCATTCTTAGTTTGTATAACTTGCCATCCATTATAATTGCTGGTAGGGTCATCCAGAATACCTTCATTCAAGAATTGGAATTTTTGTATGTTCTTATGAAATGCGGCTAACGAAATAAGACCTACACTTGGTAAATATTGTTCGATAAGAATATCGAAATTATTAGCGTAAGCTGGTTTTAATTCCGGATTCCCAAGAGTTACACGTTCCAGATCCTGAGAAACACCTTGACTAGGTACAAGGTCAAGAATATTAGGACGCGAGTATCCTGTTGTCCAAGATATGCGGAGAACTGTATTTTGAGACATATCGGCCTTCATTTGAAGGTTTGGCAAGAATTTAGTATAATGTAATTTTTCACTAACAAGTGTACTTTTATAAGCATTAAATGCATCCGGATTGTCGTTCTGTATCGGAGCATTCGGATCTACATAAGGTTCTATTTTGTTTGCCTTGTAGTTCACGCGAGTGTGTTCAACACGCACGCCGGCCAACAACATAACATTGTCTATTTGCGTCTTATTCATTACATATCCTGCAAAAACTTTTTCCTGGGTATCATAATAAGTTCCTTCACGATTCATATTTGAAAAGTATTCGTTTACTCTTGCATCACCGGCATTTACAGGATTGTTCATGTATGCTTTAGTCTTACTAAAGCTAGGTACCTTGCCAAAATGAAGTTTATTATTCAGGAATTTCGTATCCAGTTGTTCAGTGTATAATAAGTTGCTTAGATTATTTGCTTCACTTGCTGTATAGGAATATGTGTTTGTTCCTACGGGCACTTCTCCGGTGTTATTCATAAATTTACTTTTGACTCCGAATGAGAATGTTGATGCATAATCTTTTATATAGTAGTTTTTTGAAACGTTAGCTCTTGCGGTAAAGTTTGTACCTTCAGTAATTTGATTGTTATTCTCTACTGTATAAAGGTTATATCTTGATATAGCATCCGGAGCTTCTGTCCCCATATTACCTGTTGGCTCGTAAGTATACTTTCCCGTTAAGTATTTGGTGTAAATAGTGGGCATTACTCCAATAACTGTTCCTTTTGGAATAGTAACTCCATTTACTTTCTTTCCAGCTCTCCATTCGGGGGTTTGGAATCCCATCATTTCACTTTCGTAATTACGTTTTGACAGTGTGTAGAATAATCCTCCATCAACTTTCCAACTACCTATTGTCGATTCTCCGTCCAGATTGATATTAAAATTACGTATTTTCTCGTTTTGAGTTGAAACCTGTGTGATACTACGCATACGTTCCGAACCAATAGAACCGTCTTCCATTAAATAATAGCCATTTCCATTGTCGCGGAAACGAAGTCGGTTTCTATATCTTTCAACATCATCTTTACGTTCATTATAAACGGCACTTAATGTAAATTTAGTATTTACAGTTGGAGCCCAATCTGCAGAACATCCCTCCGGAAGTTTCCCAGAACAAGATGAAGGAAGTCAAAAGTTTAAAGGACGATGTGGCAACTTATGCGGCATTGTCGACGCAATATGATGATATTGAAACCATGATCGAGATGGGATATGAGGAAAATGATCCGGAACTGATCCCGGAGATCGATCAGATGATGAAAGAATTTGTTCAGACCTATGAGGATATCCGTATGAAAACGCTTCTGTCGGGAGAATATGACAGGAACAACGCCATTGTTTCCCTGCATGCGGGAGCGGGTGGCACGGAATCCTGTGACTGGGCAGCCATGCTCTATCGTATGTATACCCGATGGGCAGATAAAAAGGGATTTTCCGTGGAAGTGCTGGATTCTCTGGATGGAGAAGAGGCCGGAATCAAATCCATTACATTTCAGGTGAATGGGGAGAATGCGTATGGATATCTGAAATCGGAAAAAGGTGTGCACCGGCTGGTTCGTATTTCTCCGTTTAACGCGGCAGGAAAAAGACAGACTTCTTTTGTATCCTGCGATGTGATGCCGGATATAGAAGAAGATGTCGATGTGGAGATCCGGGAGGAAGATATCCGTATTGATACATTCCGCTCCAGTGGTGCCGGAGGACAGCATATCAACAAGACGTCTTCTGCTATCCGTATCACGCATTTTCCGACCGGAATTGTGGTGCAGTGCCAGAATGAGCGTTCGCAGCATATGAACAAGGATAAAGCGATGCAGATGCTCAAAGCGAAACTGTATCTTCTCAAACAGGAAGAAAATGCAGCCAAAGCAGCTGGAATCCGGGGCGAAGTGACAGATATCGGCTGGGGAAACCAGATCCGTTCTTATGTTATGCAGCCGTATACCATGGTTAAAGATCACAGAACTGGTGTGGAAAGCGGAAATGTGGACGCAGTGATGGACGGAAACATTGATCCGTTTATCAATGGATATCTGAAATGGCAGAGCCTGGGATGTCCGAAAAATATGGACAGTGATGACGTGTAAATAAAAACAGGAATAAGGAGGAGCGTAATGGGAATTATTAAGGCAGTAACGCAGGCAGTTGGAGGTGCATTTGCAGATCAGTGGCTGGAAGTCATTGAAGCAGATAATATGGGGGATCAGACCGTTTTTACCAAAGGAACACTGATCCGCCGTGGGGAAAATAAAAAGGGAACGGACAATGTCGTGTCGAATGGTTCCATGATTCATGTATATGACAATCAGTTTATGATGCTGGTGGACGGAGGCAAGATTGTAGATTACACAGCAGAGCCGGGATATTACAAAGTGGATCATTCTTCCATGCCGTCACTGCTCAACGGACAACTGGGAGACTCCATCAAGGAATCGTTTGACCGTTTCCGTTTCGGCGGACAGACGCCGCAGAAACAGCAGGTATTTTTTGTCAATCTGCAGGAAATCAAAGGTATTAAGTTCGGAACAAGACAGCCAATCAATTATTTTGATTCGTTCTATAATGCCGAACTGTTTTTGCGTGCACATGGCACATATTCGATTAAAATTGTAGATCCGCTCAAATTTTATGCGGAAGCGGTTCCGAAAAATAAGGATCATGTAGAGATTGACGAAATCAATGAGCAGTATCTGTCTGAGTTTTTAGAGGCTTTGCAGTCATCCGTAAATCAGATGTCGGCAGATGGTTTCCGTATTTCTTTTGTTTCGAGCAAGGCAAGAGAACTTGGAAAGTATATGTCATCGGTTCTGGATGAGGAATGGAATCAGACCCGTGGTATGGAAATCCAGGCGGTAGGTATGACGGTTTCTTACAGTGAGGAATCGCAGAAACTGCTGAATATGAGAAATGAAGGAGCCATGCTTTCCGATCCGACGGTTCGGGAAGGATACGTGCAGGGAGCGGTAGCCAGAGGGCTTGAGGCAGCGGGAAGTAATTCCAATGGTTCCATGGCCGGTTTTATGGGAATGGGAATGGCTTCCAATATATCCGGTGGTATGATGGGAGCGGCATCAAATGTGAATCTGCAGCAGATGCAGATGATGAATGGAGGTGCACCAGCTGGAATGACACAGGGGGCGGTGCCTGCGATATCTCCTGCTGGGCAGGAGGCACCGCAGGCACCGGCAGGCTGGACCTGTGCATGTGGACAGCAGAATCAGGGAAAATTCTGTTCCAATTGTGGAAAACCGGCACCGAAAACCGAGTGGACCTGTAGCTGTGGACAGGTTAACAGTGGAAATTTCTGCTCCAACTGCGGAAAGCCGAGAGCGTAAAAATCGGGGACAGATCCCCGATACCTCTTGCAAGATTGATGTTCTTATGGTAGAATCTTTCAAGTGAGCACAAGTGTCGGTCGTAGACAGACAATACATAAGGGAGGAAATCAGGATGGGCGAGAAGGCATCTTTCTTCGTATTGCGGGCAAAAGCCGTGCCTGAGGTATTGCTCAGAGTTGTGGAAGCGAAGCGGCTGCTGGATTCCGGTAAAGTGGAGTCTGTGCAGGAAGCCACAGAGATGGTACAGATCAGCAGAAGCTCTTTCTACAAATATAAGGACGATATATTTCCATATCATGAAAATGCAAAAGGAAAAACGGTCAATATGGTGATCCAGCTGGATGATGAACCGGGGCTGTTATCCATGGTATTAAAAACAATTGCGGAATTTCATGCAAACATTCTGACGATTCATCAAAGCGTTCCGGTTAATGGAATTGCTTCATTGTCGCTCAGTATTGATGTGTTCCCTGCGACGGGCAATGTGGAGGATATGAGAAACAGTATTGAATCTGTGCAGGGGATTCATTATGCAAAAATATTAGCCAGGGAGTAAGAAAAATGAAGATTGCAGTTATGGGCTACGGCACCATTGGTTCCGGTGTTGTAGATGTATTAAGAATTAACAAGGAAAAGATCACAAAGCGTGCGGGAGAACCGGTTGATGTCAAATATATTCTTGATCTGCGGGAATTCCCGGGAGACCCTATGGAAGATGCCATTGTACATGATTATCAGACGATCGTAAACGATCCGGAGATCGGCATCGTAGTAGAGACCATGGGAGGCGTGGAGCCGGCATATACGTTTGTAAAGGCAATGCTTGAGGCTGGAAAGCAGGTTGCCACTTCCAATAAAAACCTGGTTGCAGCCAAGGGAGCGGAACTGATTAAAATTGCACGGGATCACAACGTGAACTTTCAGTTTGAGGCAAGTGTAGGCGGCGGAATTCCGATTATCCGTCCATTGAATAAATGTCTGACTGCCGATGAGATCGAAGAGATTACAGGTATCTTAAACGGAACCACAAACTACATGCTGACAAAAATGGCAGAGGAAGGTGCAGATTTCGATGAGGTACTGAAAGACGCACAGGAAAAGGGATATGCAGAGAAAGATCCTACTGCGGATATCGAAGGACATGATCCGTGCCGCAAGATTGCCATTTTAACTTCTCTGGTGTGTGGCCGGCAGGTAGATTTTGAGGATATTCACTGTGAGGGAATCACAAAGATCACAGCAGATGATTTTAAGTATGCAAAGGTTTTGAACCGTTCCATTAAGCTTCTTGCATCCAGCCGTAAAGTCGGAAACAGTTACAGTTGTATGGTTGCTCCTTTCATGCTCAGCGCAGAGCATCCTCTTTGCGGAGTAAACGGTGTGTTCAATGGAATCTTCGTACATGGAAATGTACTGGGCGATGCAATGTTCTACGGCAGCGGAGCAGGTAAGCTTCCGACAGCAAGTGCAGTAGTAGCAGATATCGTGGATATGACAAAGCACAAAAATACCAATATTTACATTGACTGGTCACCGGAAAAACTGACACTGGTAGATTACAAAGACAGTGTAAACAGTTTCTTTGTACGCACTTCTTCCGGTAAGGAAACAATCGAAAATGCATTTGGCAGTGTAGAATATGCAGATGCCGGAATTGCAGGAGAGATTGGATTTACTACAAAAGATATGACAGAGGCTGAATTTGAAAAAGCGGCAGCACAGATTGAAGTTCGAAACCGTATCCGTCTTGGATAATTTTCTGGAATGTATATTTCCGCCACGCTGTTTTGTATGCGACCGTCTGCTGGAAACGGCAGATATCCGCAGACAGCGAAATGTTCACGCAGCGTGCCGGAAAAAATTGTATCCCGTTGTGCAGCCGTACTGTTATCATTGCGGAAGCCCGCTTGCGGATACCGAAACAGAATATTGTCAGAATTGCAGAAAGCATCGTTCTTTTGTTGCAGAAGGACGATCGCTTTTTGTATATCGTGGGGCTGTGCAGAAATCCATGTACCGGTTTAAGTATGCAAACCGGAGGAGATATGCCCGTTTTCTGGCGGAGGAAGCCATGCAGCGCTGGGAAAACTGGATGCGGGAAAAAAGGATCGAAGCAATCGTTCCGGTACCGATGTATTCGAAAAAAGAACGGTATCGCGGATATAATCAGGCTGCGCTTTTTGGCAGGGCACTGTCAGAAAAAATGGATATTCCGTGTATTCCGCGTCTGATGATCCGGGTGAAAGATACACGGCCACAGAAAGAACTGAATGGCAGAGAAAGAGAAAATAATGTCAAAAATGCTTTTCAGAGTTCGGATAATGTAGTAAAATATAAGAGAATTCTGATTGTGGATGATATTTATACAACCGGATCTACAGTAGAAGCTGTAGCGGAGAGATTAAAAGAAGCGGGTGCGGAACAGGTTTATGTGCTGACTGCCTGCATTGGCAGAGGCTTTTAGGAGGGATACTATGGAAGTAAGAAATTGTAAAATGTGTGGCAGATTGTTTAATGTTTTGAACAATGAGCGTATCTGTCCGGCATGTCAGAAGAAATTGGAAGATAAATTTCATGAAGTCAAACAGTATCTCGAGGATCATCCGGGTGCTTCGGTAGAACAGACAGCAACGGATAATGATATATCAACCAAACAGATCCGGCAGTGGGTAAAGGAAGAAAGATTGATTCTTTCCTCGGCTACGGAAGCAGGGATTGTATGTGAAAAATGTGGCAAACCGATCCGCACGGGACGCTTTTGTGATAAATGCAAGGAAAGAATGGCAAACGAATTTCAGAATGCCTATCAGAAACCGGAACCTAAGATGGAAGACTTACGCTCTACCAGAGACAGGGACCGTATGAGATATTTAAAAAATGAATAGTGGACAAATAACCAGACCCCGGATATTTCCGGGGCTTTTTTCATGGAAACGGGCGATTGGAAAACAGACTTTGAAAAAAGAACTATCTATGGTATAATAGCAAATAATGCATCATTGTGTCCAAATTCCGGGATGCGTTCGAGACAGGAGTTATCTATGATCAGTGAAGAACGGGTAAAAGAATTATATCATCTTGCAGCATTTGATGAATATGAAAATAAAAAATATCATCAGGCGGGAGAATATACGATGTGGGACTATGTAGGAAAAGAAATTGTAAAAAGTTTCTTTTCGGGAACCATCGCATTTATTCTTCTGATCGTGTTCTGGGGACTCGGGGATATTGATACAATTACGAAATGGATCAATCGCGTGGATCTTACGACGTTCGTCCCGAAACTTATTGTTGCATATGCCGGATTTATGATCGTGTATCTTCTGATTACCGCACTGATCTATTGTGCCCGGTATGCAAAAGGCTATCGCAAGATGAAAGCATATGGAAATCATCTGAAGAGAGCGCGCAGATTACTGCGGGAAGAAAAATAAAGGATGGGGCATAACAGGGAGGATTTATGACGAAGTTGTTGGAAATAAAGGATCAGCTGATCCGGTTTTACAGTAAATATGAAACATATCTGTATCCGATCGTAAAATTTGCCGTTGCACTGGCTCTTTTTACCGTGATCAATACCAATATCGGATTCATGGAGAAAATCAGCCGGTTTCCGGTGGCGTTACTGCTGGCGCTTGTCTGTGCCATTCTGCCGACTGGTGCCATATTATGGATTGGCGCAATTGTGGTGCTTGCGGATATGTATGCGCTTTCCATGGAAGTAGCACTTACCGCACTGATTTTGTTTGCGATTCTGTTCTTTGTATATTTTCGTTTCGCACCGAAAGACGGACTGACGGTTGTGCTTACACCGCTGTGCTTTAAACTGCATATTCCGTATGTGATGCCGGTTGGCAGCAGCCTGCTGCGCAGTGCATATTCCGTGATCGGAGTGGTATGCGGTACGGTTGTCTATTATTTCCTGGACGGAATTCACCGGAATGCAGGAGCACTGATGAGTGCGGCAAATGCAGATGAGGAACAGTCTTCTTCCAAATTTGATATTTCGGTGGGGCAGTTTCTGGGAAATAAAGAAATGTATCTGGTAATCGTTATCTTTGTGATTACTGCCATTGTAGTTTATCTGGTACGCCGGATGGAAGTGGATAATGCCTGGACACTGGCAATTATTTCCGGTGCGCTTATTCAGATTGCCGGATTATTTGTAGGTTATATTGTTCTTGGAGTTACAGGAAAGACATTATGGCTGATAGCCGGCAATATTATTTCCCTGCTTATTGCATTTATCCTTCAGTTTCTGTTTATGAATCTGGATTATGCGCGGACCGAACGGGTGCAGTTTGAGGATGATGATTACTATTATTATGTCAAGGCTGTGCCGAAGAAAACGGTCGCTGTCCGTGAGGTTACGGTAAAACATTTCGGAAATACCGCAAGCATGGGAAAGCGGATTGACCATAGCAGATCCGTGCTGTCTCCGGAAGAGGAAGAGAACAGCCGGAAGGTTATTGCGAAAGAACTGGACATTGATGAGGATTTACTCAAATAAGGGGAACGAAGCATCAAAATAATGAAATGAAGAAAAGAGGAGCCAGATGCAAAATTTTCTGGGAACATTAAGCCAATTTTATGACAATGCAACAGGATTGTTCGGTATGCCGGATATCTCTTTTTCCTTTGTGGATATCGTGGAAATACTGATCATTTCCTTCCTGTTTTATCATATTCTGCTTTGGATTAAAAATACGCGTGCGTGGAATCTGTTCAAAGGAATCATCGTGATTCTGCTGTTTGTACTCGTTGCAGCAATCTTTCAGATGAATACCATCCTCTGGCTGGCAGAAAATACGTTGAGTGTCGGACTGACGGCCCTGGTGATTATTTTCCAGCCGGAACTTCGGAAGGCACTTGAGAATCTTGGCGGAAAAAATGTTTTGGGAAAGTTATTTGACTTTGGAAAAGTAGAGGAAAATAAATTTTCCGACCACACAATTGACGAACTGATCAAGGCTTGTTATGCCATGGGGAAAGTAAAAACCGGTGCCCTGATCGTAATAGAAGATGAAATCCTGTTAAATGAATATGTGAGAACAGGAATTGATATTGATGCAATTATCAGCAGCCAGCTGTTAATTAATATATTTGAAAAAAATACTCCGCTTCATGACGGAGCTGTTATTGTACGTGGAGACCGTGTGGTTTCCGCGACCTGTTATCTGCCATTGTCGGACAGTATGACACTGAGCAAAGATCTGGGAACCAGACACCGTGCAGCTGTAGGAATCAGTGAAGTGAGCGATTCACTGACGATCGTAGTTTCGGAGGAAACCGGTAAGGTATCAATCGCTATGCGGGGACAGATTTACCGGAATGTCAATGCGGATTTTCTGAGAGGCAAATTAAAGTATCTGCAGAACAGAAATCAACAGGTGACCAAACTGAGACTGCTGAAAAGGAGGTTTATGAATGGCAAAAAAGATTCTAAAAACCTTGGTGAATAATCTGGGCTTTAAAATTCTGGCTGTAGTTCTTGCATTTATCTTATGGCTGGTTGTATATAATATTGATGATCCGAAAAAATCAAAAACATTTACAACAAATGTAACGGTAGAAAATGCGTCCGCAGTTACAGATATGAACAAGTGCTATGAAGTGCTGGACGGAACCAACACGGTTACCTTTACTGTGACCGGAAAACGCAGTGAACTTGAAAAACTTGATGACACCGATTTCTCTGCGGTGGCAGATATGAACCGTCTGATCATAAATGACAAGGGGAATAAGGCAAGTGTTCCAATCGAGATCAGTGCCAAGCGGACGTATACATCCGTGAGCATTAACAATAAAAACAAATATATGGAACTTTCTCTGGAAGATCTCATGAGCAGAAGATTTATGATTTCTGCGGACACCAGCGGAAAAGTGGCAGCGGGATATGCCCTCGGAGAAGTTTCCGTGACAAACCCGAATGTTTTGAACGTGTCGGGACCGGCATCTATTGTGAAAAAAGTAGATAAGGTTGTGGCTACGATTGATGTGGATGGAATGTCATCGAATCTGACGGATAATGTGATTCCGGTTCTCTATGATTCGGATGGAAATGAAGTGGATACCACCCAGCTGAAGCTGAGCAATACGACGGTGACGATTTCGGCAAAAATCCTGAGTGTAAAGGAAGTACCGCTTGTATTTTCGACAACAGGAACCCCATACGGGGAATATCGTGTAGTGGAGATCAGCAGCACACCGGATACTGTGAAACTGAAAGGGGCATCCAATGTACTCAATCCGCTTGTTTCACTTGAAATTCCGGCAAACGTAATCAATGTGAGCGGGGCAAGGGAAGATGTAAAGACAACGATTGATATTTCCGAATATCTGCCGGACGGCGTGGAACTGGTAGATTCTTCTGCGGCATCCGTTACGGTAACCGTCAGAATTGAAGCGTATGCGTCCAGAACCTATCATCTGCAGACATCTGATATCAGGGTGAACAGTCTGCCGGACGGCCTGAACTTATCTTTTGATAAGGCACAGGTTTCTGTGACGATCAGTGGGCTGCAGGATGATCTGAATAAGCTGAATGCATCGGAGCTGGCAGCATCCATTGATGCCTCCCAGCTGAGCGAGGGAATGCATCAGGTGGAACTTTCACTGAAACTGGATGAAGATCATTATGCATATCAGCCGATTACTGTCAGCGTTACCGTGAAAGCGAAGAATACACAGGACGGAGATACTTCGACAGACAGCGGTGAGGATACCGGCGAATAGTAAAGTATATAAAGGAGTTATAATTATTATGGCAAGAATGTTTGGAACCGATGGAGTCAGAGGAGTTGCGGGGACAGAGCTTACAATTGAACTTGCAATGAAGCTCGGTCAGGCGGGCGCTTATGTTTTAACAAAGGAACAGTCCCACCAGCCGACAATCATCATTGGATGTGATACAAGAATTTCCGGAGGAATGCTTGCAAATGCATTGATGGCAGGAATTTGTTCAGTTGGAGCAAATGCTATTTTTGTGGGAGTTGCTCCGACACCTGCAATTGCATATCTTACAAGGAAACATAAAGTAGATGCAGGGGTTGTGATTTCTGCTTCCCATAATCCGATGGAATTTAACGGAATCAAATTTTTTAATGGAGATGGATATAAATTATCCGATCAGCTGGAGGACGAAATCGAGGCATTGATCCGGAATGATATGGAAGACGTTGTTTTTCCGATCGGACCGGGAATCGGCAGGGTTGAGTATCGGTTTGATATTGTGGATGAGTATATTGCGTTTGAGAAAAAGACGGTTCCGGTAGATCTGTCTGCGTTGAAGATCGTTGTGGACTGTGCAGAAGGCGCAAGTTCCTATACTTCGGTTAAGACGCTGAAAGATCTGGGGGCAGATCTGATCGCGATTCACACGAATCCGGATGGAACGAACATTAATTCCAATTGCGGTTCTACCCATATGGACGAACTGTGTGCAAGAGTTGTTTCCGAAAAGGCAGATATCGGTATTGCATTTGACGGAGATGCGGATCGTATGCTTGCTGTAGATGAAAACGGAAAGCTGGTAGATGGAGATCAGATCATGGCGATTTGCGGAAATTTCCTGAAAGAAAACGGAAAACTTGCAAAGGACACCATTGTTGTCACCGTGATGACGAATCTGGGATTCAGTCTGATGGGTGAAAAACAGGGCATTCATGTAGAGAAAACAAAAGTCGGGGATCGTTATGTTCTTGAAAATATGCTGGAAAACGGATATAATCTCGGAGGAGAGCAGTCCGGCCATGTGATTTTTTTGGATGATAACACAACCGGAGACGGACTTCTTTCCGCCTTACATCTGCTTCAGGTTATGGTAGAGACAAAACAGAAATTATCAGAGCTTGCACAGATTATGGAGGTGCTGCCACAGGCACTGGTCAATGCAAAAGTGCCAAACCATAAAAAAGAAAGTTACATGGAGTATTCAGAAATTGCAGAAGCAATCGGCGAACTGGAGAAAAAATTTGCCGGAGAGGGCAGAGTGCTGATTCGTCCTTCGGGTACTGAGCCGTTGGTGCGTGTCATGATAGAAGGCAAAGAGTTGGAAGTTATCCAGCAGGAAGCAAAAAAGCTTGCAGATCTGATTACCAGAGTTATGTTATAAGGAGGCGTTCTTATGGTATCTCAAAAAGTTAAAATCATCAATCCTACAGGACTGCATTTGCGTCCGGCAGGAAATTTATGCAAAGAGGCAATGAAATATAAAAGTAAAATCACCTTTGAGTACAGTGGAAATACAGCAAATGCAAAGAGTGTGCTGAGTGTACTGGGGGCATGTATCAAATCTGGGGACGAGATTACACTTGTCTGTGACGGTGAGGATGAACACGAGGCACTTCGGGAACTGGTCGCTTATGTAGAGAGCGGACTGGGAGAATAAAATTTCTGTGGGTACAACCGGAAAACTACATGTTAGAGGAAAGTTTTAATGAAAGATAAATACAAGCATTTATTAAATTTTGCAGCGAATATCATATCGCTTGCGGTGGAAGCGTGTATGTTCGGATGGGTATGGTATATGCTCTATATTCCGATGCTGGATAAAGCGAATACTTTTTTCAACAGAGGTAACTGGGCAGTGATTGGTATGTATGTACTCTTTGTGTTCTTTTTCACGAAGATATTTGGAGGATACCGGATCGGATATATGCGGATTTCGGATATTATATTATCCCAGATACTGGCAGTGGTTCTTGCGATGATTGTTGCGTATTTCGAGATCTGTCTGGTCGCCAACGATTATCTGCCGCCACAGCCATTGCTTCTGATGACGGTAACAGAGATTATATTTATCGTTCCGTGGGTCGTACTGGTGCGAAAGGCATATACACGTCTGTATCCGCCGCGTCAGATGCTTGTGATTTATGGAAATTATTCGCCGGATGATCTGATCGGAAAAATCAACACAAGAAAAGACAAGTATAATATCTGTGCAGCGGAAAGTTACCGGATTGGTTATGAAAAGCTGTATCCGATGATTCAGAAATATAATGCGGTGGTTCTGTGTGATCTGCCGTCTGAAGTGCGGAATCAGATTATGAAATACTGTTATCAGGAGTCCATCCGCACATATGTGACACCAAAGATTTCGGACATTCTGTTTCGTGGGGCGGATGATATCCACCTGTTTGACACGCCGCTGTACCTGTCCAGAAATCAGGGGCTTGGCATTGTGGACCTGTTTGTAAAGCGACTGATGGATATTGTTATTTCCCTGATCGGTATTGTAATCGCTTCCCCATTTATGTTTGTGATTGCCCTTTGCATTAAATTATATGATCACGGCCCGGTATTGTACAGGCAGGAGCGGCTGACAAAGGACGGAGAGCCGTTTATGATCTATAAGTTCCGCAGCATGACAACACATTCCGAAGATGCGGGAGCACGTTTAGCAGCCAAAGGAGATGCGCGCATTACGCCAGTGGGGCGTGTCATCCGTGCCATTCATTTTGATGAGCTTCCACAGCTGTTTAACATTTTAAAAGGAGAAATGTCGGTTATAGGCCCGCGGCCGGAGCGGCAGATTATTGCGGATCAGTATACCGAAGAAATCCCGGAATTTGTGCTGCGTCTGAAAGTAAAAGCTGGGCTTACCGGATATGCACAGGTGTATGGAAAGTACAATACGACACCGTATGACAAGCTGAAACTGGACCTGACTTATATCGAAAATTATTCTGTCTGGATGGATATCAAGATTTTATTCCTGACATTTAAGATTTTGTTCCAGAAAGAAAACACGGAAGGCGTGGATCAGGATCAGACCACTGCAATCAAGTAAAATGTCAAAGGAGACGGTAATGAGCGACATTAAAATCAGCATCATTATGCCGGTATATAAAGTAGAAGAATATGTAGGAAAGGCAATCGAGAGTATTCTTGCACAGACCTTTACCGATTTTGAATTTTTAATTGTGGATGATGGAACCCCGGACAGAAGTGGAGAAATCTGCGATGCGTATGCTAAAAAAGATCACAGAATCCGGGTGATTCATAAGGAAAACGGAGGCGCACCAAGCGCAAGAAACACCGCTATTGATATCGCACAGGGAAAATATGTTTATTTTCTGGATTCGGATGACTGGGCAGAACCACAGATGCTTGCGGATATGTACGAACTTGCCGAGAAGCATCAGGCACAGCTTGTGGTCTGTGGATTTTATATTGACACTTACTGCGGACAGAATCATTTGTCAGAAAAAATCTGTGTGGACGACAGGGTGTTTACCGATGCAAAAGATTTTCGGGAAGAGGCATACCGGTATTTTGACCGAAACATGCTGTATACACCGTGGAATAAATTGTACCGCATGGATGTGATCCGGCAATACGGACTGTATTTTCCAAAAACACTGTGGGATGATTTCCCGTTTAATCTGAGTTACCTGGATCATGTGGAATCGGTTGTGTTTTCTACAAATGCCTACTATCATTTCATACGTGCACGCGCAGAGTCGGAGACCGCGGCGTATCGTGCTGACATGTACGAAAAGAGAGAGGAAGAACAGGGTTGGATGGAAGAACTGTTTCGCAGCTGGGGTGTGACCAATGCGGCAACGCAGGAGATGGTTGCCAGAAGATATATTGAGCGCATGGTGGGATGCATTACAAATGTGACCAGTTCGAAATGTACCCTTTCCGGGAAAGAACAGCGGGCAGAAATCAGAAAGATGCTGCACAATCCGCGGGTGGACAAGGCACTTGCACTGGCAAAACCACGGTCGGGATATATGAAGGTTATGCTATTGCCTATCCGGTGGAAAAATGTTACACTTGCTTGGATGGAATCAAGCGTCATCACTTTTGTGAAAGAACATAATGGAAAGTTATTTGCCAGAATGAAAGCGGGCAGATAGAGGTAGGTTGTGGCTATTTTACAAACAAACGATATTTTTAAAACGGAATTATCGGAAGGACAGCACCGCCTGTCACCGGAGGAGATTCATAAGGTGCAGCAGGTTGTCTATGGTATTACGATAGATATTACGGAATTGTGCAGTGAATTAAATATTCCCTATATGCTTACCGGGGGAACCGCTCTTGGAGCCGTCCGGCATGGGGGATTTATTCCCTGGGATGATGACGTGGATATGGTTGTCGAGAGAAAATATATTGAACGTCTGCTTGATGCGATTGAACAGAGGTATCCGGACCGGTATTTTGTAGAGGCACCGCTTCGGACACCGGGGTATCTGAGTTCTTTTATTCAGATTCACCGGAAAAACACAGTGTGTCGGGAATATTTAGAGATCCCGGAAGAACGATGTGGAATTAAAATTGATATTTTTGTGGTGGAAAACACCTATGACAATGCCTTTTTGCGCCGTTTGCACGGTATGCGGGTAGAGGCAGGATTATTGCTGCTTTCCTGTTATCGGATGTATTTATGGAGAAATGAATTTTATAAGTTGTCCCGGGGCAATAAAAAGGCAGCCACCATGATACATCTGAAAAGTTTTATCGGGCGGCTGATTGCACCGACCGGGAAATTTTGGTATGCTCATGTACAGCGGCTGATGCAAATGTGCAGCAATGACCAGTCAGAATACATTGTTGTACCATCAGGGAGAAAGCATTTTTTTGGCGAACTGAAATTGCGAAGTGATTTTTTATGTGCGCAAAAGCGGAAATTTGAGGATCGCGAATTTCTTTTTCCCAAAAACATTGACTGGTATTTGTCCTATATGTATGGAAATTATATGGAAATTCCGCCGGAGGATAAGCGGGAATATCATGTTGTTTATCAGCTGAAAATATAGACAGATTGAAACAAGCAAGAGGAAGAATGATTTATGAAGAAGAGAATAGATACGTTTTGGCGTTATCGGAATTTATTATTTGAATTAGTAAAAAAAGGAATTAAGTTAAAATACAGAAGATCTTACCTGGGAATTATCTGGTCCCTTCTGGAGCCGGTTATGACAACAATCGTACTTACCATTGTGTTTGGAACACTCTATGGTAATAAAGATCACACATTTCCACTGTATATTCTATCGGGACGTCTTCTTTATTCCTATTTTGCACAGGGCACGAAAGTGTCACTGAAATCGATCCGACAAAATTCGGCCATGATAAAGAAAGTGTATGTGCCGAAGTATCTGTATCCGTTATCATCCGTACTTTATAATTTTATTATATTTTTAATTTCGCTGATTGTATTAGTGCTTCTCGGCATTTTTACAGGAAATTATCCGACGCTGCACTGGCTTTTGATCGCTTTCCCTTTACTGGTACTTCTGATCATGACGTTTGGTGTGGGAATGATTCTGGCTACGATTGGTGTCTTCTTCCGTGATATGGAGTATTTGTGGGAAGTTGCGCTGATGATCGTTATGTATACCTGTGCTATTTTCTATTATCCGGAGCGATTGTTAAAGAGTGGTTATTCGTGGGTACTTACAGTGAATCCGGTATATAATGTCATTATCAATGTAAGAAATATTATTTTCCATGAGGCGTTTAACTGGAGCTGCATGACATATGCGTGTGTGTTTGCGGTAGCCTCCGTAGTGGTTGGAGTGATTGTATTTCATAAAAATCAGGATAAATTTATTTTATATATTTAGTAACAATACTCTCATTTTTTTGTTATAATACACACTTTTACTAATCTCTATTTTATCAATTAAAACTTTATATTTTTTCAAATAATTATATAACTAAATTTTATTAAAATCTCATAAATTTTGTTCACTTTTATAGAATATAATTTATTATACCATATTTTAGTTCAAAATGTATATTGCTTTATTACTAGAACTAGTATCAACTTTTATATTTTGCATATGAGTGTTACCTATCTTTTAAAGAATTTTTTAAATTATACTCTCAAAAGTAAAAAAAGATTAACTTTTGATTTTCTTTTAAAAGTCAATCTTTTTCTATCTAACTTTACCTATTTTATACTAAGAATTGAAATAATATCTTTTTTCTTTGGAATTAATTATTTAATTTACAACAGCTCTTTTTTGTTAAATCAAAAACAGAAAGATGAAGAATCACAAAATGAAAAGTGAGCATATTATTTTTAAATTATTGGAATTTAGAAAAATCTTATTTTATTTATTAAAAGCATGTTTTATAATATTTTTTATATTCTTTTCTTGCTTATACTAGTCAATAAATTTATCAATTTTTCTGTCTCAGTCAATATTTTTTGCTTTAGATTTATTTTTCTATTTTTTATACTTTTTATTTTTTTTTGCTTTGAACAATAGGAAAAGTATTAATCTTTTTTTTGCTGTATTTCTTTTAACTCTATTGTAGATGAAGATAAAAATATCAAAAAAAATTTTTATGATATTTGGATTGATAAAGAGTAGAAAGATTTTGCTATGGTATTACTTAGAATTCTACTTATAATTTTTTTTCTTCTATTTTAACAATCATTATTATTTTAAAGATGGGAGCTCATTTTAAAAATCTATACACAGAAAAAGAAAAACAAACTAGAAGAGAAAAATTACTACCTTATCTCTAAATTAAAACACTTCCTGAAGTTTTAAAAGTTTTAGAACTTGAAGCTCAAGAAACAAAAGAATATTGTTTTAAAACTTATTATAAAACAACAGAATTACATTTTGAGGACTATGTCTAATTCAACAAAAAAATAATTGCTTAGTTTGTTATGTAGATTGGCATTCTTTCACAGATGAACATTATTTTCAAACTGAACAAGAAGCTTGTGAATTTTTCTTTCACTACTATTTTAATTTACTTTAAATTATGAATTAATAAATATTTATTTTATAAATTTGTATTTTAATAAAATTTAAAACAAGGACGTTTTTAAGCAAAACGTCCTAATGTATAAAATTATTTTCTTAAACCTAATTTTTCAATGATGTCTCTGTATCTTTGAACATCCTTTTTAGCTAGGTAGTTTAATAAGTTTCTTCTTTTACCTACCATTTTTAAAAGTCCTCTTCTAGAGTGATTGTCTTTTTTGTGAACTTTTAAATGCTCTGTTAATTCATTAATTCTTTCTGTTAAGATAGCAACTTGAACTTCTGGTGAACCAGTATCGTTTTCTTCTCTTTTATAAGTATTAATGATTTCTGTTTTTCTTTCCTTTGTCATTTGAAAAGCACCTCCTATTTAATATTTTATTTGCCTTCATCTGAGCTAAAGTTAGGTGTGTTTTTTACTTAAGCTAAGAAAAAGGTATGCTTTAACTTAAAGCATACCTATTTTACTATAGATTTTGCAAAAAAGCAAGAAAATTCAAATAATTTCCTTAATCTTTTTTTCGATAATTGCATGTACAATTCCAAAAAAACTTACAATAAGATAAATTCCTGAAGAAACAATATAATGTTTGCTAACAAGAAATAAAAAACCAACTATGCAAAGTATAGGAATTATTCTACTGATAATGCATTTCTTTATTGATATTAGCTTATAAAGTCTTTTTTCTTCCTTTTCTATTGCTTTCATTAAATCTTCTTTTCCATTTCCACAAAAACAAATCAAATAGTATTTATTCTTGTAAACTTCAGGATACATTATCATCCCGCATTTAGGGCACCGTACATCACTGCCTGTTATATCATTCGCCATTTTCATTATCCTCTCTTTCTATATCAATGATTAACTCCATTATATTTTCCATATTTAATTGCAAAAGAAAATTAAATAAAAGTTTACTATCCATGCATCTTTTTTTACATGTATCACTAATATAATCTGTTAATGGTTTCACTTCCTCAATAACTGGAGTATTAAAATATTCTCCCTCTTTTTTGATTTCTACATTTGAAAAAAGTTCAAAATATTTTTCTTTCTCCTTTTTGGCTAAAAAGTAACATGTAATACACCGCGGTCCTGTACCTGTTCCATCATTAATATTTGAGACAATATATGTTTTTAATACATATACTTCATCAATTTTGTTCTTCTTTGCAAATAACATAATTTTTCCTCCTTTTATATAAAACAATTAAAAAATTGAAATAAAAAACAATTTTTATGAAATCAAAGGCTTCGTTGGAGAACAGACCACGCTTTGCGCCCTGGGATATGGCCTTCTTTAT
>OGYO01000572.1_pt1 | contig 19103 bp, 17 predicted proteins | sample 1576561 | NCBI WGS metagenome assembly OGYO01 (sample SAMEA3541507, study PRJEB24748) | human gut metagenome | biome: human gut; feature: human-associated habitat; material: faeces | place: China | collected 2012 | reverse complement strand
CGGCAAGGATTCGTTTGTTTTTACTGCGACCGATCCGGCCGCCTCGTCTTTGGCATATTGTACCCCGGGAATGTGCATCATGAAGTCGCGCACGGACGCATAGGGCGAAAGGGTCATTTCTGCGGGGCTGTATGCCCGGTTGAAGTCCGAGTGCACCCTTGCTGCTCCGGGTGATAGCTTTTGTCTTTGTTTGCGGGCGGTTACGATTACATTATCCATCTGCAGTTCCCATGCCACACTGTCGGGACGTTCCGGTCTGTTCTTATCATAAAGCATGATGTTTTCTTCGTAGCTTTCCGTTTCGGGAATGTGGGCATGGAGCATGCTGATGCGTTCCACCCGGGGACGTTTTTCTTTGTTTATTTGCACTGCTACGTGTGTTCCGCCTTTGGCTGTATATGCTTGTATCAGAAAATGGGTGTTCGGGACAAACGACAGATGGTCGAAGAGGAAATAGCCTTCGGGGTCGGTCTTTGTAGTCTTGAATATCTTGCCATCGAAAGACAGCAGGGTGACGGTGGCTTGAGGGATACCCTTGTTTGCGTTTCGGTTGGAGATGATGCGGCCTTGTATCAGTTCTGTTGTTTCTGCGGGGATGTTTGTAACGCGGTTTGCTGTATCGGCCGAAGTATCAAAAGCAGTCCATGCCTGTGTCAGCATTAGCAAATCTTGACGGAAACTGTCGTGCGTGGCATCTCCGCTGAAGTAAGAGGCCGGTTGTTCGATATAGCCCCGGATGTAGGGTGTCAGAAGATAGGCTGACAGGATGTTGGAGGTGGTGTCTTGCCGGGCGTATCGTGTGTCGGTGACCGACAGGGAGATATTTCCATCCGGCAGTGCGTTGCCGACAGGGTCGGTCAGGGTAAGCGTGATGCGGCATTGGTTGTCTGCTTTCCGGCTAACTTCTGTGTGTGTATTGAGTTTGATGTTCAAAGGCGCATTCAGCACGGTGCGTGTGCTCTGTGGCAAGCCGTTACGGTCTGTGAGCGTAAGCCGGATGACTCCGGCCGGAAGTGTGGCTTTGGACAAGCGGCAGATGTGACCGGCGTGCAGGGGCAGGGTGGCTAATACACTGTCTTGCGACTCCACCCTGAGTGTATATTCCTCCGGGGTGTGACCTGCCGGATTCTTTTTTATGCCGACAATAATCTCTTCTTTTTTATAAGGGTTGGCCCATAGGGATACGGCGTTGTCTTTTGGCTCGGGCAGGGCAAATCGGAGCACTTTTCCGCGATGCGTGCACACTGCCGTATAGGTTTCGCCGGGCCGGATTTCAAAGGCAAAGCTTCCCATACCCAGATGTTCCGACCGGAAGTGAACGATAGTGTCTCCGGTAGAGCCGGTGATATATCCGGTGGTGTTCGCTCCCAGTCCGTCGGCTTGCAATGCCTTGAATGCAATACGTGTCAAAGTGCCTGTCGGCAAGTGTCCGCCTTCGGGGAAAAAGGAGACGTGGAAGGCATCGGTGTTTTTGTTTGTGGCAAGGCGGGGCTGCATGCGGCGGTGGGCACTGACGGTGATAGGGGTGTAGTGGAACCGGGGAATGGGTAGGGATGCCGAACGTAGGGTGTAGAAGCGCAGCGTGTAGTGGCCCGGGGCAATGCTGTCGGGTAATGGGAAGAAGCCGGCGAATCCTTCTTCGCCGACTTTGATTTTTTCGGTTGCCATGCGAATGGTGTCGTGCAGCAGTTCGGCATACACAAAGTGGCTGTAGCTTTCGGCTTGCTGTCGTGTGTCCATCACATAGACTTGAAACCACACGGTGTCTCCGGCACAGAAATTGCAGCGGTCGGTGTGTACGTATATTGTTTCATACGACTGATGATGACCGGCTGCCGTTACTGTGCAGAGGAGAAGCAGGCTGAACAAGTACAGTAACATTGTTTTCATTATAAGTGTTCTATTTTTATGGTGAATGTATAGCTATTGTCATTAAAAAAAGCTTTATCTTCAACTTATGGCGAGATTAGAAAATATATTGCAATCCCAGTTGCAGTCGTCTCCAGTTGGCATCAATGATGAAGTTTTTGGATTTTATCATGGCTCCGCTTTTTCTGTCCTCTCCGTTGAATCCGATGAATAGATATTTGAGCAGGATGCTGAAATGGTTGTTCAGGGCATAGGATGCTCCGGGATTGATGCCTCCTTCGACATCATTTTTACCCAAGTGTCTGATGGCAGAAACTTGCATGTCCATAAAGATATTGAATTTGACGGGATGCAGGAAGTTATATCGCATATAGGGTGTATAAGTAGTTCTTTTTTTCGTCTTCCATTATGCTTTCAAATTGTATTTTGAATCCGGCTGCCCAATGGCGGTTGATTTGGTAACCGATGGATGGAGTCAGTACGGCATATCTTGCATAGCCAAGATGAAAGAGCAATGGATTTTCTACAGTAGAGGATACAAACGCGGTTTTCACTTCTCCGTATCCTCCGTTCATTTCGACAAAGAAACCTTTTTCTTTAGTCTGCGCGGTTGCTGTGGCGATACTAAGGAGCAGTAGGGAAGTGAAGAAAAACAGTTTTGTTTTCATATCATTATTTTTAAGGTAAATGAGTCGGTCTTTGAAAAAGAATAAAGAAAAGGGTATTCTCTCGAACCCCCTTTCCCATCACAGTTATGTTAAGACGATTATTCTGTTTTCAGAATGATTATCATTAACATTTTCTTATCGTTATACCTATTTACCAACTTATTCCAATGCACGTCCGGCTGTCATAGGCCAATATGGATTTTGATACATGGTTGAAGTTTTGACATCATTGGGGTCACTGGCGCTCAATGTGAAGTCTTGTACACCGAAAGGTTCCAGATAGAATGCCTTTTTCCATGTATATCCGTTGAACAATTGGTTGTTTATTTCGGTACGTCCCATTGGGCGGACATACTTGCTGACAGAAGCGGCTGAAATGTTAGCATTACTTGTTCCATCGGCTATCAAAGTTGATTTGCCGGTGGCATCTACATATTTTTTGTAAGCTTCGTCCCATAAGTTCATACCTTCCAGCATATAGTGTCCGGTAATGGCAGGATCCCATGAACGCCATCTTTTCAGGTCGTCCCAACGCATACCTTCCGAGATAAATTCGCAACGGCGTTCGCGACGGATGTTGTAGAGTGTTGCGTCTACTTTTTGGTCGCCGGAGAAGACAGCCAAATCACCATATACGGTACCGCTCACTACATTAGCTTCTTTGTCTAAGTTGGTGTTGGCTATGGTCAGTTCATAATCTTCGCTCACACCTGCACGGCGGCGGATAGCTTTCCAATAACCGGCGGCATCATTATCCAATGAACCGTTCTTTTCGTAGCATGCTTCGATATAGTTCAGGTAGGCTTCGGCAGCACGGAACACTACGGCTCCTGTCGTACAGATGATGGTATTACTCTTGTACTGGTCGTAATCATAGTTGTAGTATTTACGAGGACGGTATCCTGTAAAGTCTTGCAATTCTACGCTGCTTGTTACCAATGGAATGGTATCCAGAATCACAACTTCATTATTTTTGGCAACAGCAGGGTCGGCAGGATCGGAACGAACAATGTCTTCTTCACCGAATACAAAGAGTTGCAGACGTTCGTCACGTCCTTCTTTTTCCATTGATACGCTCAGGTCGCCTTTGTAACCCGAACCGTCGGCATAGTAGGGAAGTCCGTTTTTCATCAGGAAAGAAGTGATGTAGCTGCGTGAAAGTCCCAATTGGTCACCACCGGCAGATAGGATGTAAGCTGCATCGTGGGTATAACCGATGCTCAGGTTATATTGTTTCCAAAGCAATACTTCGGAAATGCTGCTTAAATCTTCTTGGCTGAACATATCGAAGTAGGGATTCCATCCGCTGGTTTGTCCCAAAACGGGATTCATCTGATGAGAGTTGCCTGTCAGTGTGCAATGGTCGGCAACGGCTTTGGCAGCACTCATGGCTTCAGTCAGGAAAAAGTTTATTTCTCCTGCAATGTCGAATGTTTTTCCCTGATTGTATTCCATGTCTTTTCCCGGCCATGTATCATCGCCCGGAACACGTCCGGTGCCTTTGTGATATTTTTCGAAGGTGGCTTCAAACAAGGCCACACGTGACTTGAGTAGCTGTGCAGTTTGTTTGTTGATGCGTTGGTTGTTCTGGAAACCTTGGTCTTTCAGGCGTGAGATGGCTGTATCAAGGTCTTTCAGGATGAAGCGTGCCACTTCATTACGCGGAGCACGCTGACTCAGTTCCTTCAGGATGGCTTGATCGTCGGGTAGCACTTCGTCGATAATGGGAAAATCGCCATAGCGGACCAATGCCTGATAGTATGCCAATGCACGGAAGAAATAAGCTTCGCCGATGTAGTGGCTCAGAATAGACTTGTCACCTTGTATGCTTCCCGCTTCTTCTTTTGGTAGAATTTGCTCAAGAAGCCAGTTCCATACACGGGCACGGGAAGTGTAAGTTTGAAAGTTCTTGCCCGAAGGTACTTGTTTTTCTCCTGCAAAATAGTCCAAATCACCTGTTTGTGAAAACAGGTTGTCGGTATTATTGTCATTGAGTGTCATGCCGCTGCGCCAGTTCTTGTCATGGTAAAGAGACTGCTGGCGAGAGTTTTGCAGATAAGAGTAGTAGTTGATAACGTATGCACCCACTTGATCTACGGTAGTGAAATAGGCTTCGGGGGTTACATTGGTTATCGGCTCACGATCCAAAAAGTCATTGCAGGAAGCCAATGTGCGAAATGACCGAGCGCGATTTTTATATCATGGAGCTCGGCTCCGCGGGCATCATGCGCGGGTACATGGCGCATCCCTGCTCGGAGGACTTCTCGCTTGAGGAAAAGCTCGACGCCTTCTTCCGGCTGAGTCTGGGCGGCTACGGCGTCCCGGCGGAGGAGATCGAGCGTGTCGTGCAGAAGATCCGCTCGCTCGACATCCGCGCCATTGCGCAGGGCGTCATGCAGCAGCTCTTCCACGCGCTGGAAATGCGCTACGCCTTTACTCTCGGCACGTCCGAGGCCTGATATATGTAAAGCCTCGCAGAGTTTGCACCTATGGGCGCATGTTCTGCGAGGCTTCTTTGACAGACAAAACCAGCCGGACGAAAGCCTTTGTCCGGCCGGTTTACTTTTACTGCAAGTTTTCGCGGATATAGTCCCCGCAGCGTCTGTATACGGCAAACAGCGACTTGTCACACTCGGGATACAGATAGGCGATCAGCTCGCCGATCTCTCGGAGGAGCTGTGCCGGTTCCTTGCCGCAGGAAGCCCGAAGCTGTTCCGCGCTCACCATTGTCAGCTGGTGCGCCAACTCGTTCCGGCACTTATTGTTCATGTCTTCGCAGTTTTCCAGCAGCTTCCGGAAGTTTTCCGGTATTCCCGGCAGCTCCGCCAGGATCCGGTTGCACAGCACGATGTTCACATCGCTCGCCCGCAGACCGCCGGAATAGGACTGCGCAACGCTCCGATATACCTCCGGCAGAGACCGCTCCAGCATTTCCGGAACAAAGCGCGGGCGATCGGTATCCGGACGGCTGACAACTTCATCCAGCCGCAGTCCCATCGGGGCCAGAACCTTTCTCATAAGACGAAGCTGAAGACGCACCACCAGCGGATTCAGCCGGAGGATCATCTCCTCGTATTGCCGCCGGTGCAGACGGTTGAGCAGAACAAGGTATACCTCGCTCACCTCGTCAAAATCGCTTCTCCCAACCGCCGCCCGCCGCGGGTACAGAGAAAATGGCAGTTTGAGATTCTGCGCGCGGTTTCGCGCCGTTTCATAATCCAGCCGGTCCCGCGCTTCAAGATGCCCAACAAGCGCTTTTACCAAGTCCGGCATGCTGTTTTTCATGGCATACACGGCGGCATAATCCCGCTGCTCCAAAAGCGTGAGGATCTGCTCTCTCGCCTGCTGTCTCCGCAGATGCAGCATGGCCGGCACGGTGCAGCGGTCGGGCGCGTCCGGCAGCTCGTCCTCGTTGCATTCCAGCTCGTCCTCCACGCTGTAATCGGCCGCGTTCGTCCGTTCCGATGATCCGGCGGCCCGCTCCGGATTTTTGACCTGTATGCCCACGACGCGCGGAAACCGGACGTCCACCGCGAGCATCGTGAGCACCTGCTTCATCTGCGGTGTTCCGGAGCTCAGATTCAGCAGAAGCTCCGCCTCCGGCGCTTCTTTGGAAAGCGCGCGTATCGCCTCTGTGATCGGCCGACAGACGGCATCCAGATCCGACGGATCTGCCAGATCCGCATGCTGCACCGTGATCTCCGGACGGTAGCCGTCCCAGCGCTCCGCCATAAACGCCTTCACCGCCGCAAGGCGTCCGCCCTTTCGGTCAAGCTCCCGGGCTTCGTCGGAGAGCAGGATCACCGCCTTTTCCGGCCGGTAATGGCGCAATATATGCAGCAGCGGGCCGTCGCGGTAGCCGCGCACCGGGTCGCTTGTTCCCATGCAGCTGAATAAAACTTTCATCGTTTCCCCCTCCGGCATCGCCCCGCAGCGCGAACTCCGCGGAAAAACGGTCTGTTTTTCCGGGCTTTTTCGCGGTTCGCACCCGCTTTGCGGGCTTTGCCTCGTTTTTTCCTGCGTTTTATCTTGTTATGTTTTATTTTTCATGGTATCATTATACATATAAGACAATCGCAAAATCAACACCGTTTCGGGATTTATACAGATTTGCCGAAACAACTCACACCCCGCAAGGGGACGGAAACTTTTCTGTGAAATTAGAGATGTTGATTTTACATTCAAGAAACAACCTACACCCCGCAAGGGGACGGAAACTCGGCGCAGTCCTTACACGGGGCTATCATCGGCAGGAAACAACTCACACCCCGCAAGGGGACGGAAACTACCCCTCCGAGAGCGAGCCGTCGTGCTTGCAGTAGAAACAATCTACACCCCGCAAGGGGACGAAAACCATTATTCAATTTCCTTTCCATCAAATATTTCGTGGAAACAACTTTCTCCCCGCAAGGGGACGGAAACCCCACCTTGTATGTGTCAAACTCTTTCCACCAATAGAAACACCCCATACCCCGCGAGGGGACGGAAACTACTCCCCCGGCTGGAACGCATACGCAAAATGCAGAAACAACTCACGCCCCGCAAGGGGACGGAAACCAGCGCTTGTTTAACACGCTGTGCGGTGTTTTTCGCGAAACAACTTACGCCCCGCAAGGGGACGGAAACACGCCGGGGAATAGCCGCTTGCAGACCTCTATGGAAACAACCCACACCCCGCAAGGGGACGGAAACAGGAACACATCTTCGTCCATTGCGTAAAGCTGCTCAAGAAACAACTCACACCCCGCAAGGGGACGGAAACAGAAATTCTTTGGCGGTCATTTTCATCTGCGGGGAAACAACTCACACCCCGCAAGGGGACACACCAATGCAAAGGAGTGTGACAGAATTTGCAGAAACAGACCCGGCAGGTCACCTATGGGTGTCTGCTGCACGACATCGGAAAGCTGCTTTACCGCGCCGGCGGAGACAGCGGCACGCACAGCCGGCAGGGCTGGGCGTTTCTCCGGTCGCTGTGGCCGGAGGAGAAAGAAATTCTCCGCTGCGTGCAGCTGCACCACGCCGCCGAGCTGCGCGCTGCGGCGCCGGCGGAGGACGATCTATCCTGGATCGCGTGCGCTGCCGACAATCTCTCCGCCGCGGCGGACCGGCGGGAGGCCGAGGAGGGCGATGCCGGAACGTTCCGGCGGTATATGCCGCTCGCAAGCGTTTTCACGCATCTCAACGGGGAGCATCCGGATCATTCCATCGCGCCGTATCCGCAGGACGGCACGCTCCGCATGCCGGAGCGTCACGCGGAGGCGCTCAGCGCCGAACCATATCAGGCCGCCGCGGAAGCTTTGCGCCGGAGGCTGGCCGAGCTGCCGCGCGAAGATGCGTGGGTCGATTCGCTGCTCTGCCTGCTGGAGAGCTATACGAGCATGTTCCCCTCAAGCACCTGCGCCGGAGAGAGCCCGGATATATCGCTTTACGACCATCTGAAGACCACGGCGGCCATCGGCGCGTGCATCAGCGAATATCTGCTGAGCTCCGGAGAGAGAAATTATAAAAAGCGGCTCTTTCTGGAAGAGGCCGCTTTTCGGAAGGAAAACGCTTTTCTGCTGTATTCGGCGGATATTTCCGGCATACAGAAATTTCTGTACACCGTGGCCTCCGACAAGGCGCTCCGCTCTCTCCGCAGCCGGTCGTTCTTTCTGGAGCTGCTCATGGAGCACTATGCGGACGAGCTTCTTCTCGCCTGCGGCGTGAGCCGGACGAATCTGCTCTACAGCGGCGGCGGACACTGCTACATCCTCCTGCCCAACACCGAGAGCGTCAAGGCGGCGCTGAGCGCGTGGAACCAGCGGTTCAACGCATGGCTTTCCGGGGAGTTCGGCGTTTCGCTCTTTCTCGCGCACGGCTGGACAGAATGCAGCGGGAACGACCTGACCAACACGCCGGCGGAAGACGCGCCCTACAAGGCCATGTTCCGCCGCGTTTCCGCCGCCGTCTCCCGCCACAAAATGCACCGGTACAGCGCCGGCGATCTCCGGCGGCTGAACCAGCCGGCCCCCGCCTCGGGGCGCGAATGCAAAGTGTGCGGGCGGACGGACGATCTGATCGACGGGCGCTGCCCGTGGTGCCGTCTTTTTGCGGCGCTTTCCGAAAAGATCCAGACGAAAGACGTGTATTTCGTCGGAACAGGCGAAGACGCGGAGCATGACTTTGCTCTTCCAACGCCGGACGGGTACGCGTACATTCTGCTGACCGACGAAAAAACGGCCCGTCTCCGTCTGGACAGCGGAGCGGCCGTGCGCAGGATCTATTCCAAAAACCGGGCGTTTACCGGCCTTCGGTACAGCACGCGGCTGTACGTCGGCGATTATGCTTTCAGCAATCGGATGGACGAGCTGGCGCAGAACGCTTCCGGCGTGCGCCGTCTCGGCGTATGCCGTATGGACGTGGACGATCTCGGCCGCAGCTTCGTTTCCGGCTATGAACGCCCCGGCCGCGCAACGGCGGCGGAGACGCAGCACTATGTAACCATTTCGCGCACCGCGGCCTTCTCGCGGCAGATGTCACTGTTTTTCAAGTGCTACATCAACGACGTTCTCTCCGGAAAACACGGTGGTAAGCGGCCGCTGGCCGTCACGATCGTTTACTCGGGCGGCGACGACGTTTTCCTCGTCGGCGCATGGAACGACACGCTGGAGGCGTGTCTCCGCATCCGCGCCGCCCTCCGGCAGTTTTCCTGCGGCTCGCTCACGATCAGCGGCGGCCTCTGCGTGACGGACGACAGTTATCCGATCCGTCTGGCCGCCGAACGCGCCGGTGAGCTCGAAGACCGGGCAAAAGGCGAGCCGGGGAAGGACGCCATAGCGCTCTTTGACCCGTTTCTGGAGCATACATACCACTGGGAGGAATTTTCTGAAAACGTGCTCGGCACGAAATGCGCCCTGCTGACCCGGTTCTTCTGTTCCGACGATGCCGCGCGCGGGAATTCCTTCCTTTACCGGATCGTTGATCTTCTTCGCTCGGCGGAGCGGGATGGAAAGCTCGCGCTGGCCCGCTATGCGTATCTTCTGGCAAGGCTCGCGCCGTCGGTATCCTCACCGGCGTATCGGGGCTATAAAGAGTTTTCGGAGAAGATGTATGCGTGGGCGCTTGACGCCGCGCAGCGAAAGCAGCTGATCACCGCGATCTATATTCACGTTTATGAGAACCGAGAGGGGGATACGGAATAATGGCATACAACAATAACCGAAGCTATGGCGGCTACGGCGGCAACGGCACCCGCCAATACAACGATCCGGGCCGCGGCACGCCGCGGCAGGATTACAGCCGTCCCGCTCCGCCGCCGGAGATCCGGCCGGAGACGCTGCCGAAGGACTATGTGGATCAAGCCGAGAAGATCATGGGCGAGATCAGCCAGCAGCGCGAGAAGATCACCACGAGCAAGATCCGAAACCTTCTGAGTCTTGTCAGCGATATTTATAATGTTGAAAAGCTGCGCACCGCCGAGAAAGAGCTGCTGCCGGACAGCGCGGCAAAGCTCGGCATGATGCGCGTGCGCACGGCATACGAAGCCGGACGCGACAGCGCAGTCAAAAACTTTGTGGAGCAGGCGAAGCTCCTGCAATACATCAAAGGCATCGGGCTCGACCGCGAAGCGTTCCTGCATTTTGCGCACTATATGGAAGCGCTGGTCGCGTACCATCGTTATTACGGCGGAAAGGATTGAGAAAGATGTACGGAAAAATTCTTTTAAAATGCGATCTTGTTGTTCTCACCGGCATGCACATCGGTGGGTCGAGCACCTTTTCCGCGATCGGCGCCGTCGATTCGCCGGTCGTGCGCGATGCGCATACCGGTCTGCCGATCGTTCCGGGCAGCAGTCTTAAAGGAAAGCTCCGCACACTGCTGGCCAGAAGTCTCAGCCGCGATATTGAGAATATGCCGGTTTACGATAAGGACGATCCGGCCATCCGCCGTCTGTTCGGCAGCGCTGAGCCGCCGGTCGCCGCGCGCCTTCAGTTTTCCGACTGCTTTATTAGCAATGAGGAAGAATTCTCCGCCGTCGGCGTTACCGAGGTAAAATTTGAAAACGCCATCAACCGTCAAAGTGCCGTCGCCAATCCCCGGCAGATCGAGCGCGTGAATCCCGGCGTATGCTTCGGCGTGAATATCGTTTACGAGGTACGCGATCCCAAAACGCTTCTTGACGATATGACGCTTCTGGCCAAGGGCTTTCGTCTGCTGCAGCTTGACTATCTCGGCGGCCACGGATCGCGCGGGAGCGGGCGCGTGAGCTTCCGGAATTTCCGCTTCACTCCCATAGACACAGCGGCGGATATCTCCGCGCTGGAGGAGCTCTTCGCCGAGGTTGAAAACTATGAGCTATTTGCTGTTTAAGCTCGCTTTTGACGCGCCGGTCCACTTTGGCCCGTCGGACAGCGCTCTTTCCCTGTACACTTCCGAGGAATTCTTCCGCGCGGACACGCTGTTTTCCGCTCTGTGCCATACGGCGGGCGATGAGCTGGACTGCCTTGTGAAGAGCGTCCAGAACGATTGCCTGCGTTTCAGCGACGCCATGCCCTGGCGCGGGGATGCGCTCTTTCTTACGAAACCGTGCTTCTCCGCGGAAAGAACTTCGGACATTTCTCCGGAGCTGCGTAAGAAAGTAAAAAAGCTGAAATGGATCCCCGTTTCCGCCATGAACGCGTTCACCGCCTCGCTGCGAGGCGAAGAGACGTTCATCCCGCAGGACGATGACCGCTTCGGCCGCCTTGTGGAGCGCACGCGCGCAGCCGTTTCTGACAGTGAGGACGCTGTTCCCTATCAGGTCGGCGCGTTTCGCTTTGATGATGACTGCGGTCTCTGGTTTATCGCCGAATGCCGGGAAGAGGATGCGTCATGGTTGGAGTATCTGGTAACTATGCTCGGATATTCCGGCATCGGCGGAAAAACCAGTTCCGGCTTCGGCGCCTTTCATCTGGACGATCTGGTTTATCTGGATGATCCGTTTGACGACGAGACCGAATGGCTCTCGTCCGCGCTGCACACGGATGCTGACCGCTATCTGCTTCTCACGAGCTGCCTACCTGCGGAAAGCGAGCTGGATGCGGTCATCCCTTCGGCGTCCTTTCAGCTTGTCCGCCGCGGCGGATTCGTCCAGTCGGACTCCTATGCTGCCGCACCGCAAAAGAAGCAGACGCAGTATTTTCTCTCATCCGGCGCAGTCGTCGGCAAACGCTTCAGCGGCGGTCTTTTTGATGTCGGCCAGCATGGGAACCATCCGGTTTATCGCTATTCGCGGCCGATCTTTCTGGGGGTGGATCTATGATACGCAGCGAGCACCTCGACGTATACGACGTCCGGCTGACGACCCGCGCGCCGCTTTTCATCGGCAGCGGAAAGAGCTATGTCAAAAAGGAATACGTCTTTCTCTCTCCGAGGGTCACCCGCTCCCCGCAGGCCAGGATCCTGCTGCTGGATGAGCACCGGCTGTTTCGGCTCCTTGTCGAGCGAAACCGGATCGACCAATACGAAACGTTTATGCTTGGAGCGCAGACGGATCTGTATCAGTTTCTCACCGCGGACTGTCGTCTCACCCTGCAGGAGATCCTCTCACTTTCCCGCTGCACCATTGATACCGGCGATGCGCTGGACGCTTCCCATTCGCTGAAAGAGATTTTCGCCTTTGTCCGCGACGGAAACGATTGCGTATATGTCCCCGGCAGCAGTCTCAAGGGCGCGATCCGGACCGCCTTTTTAACAGACGCCGTTCTGCGGGAAGATCCGGAAGGCCATACCGCGGCCCGGCTTCACAGCAAAGGCTTTGAGGGGGACTATATAAACACGCTCTCGCTCAAAAAAGACCGCGACGGGGTCGCCGTCAACGACGCCGTCAACAGCATGTTCCAGGGGATCCGTCTTTCGGACAGTCTGCCGGTATCGGACGAAGCTATGATGCTGGCCGGGAAGGTCGATGCGGACATACACGGAGAAACACACCGCATCAATCTCTGCCGTGAGTGTATCCGTCCCGGAACCGAGCTGCGGTTCAAGCTGACGCTGGATCGTTCTGTCGTTGATCCGGCGATCACCGGCGAAAGTCTTTTGGGCGCCATCCGCCGATTTGACAGATTCTATGAAAGCTGCTGGCTGAAGCATTTCACACCACCGCGGAACGCTGCCGATGTATCCTATCAGGATGCGCTCCTGCTCGGCGGCGGAGCCGGTTATCCCACGAAGACACTAACATATCCCTATCTGGGAGAGTCGGCTGCTCTGGACGAAGTGATCAGCGTTTTTTCGCAGATCCGCGCTTTTCAAAAGCACCGCCACGACCGCGACAGAGAAATCGGCATATCGCCCCGTACCATGAAATATGCGCAGTATCGCGGAAAATTGTACCCTTACGGCCTGTGTGAGGTGAGCATTTCTTGATCTCCCAGTATAATTTCACGGTCGCCTCGACCGACGGTACGCCGGTTTTCAGCAGCCAGGCCTACCGGCTGTATGCGTGGCTCCTCTCCTCTTTAAGCCCCAGCCACGCCGACGCGCTCCATGCGCAGGGCGAACATCCCATATCGCAGTTTCTGCGATACGATCCTTCTGCAAAGACGACGGTCTGGTCTGTCTCTCTTCTCAATGAAATGGCGCACGACCTCTTTGCGCCAATTCTGGATACGGCCGAAACCGTTTCGCTCCACCACGGCACGATCCTCCTGCAGACAAAAACGCACAGCGCCGTAAAGGATGCGCACGATCTGATACTCGAAAGCCGCCGGCGGGATGTGTCCCGCACGACCATCCTCTTTCACTCCCCCGCCTCTTTTAAGCAGGCAAAGCGGTATGTCATTTTTCCGCAGGAACGGCTGATCGTTCAAAGCCTTATAAACCAATGGAATCGGTTTGTCCCCGAATATCCGTTGGACGATCCCGACGCCTTTCAAATGCTGGCGGACGGGCTGCGCATTTCGGACTATGCGCTTCGCTCGACCGGCTTCCGGTTAAAGGAAACAGTGATCCCCGGCTTCACTGGCCGCCTGACGATCCGTTCTCTGCTCTCCCCTCCGCTTGCGGAATTATGGAGCACACTTTTATCGTGGGCGGAGTATTCCGGCATCGGAATCAAAACAACGCTTGGCATGGGCGGCGTATCCATCGATACGCAGCAGCAGGATGCAGCCGGCGGCTGAATCGCCAATATTGATATCATTATGTAAACTGCCAGCATATCGCAGCGTGCGATATGCTGGCGGTTTGTTACCAGCGGATATTCAGCTCCTGCTTGGCCGATTCGAGCCAGAGCGCCGAGGAGCGTCCGTCCGCGTCGAGACTGACTCCGACGGAGCATCCGCCGAGCCATGTTCCGTCGGAGCGCTTTATATACTCCGCGTAGCCGTAATTTGCCGTGTCATCGGAAACAAGACCAACGAGCCATACGTGCGTATTGCCGTCCGTGTCTGTGTAGTCATAGCGGAACGCCTTCGTCGGCGAGAGCTCGCCGGTGATGTCGATCGACTCGTTATTGACGATGAAGATCATCCTGCCGCCGCGCTGCACGACCGGCGGCGTCAGATTTTCCGTGTGGAGACGCACCTCGTTGTAGCTTTCGCCGTTTTCGTCAATGCCGGTCGTGATCTCCATATTATTCCCCCAGCCGAAAACATGGCCGAGGATCAGTCCGCCGCGGGCATACGCTGTCACGGCAAGGCCGAGCGCCAGCACCGTGCAGACGCAGACGAGCACGAGCCGCCGTCCCGGGCGGAAGGTTTTCCGCTCCGCCCCTTTTTTCGCCGTCAGCGAAACGGTATCCGGCGCGTGCAGCGCGCCGAACGCCTGTTTATAAAGTTCTCCGTTATTCATCCGTCCAAACCTCCTGTAACGCTTCTTTCAGCAGTCTGCGCCCCCGGGAAAGGCGCACCTTTACGTTTGCTTCCGTAATGCGCAGTATCCCGGCGATCTCCCGCACCGAGTAATCCTCATAGTAAAAGAGATGGATCACGATCCGGTACTTTTCCGGCAGCTTCATGACCTTTTCAAACAGGTCGCCCGCCTCCGGCGACGGAAAGGCGAGCGTTTCCGCATAATCCTCCAGCGGTACGCCCCTGCGCCGCCAGAAAGACATCGTCACATTTTTCGCCTTGTTGATCGCCACACGGAGCAGCCATGCGCGGATATGCTGCTCGTCGGCAAACTGCGTGTTTGTCGTGTGGTAACGGATAAACGTATCCTGAACAACGTCCTCCGCATCCGCAGCGTTCGCGCAGACATTGAACGCCGCGGAAAAGATACTGTCCTTATACTTTTTCACGACCACGCTTGTCTCTGTTTTCATGCATGATTCCTCTTTCTGAAAGGCCCTTCATCAATAAAACAATCGAAGCATGCCAAAGGTTACAAACGGATTATACAGCAAATGCCCCGAAGGGTCCTCTTCGGGGCATTTGAGCGTGTCAAAAAAGTATTTTTGCCACGCTCTCAAACGAGACCCACTGCGTTGGGCTCTCGTTTGAAAAGGCTGCGGCTCGCCGCAGCGCACTCGCTGTGCGCCGAAGGCGCACAACTCGCACGTTTGCGAGCCGAGAAGTATTTTTGCCGATGCGCATGTCATCGGCAAAAATGCTTTGCACTTTATTTGCGCCTGCGGGCGCAAACTCTGCGAGGCTTTTTCGACAAGCTGATGCCCCGAAGAATCCTCTTCGGGGCATTTAGTTTACATAATTATACTTCAGCCTTTGAGTCCGCCGGCCTGCAATCCGGAGACGAAGTATTTCTGGCAGAGGATGAACACGATGAGCACCGGCACGAGGCTCGCCACGGACATGGCGAACACATAGCCCCACTGCGTGAACTGGTGCTGGCCGAAAAAGCCGGAGATGGCGATGGGCAGCGTGCGCTTGGCGTTATCGTTGATGACGGTCATGGCCCAGGTGAATTCCTCCCACGCGGTGAGGAAGTTAAATATGCTCACCGACGCGATAGCGGGACTGGCGAGCGGCAATATGATGCGGAAGAACACCGTGAATACGCTCCCGCCGTCGGCATACGCCGCCTCGTCAAACTCGCGCGGGATGCTCTCGATGTAGCTTTTGATCATAAACGTGGAAAACGGGATGACCCACGCGACATAGAACGGGATAAGCCCCGCGAGGCTGTTCGTGATGCCGAAAAACGACGCGAGCTGAAACTGCGGGATGATGAGCGTCGTGCCGGGGATGATCATCATGCCGATGACGAGCGCGAAAAGGAGCTTTTTCCCCGGAAACTCAAACCGCGCGAGACAGTACGCGAGCGCCGAGGCGATGATCGCCGCAAGGACGATCGTAATGACTGCCACGACGACGCTGTTGATGAAGTTGAGATAGAATTTCTCCTGCGCGAAGATATACCGGTAGTTTTCCAGCGTGATCTCGCTGAGCTTCGGGAAAAAGTGCGGCGGAAACTCATAGAGCGCGCCGTTCGGCCGGAGCGACGTGGAGAGCATGTAGATCATCGGCATGACCGACACCGCGCCGCCCAGAAGAAGGAGAATGTAGCGGAGCGCGAGTCTCCAGCGGTTTTTTCTGCTTTTCATACCTCTCCCCTCCCTCAGTCGTTCTGGCGCTTCATGGCGCGGAACTGCAGGAACGCCAGGATCATCAGCGTGACGGCCACGATGAAGCTCAGCGCCGCGGCGTAGCCGAACTCGCCGGTGCTGAACGCCTTATAATACATCCACGTGAGCACCGTGTCCGTCTGGTGCATGGGCTTGCCGTCGGTGATCATTTTGATGGACGTGAACACGTTGAAGCCGCCGATCGTGAGCATGACGAGCGCGAAGAGGATCGTCGGGCGGATGCTCGGGAGCGTGATGTACCAGAACTTTTTCCAGCCGGTGCAGCCGTCCACGTCCGCCGCTTCGTAAAGCTCCGCCGGCACGGACTGGAGCGCCGCGAGAAACACCACAAGGTTCCAGCCCACGCCCTTCCAGATGCCGAGCAGCATGGCGACCGTGAGCCCGCCCCAGCGGGTATTCAGCCACGGGACATAGTCCTTCGTAAGGTGCAGCACGTTGCAGAGGAAATAGTTGAGCATGCCCTCGGTGTTGAATATGTACCGGAATACGAGCGAAACAATGACCCACGATGTGATGACCGGGATATAGTAGATGACCCGGAACGTCACCTGAAAGCGCGGGATGGAGTGGATGAGCACCGCCGCGAGAAGACCGAGCGCCATCTGCCCCGGCACGGTGACGAGCGTATAGATGAGCGTATTTTCAAAGGCGATGAAAAACGTCTCATCGCTCAGCACCGCCTTATAGTTCTCAAACCCGGCAAAGCTCTTTTGAAATACCGACCCGAGATCCCAGCGCAGAAAGCTCATAACGAAGAGCTTTACGATCGGATAGACCGTAAAGAGCGCGAAAACGATGATCCCCGGCACGAGCAGCGCCGCGAACTGGGCTTTATTTCTGCCGGAACGCAGCATCATGGCCATCCCTCCCCTGCGGAATACGGTCGCCCCGCCGCCAGACGCGGCGGGGCATGATAAAACTGTTGCGGAATACGAAGGATTATGCTAAATTTAGGCAAGCAGGCCGTCGATCGTGACCGCCAGCGCGTCGAGCGTTTCCTTCACGTCCGCGCCGTTGACGAGGATCTTCGTCATGGCGGTCGTGAGCTCGTTGTCGATCTCGGACCACGAAGCGACCGCGGGACGGGCCTTCGCCGTGGTGATGGCCTCAAGGAACGGAGCGAAGGAAGCATTCTTCACGGTTTCGCTCTCGAGCGCCGTCTTGTTCACGGGGATCTGGCCGCATTTGGCCATCTCTTCCTCGGCAAACGGGCTCGTCATAAACTGCATGAACTTCCACGCGGCGTCCTTGTGGGAGCCGTTGAACATTGCGATATCCTCGCCGCCGAGCACGGAGATCGATCCGGCTTCCCCGGCGGGCAGCTGGCAGTTGCCGTAAGCCATGTCGGGATAGGCGCCCGCAAGCTCCGCGGTCTTCCACGGGCCTTCGAGAAGGAAGATATACCGGCCGGTGCCGAAGCCGTCGGTCATCGGGATATCACCGCTGTTGTAGCCGGAAAGCTCGCCGTTCTTCGCCATATCCGCGAGCATCTGCACGGCAGCAATCGTCTTTTCGCTGTTGATGTAGCCGCTGGCCTTGGTATTGTCCTCGTTCGTGATCTCGCCGCCGTTCGACCAGATGTACGGCAGGACGTTCCAACCGGCGAGCGCGGGCTCATTGAGACCCCAAACCGTCTGTCCGGCGCTGTTCTTCCCGGAGACTGCCGCGACGGCTTTCACAAATTCGTCCATCGTCGCGGGAACGGCGACGCCGGCCTCTTCGAGAGCCTTTTCGTTATAGAAGAGGATCTTCGTATTGGTGTTGAGCGCCATTGCGTAGTAGTGTCCGGAGACGAAGCCGGTGCTCATGGCGCTCTCCAGCAGATCGGCGGTGACGGAATCAAAATCGGCCATTTCCTCGTCGAGCGCGGTGAGAATGCCCATCTTCTGGAATTCGGGCACCCACGCGATATCCAGACGCGCCACATCCGGCAGCGTGTTGGACTGCGCGCTGATGAGGATCTTATCATGGAGGTCCGCCCACTCGTGCGAGACGGCGTTGACCTTGATCCCGGGATTCTCTTCCTCAAATTGGGGGATGAGAACATTCATAAGAGTTTCGTTCTCCGCCGACTGGGCGCTGTAGTGATGCCAGAAGTTGATCGTAACGGGTTCGGTTTCTGCGCTGCCTGCCGCCGGTTTTTCGGTGGTCTCCGCCGGCGGAACGGGGCTGGTGCTCGGCGCTTCGTTCGATCCGCACGCAGTGAATGCCGCTAACATCATTGCTGCGAGAAGGAGAAGCGCCAGCATTTTCATGGTAGACTTCTTCATTTTCGTCCCTTCGCTTTCTTCTGATATATTTCCGCGGAGCACGGCGCAAGATCAACGGTGATCCCGCCGCTTTCCGAGGATACAGGTTTTCTGCCGCTGATGCGGGGCGTCCACGTCCCCTCGGCGGCGATTTTCGTTTTCACCGGCTCGCTCCCGGCGTTGAGGACGACAAGGCTTTCGTCCTCGCCGCACGTCCGGCGAAAGGCGTACACGTTGGAGATCTCGTCGCAAAGGCACGTGCGGAAGTCCCCGCGGAGGCCGAATCTGTAGAGAAATATAAAACCGCAGCCGGTTGGCAAGACTACACAAACAAAATACAAGCGTCCTGATGATTTATCTGAATTTTCGGTTATCATTGTAAAAGTCGATTCCACATCTGCTTTTTATGATGATAATCGGAAATTCTTTTTTATTCGGTTTCTGTCAGATATATTCAGTAAATATTCCGCTATATATTCTTCTTTACTCCCAAATACTGTTCTATTTTCCAGTTTTATTCTTTATCTTTGACGCAATAAAACTACTTCGAATTCACAAATATAGAAAACGGCAAGAGGATGCCAGACATATAGTTATGACTATACTAATTATTATAGCTGTAGTAGTAGTGATTTTCATCGCTATTTACAACTCACTGGTGCGAAAAAGAAATGAGACGGAAAATGCTTTCGCAGCCATCGACGTAATGCTGAAAAAGAGATACGACTTGATTCCTAATCTGGTAATCCC
>OGYO01000568.1_pt1 | contig 19200 bp, 9 predicted proteins | sample 1576561 | NCBI WGS metagenome assembly OGYO01 (sample SAMEA3541507, study PRJEB24748) | human gut metagenome | biome: human gut; feature: human-associated habitat; material: faeces | place: China | collected 2012 | reverse complement strand
GCTTTGAGGGCGGCTACGACGACTACGCGGCGAAAATCGCCGAGCAGGTGCTTCCCGTTTATGCTGTAGGGGAAGCTTTTTTAATGAATCAGAAGCACCGACAGGAAATAGATGATCGGTGCGGTAAAGATCACGCTGTCGAAGCGGTCAAGAATACCGCCGTGGCCCGGAATCAGCTTTCCGTAATCCTTGATGCCCTGATTTCGTTTGATTGCGGATGCCGCAAGGTCTCCGACCATGGAGATCAGCGCGCCGACACCGCAGATGATGGCGTATTCCACCATGCCGCCCTTTGTCGCAGCCGCATAGATGATGCCGAGCAGAATCGCTCCGACGACACCGCCGACAGCTCCTTCTACGGATTTTTTCGGGCTTAAAACCGGCGCCATTTTATGTTTTCCAAAGAGTACGCCGACACAGTATGCACACGCCGGTGTTCTTATCAAAGTGATAAGTGCGGCCATCGATGACTGCATCGCCCTTAGCCATGGTGCCATAGATCGGGTCGAAATAGTAACGCTTGTCAGCGCTCCAGCCCTTGATCATGTGGCCCTGTGCATCGTAACGGACCCACTTGCCGGTGCCATCGGCGCGGTCAGCCCACTGGCCAGCTTTGGATTCCTGATAGACATCCTTGCTGGTGGCTTTCTTGCCCTGGTCAACGGCATCCAGCCAGTACCAAGCGTCGGAAGCCGGGTCATAGATTTCCTTGCCGCGGCCATCCAGGCCCTGGCGAACGCCCTTTTCGTACCAGAAGTCAGCGCCTTTGATGGTCAGCCACTGGCCGTCCAGAGCGATACCGGTGTACTCGTCAAATGCGCAAGGTACACCGTCAATATCGCCTGCGCCCTTAGCCATAGCGCCGGTGATCAGGTCAAAGTAGTAGGTGCCCTTATCGGTCGTCTGCCAGCCCTTGACCATGTGGCCGTTCTCATCGTAACGGACCCACTTGCCGGTGCCATCGGGCTTATCAGCCCACTGGCCGGCGGCGGATTCCTGATAAACATCCTTGCTGACGGTCATTGCGCCGCCCTGGACAGCATCCAGCCAGTACCAAGCGTCGGAATCGGGATCATAGATCTCTTTGCCGCGGCCAGTGGTACCCTGCTTCACGCCCTTTTCGTACCAGTACTTCTTGCCGTTTTCTTCAACCCAGCCGTTCTTCTCGCCGAACTTGGCGGTGTAGTCCTTGCCGTTGAAGGTGACAGCAGCGGTGGTAACGCCGCTGGTCTGCTTTACAGTTGCATCCACGAACTGTGCGCTTGCGCAGTTCTTATCGGTGCAGGTAAAGACAGCCATTGCGGTAACGGTGGTCTTTTCAGCAGCGCCGTGAGCGGTGCGCTCCTCGGCCTCAATAGCCTGGGTTTCTTCGCCGCCGTTGTTGGTATTATCACTAGTGTTGTCCCCCTCACTGGGAGTGGTGGGTTCCACAAACTCTGCCGTGATAATGACATCATTCTTGTCCATATTGAATGTTCCAACGCCATCGCTTACATTCAAAGTGGTGTGTAGGTTGCCAGAATCCAGCTTCGGATTCTCTTTCAGCACATAATTTGCCTTGTCCTCATCCGGCTTAAAAGTAACAGTAACATTCGTACCTTCTTTAATTTCACCGGTCGGGTCAACAGTAGCAGTACCATTGGTTACATTGCAAGTTACGGTATGAGTAGTCTTTGCAAATACGGCCTTAACAACAACATCATAGTCCGGCATGGTGAAGCTATACTTATCATCGGTCAGTGTCAGTGCCTTTGCGGTAGAAGTATCATCCTTCTTTTCGTAACGCACAGAGCTTTCTTCCAGCTTATAGTTTTCGCCATTTGCCGTAAAGGTAACCTCAACCGTATCACCCACAGCTGCAGTTTCTACGCTGAGCTTTGCGGTACCGTTGGTCACGTCAGAAGTAATGCCATAAGTCTTAGCCGGAATAGCTTCAAACTTAGCATCCACGGTAACATCAGCGGCAGGCATCTTGAAGGTAGCCTTGCCATCGGTCAGGGTCAGCTTTTCGGTCTTGGTATCTTCGCCGCTCTTATAGCTGTAGGTCAGGCTGTCAGCCTTGAGCTGGTAGTTATCAGCTGCCTTAACGGTAACGGTAACTACGGTGCCCTCAACAGCTGCGGTCGGGTCTACGGTAACAGTGCCGTTATCAACAGTAGCTGCGGTAACCTTGTATTCCTTAACAAACTCTGCGCTGACGTTGACAGGGTAAGCAGGCATTGCAAAGGTGTAGGTGTTGGCTTCGGTACCAGCTTTCACTTCAACGGTCTTATCGGTGTTGTCAGCGTCTTTGTAGGTAACCTTCAGGCTGCCAGCCTTCAGGGCATAGCCGGTTGCGGGCTTAGCAGTCAGGGTTACGGTTTCCTTCTCAGCTGCTTCTTTAGCGGAAGCAGTGATCTCACCATTGGTCAGGGCAGCAACATTGACCGCATAGGTCTTGGCGTCTTTGGTAACGCTGATGGTCACATCGCCGTCCGGCATGGTGAAGGTGTAAACCGTCTTAGCCTTTTCGGTGGTAGCCTGGGCTGCGGCCTCGTCCTGCGCTGCTTCCTGAACTTCAGTCAGAGTAACATCGGTATCGCCGTTCTTTGCGGTAACGGTAACGATATCGGTGCCTTCCTTTTCTACGGTCAGGGTAACGGTATCGTCCTTGATGTAGGTGTTGTTGATGGTGCCCAGGGTCAGCTTAACACCTTCAACTGCTTCCGGCAGGGTTACAGTGTGAGGTACGCTCTCGGTTGCAGTATGGCAATCAGAGCACAGGTACACATTGTTGCCAACGGACTTGGTTTCCAGCTCGTCCAGCTTCCAGGTATGGCCCTTGGGCAGTGCGTCGTCAGCGTACACCTTTTCGCCCTTGGTCAGGCCGTACTTGGTGGTGCGGGCCTGGGTATAAGCAGGGGTATTGCACCATGCTTCAACGGTAACATCGGTGGTTGCGCCGCTGCTCAGGTCGCTGACCATGTCGGACATCGGCATGGTTTCAACCAGGTTAGCGCACCACATGAACTCTTCGTTCTTGTTCTTCTCGTCAGAGCTGCCCATGTTCTGGTTGTAAGTCGGGTTGTAGTTCCAGGACTCGGTCTTGTAGCTCTTACGGTTTGCATAAGAAGTGCCGGCGGCATCGGTCTTAACAACCGGCTTGCCATCGGAATCCAGCTCCTTATAGGTGTTGGACAGGTTGGTGCCGACAGAAACGACCAGCTGATCCTTGGTGGTGTTGATGCCGGTGATCACAGTCTGGCCCTGCTGGGTGGTGGTAGCAAAGCTGTAGCTGTCACGCAGGGTCAGGCCAGCCAGAGGATGGTTCTTGAAGGTGCCCAGATACTTCACACTGCTGGTATCATTGGCGCTATCCATGATAACCATGCTCATGCCGGTAAAGTGGGTATCGGGAACCATGTTGCCGTCCTTATCCTTGGTCAGCTTAATGCCGCCATAGACGGTGTTGTATTCCTTCACTTCTTCCACTGCGCCGGTGGTCGGGTCCATACGGTAGATGGCGTTGTTGACGTTGAAGTACAGCTTGCCATCATACAGTGCGGTAGAGTGTACCAGTGCGGGGTAGATCCGCTTTGCAGCAGCGTCTGCCAGGCACTCGGTGTTCAGGTTGTTTCCAACCTTGGTATGCTTATCTTTTGCACTGGTATCGATCTTATAGATGGTGCCAGCTTTGGCCAGAACCTTGGCATTGCTGTCGTCATCATTGAAGTTGCTGCTGGTTTCCTTCAGATCGTTGTAGTACATCAGGATGATATCAAACGGGTCATCCGTCTTGGTAAAGCTGCTCATGCTGAAGCCGCCGGGCCTGCTGCTGCTGGAATCCGCTTTGCGGATATAGTAGTTCGCATTACGCGGACGTGCTTCCAGAGTATCGGGGCCCTGGTTCTGCATCTTCTTCATGAACTGCTGCATCTGGGAGTTGTTACCAGAGCTGCCGGAACCAGAGCTGCCGCTGCCGCCGTTCTCGGCCTGCTTGCGGCGCATGTCGTTATACAGGTTCTGGTTGGTCGTGGTATCAACGTAATAGAAGTAATTATCGTCGAAGTAGATGGGGCTGCAGATAGAGGTGAACCAGGTATCCTCGTAGCAGGTATCGGTGTAACGGGTCTCGTTCTTGTTATCCGCCTTGGTGTAAGAGTAATGCGGCTTGCCGTTGTTCATCACAACATTGCCGGCTTCATCCTTATCGGGTTCCTTGTTTTTGGTGTAGGTGTAGCCATCGTACAGCGAGTCAATGTAATCATAGTACTTGCTGTAACGGCCTTCCAGACCGGAGGGAGAAACCAGGAAGTTGACATGGCGCAGGTCGCCTGCGTTCTCAACGCGGGTCTGGGCCATGCACTCGGTGTTCACGTCGTCATAGCAGACGTCAACATAGTACCAGTTCTTGTTGGCTTCGCCGGTGGTCATCGTAGCAGAGTTGCTGTCGCCCTGCAGCTTGTTGACCTTGACTGCGTTGAAGTAGTGGACGTTGTTGAACATGCCACCGCCGAACGCATTACCGGCAACACTGGTATCAGAAGTATCGCAGTAATACAGGATCTGGGCAAAGTCAACAACAGCGTTATCGCCTACTTCATCGGGGGTCTTCCAAACTTCTTTGCCGTCAACGGTCTTTTTATAGATTTCCTTGTTGTCAGGCAAATTCTGGACCATGTAGTTAAATGCAGATGCATAGCCCAGGCAGATGCAGCCATACTCAACGCCCTTAGCGCCGATCCCGCCGCCCAGCAGGGCGCCGAAAGCAGTCATCTGGATGGGGTCGTTGTTGCCGCCGCCGGTGATATCGCCCATGGAGCCCATATCGAATTCTGCAACCTGGGAGACCCAGTCGTGCAGGATCAGCAGCTTGGTAACATAGTCAGCGTCACCCAGCTTGGCAACCTGTGCCAGGCCTGCATCACGGATAGCTTTCAGAGCTTCGCCATAGTTCATGACGTAAGACATGAACGCCTGCGGCAGCATGTTCAGCATGAATGCCATGGTGGTCGGCGGGACATCATCGTTCGGATCAATGCTGCACAATACCTTGATTGCGCCCATGGTGCCGGTGATGCTGCCATCCTCGCCCTGCTTCTGAACGCCCTTGGAGGTCCAGAACGGGGCAACCACGCCGAAGTACTCTGCTTCGTCCTGGTTGAACTGCGACAGCTGGAAGTAGTAGTAGTTCATCTGCGCAGTCGAGACATCGTAAGTATTGGTGACCTGGTTGCCCTGGTCGTCCACATACACGGCAGTCTTCTGGCTGTCGTACAGCAGCAGGCTGTTCTTGCCCTTGTTGTCGCCGCTCTGATAGGTGAAGTTCACCTTGCTTGCGTCAACCGGGTTGTTCTGCATATCGTACCAGCTGCCGTCCTTCATTGCGGACACCAGGGTAACGCCGGTGCCGCCGGAGGTGGTATCCAGGGTCGGGGTGCCGCCCACGTTGATGTAGACAGAATTGTCATTCTGGTCTACCACAACACTGACCGGCATGGTCTGCATCGGCTTGGTTTTGATTTCTTCGCCGCAGACAGCGCACTTGAAGGTGATGCTGGTGCATTCCCAGTCAATGGTAACGGGAGCGCCGGCAGAAATTTTGCCGGTTTCGCTGTCATAGAACAGCTGGGCGTTGCTGTAGTCAGCTTCCAGCTTGCCCTCGACCTTCTTCATTTCCCAGTTGAAGGTAGCAACAAAGTTGCCATCTGCATCCTTGGACACGACATGGCTCTGGCAGGGCAGGGCGGCAATGTCGTCGGTGCGGGTGGTGGGTTCCTTGTATTCCTTCTTAACCGGGCTCTTGTCAGCGGGCACGCTGGCAGAGTAAACGGTCTTGCCGGCAACGCCGGGCTTTGCCTCGGTGGTATCCTTGGTTACGGTGCCTTCTACCTTCTGGTAGGCATCGTCCTTTTCACAGGTATACACAGCGGTGTAAGCCCAGCCGTCATCGGTCTTGGTCCAGTAACCATCGGGGGTTTCCTTCCAGGTATGGGTGTGGCCATCCGCCGGGTTGGTGTCATTCCAGTACCATTTCGGCTCGCCATAGGTATGGCCGTCTGCAGCGGCGCTGGCAGCAAAGGTATCGGAGTTTTCAGCAACGTAAGCCTGTGCGTAGCTGTCAGCCTGCTGCGCAATCACTTCATCATCGCTGTTGGTCATGGACTCCATCGCAGAGGTCATGCCGGAGCTGCCGGTAAAGGTAACGGCGGTCACAACGCCTGCGGCGTTCGTCTCATAGCCCAGGTCGGTAACGGCGCTGGACAGATGATACGTTTTGATGGTGGCAGCCATCACCGATGCCATCTCGTCCTTGTTCAGGCCATAGGCTTCGGTGTTGATCTTGCCGGCTGCGGCGTTGGCGTACATGGCATCGGCCAATGCATTTTCCAACGCTGCAAGGCTCATGCCCGCCTTGCTCTGTGCAGTCGCTTCCAGCTTGGCATCGTCCTGCTCCAGTTCATGCACTTCGCCCTGGGCAGCCAGCGTTTGGGCTGTCTGCTTGATCAGGTCTGCGGTGCTGGTGAACTTGGGCAGGGACTGCACAGCGCTGGCCGCGCTTGCTGCGCTAGCTGCAACAGACTGCGCTACCGAAGAATCAATCTTGGTAGTTTCGGCAGCTGCGGGAAGCGCCACGCTCTGGGCAACCATGGCTGCTGCCAGCACGGATGCACCAAAACGCTGAAGGTTTTCCTTCATAGTTTTATCCTCCCTTAAGTGTTACTACTTTCCCCTTTTGTGTGAAAAGTGGTACGGCAGATGTGCGGCACTTTGCAGGTGTTGATTGCAAAACGCCTGGTTGTGCTCCCTCGGTCTGGCGATCCCCTGCCGGGCTGCGGCCTGCTTTTGGGGCTTTTGGCCCCGGCACAGCGGCTGACAAAACGTTGTACCGGCTGCATGCCTTGATCCCGCAAATGATAACCTTTCCGACACATCTAGGTATATACATTATATCACAGTTGCCAGAATTTGCATAGTTAATTAGAGCGGTTTCTATATAAATTTTGTCCTTGAATCAACTGAAACCTGTTTTTCGCATATTATTTGCGCTGCGGTGCGGTGACCCTTTGGCGGTATTTATTAACATTTTTGAATGGCTTATTCCTGTTTTTATCAAATAATTGAACATTTACCCCGATAATGTTCTTTGCAATCTTTTAATCCAATCACCCGGTATTGTAATCGCGCATTTTTTGCCATTTCGGTTTGGCTTGTTGTTGAGAGATTTGGCAGAGATTGGAGGAAACTTGAAGGGAAAATTGGAGGTTGAGAATTGCCCATTATAAATTGTACTGTAGAGAGCGTTCCTGACCGTTCCGAAAACTTAGGGCAACACCGCATAATTCTAAGTGCCGATACGGCGAGCGAGGTGCGGCAGATGCCAAGCCAAAAGCGCAGATAATACTGGATGTCTTATCGAGCATTTTGGCAACGCAGATGCCGTGCCGTAGCTGCCGGAGCGGTGCTTAAGCCGCAAGGCGGGAATTATGCGGTATTGCCTTAGGGATAGATCAACCCTTGCCCCTTAACCGCGACCTGAAATACACCTTTCCAAGGTAGAGTGGGGTGAGTGACCCCTCCTGCTCCACTTTTTTAAAGTTCCGAATGGTGTCCTCTCCCCTATCTACAATTCCTGGTTGTTCATTTCTCATTCCTGATGTTTTCATGCGGCCTTCCTTGGTCTTCCACACCCGGCCTTTTCCCCCTCCCCGTCCCATAAGTCGTACACAACAAAAAGGCCCCTGCCTTAACAGCAGGGGCCTTGAAAGCTATATCACAAGCCGAAAATTACTTCTCGATCTTGGAAACAACGCCGGAACCAACAGTGTGGCCGCCTTCGCGGATAGCGAAACGCATGCCTTCTTCCATGGCAACCGGGGTGATCAGCTCAACGTGCATATCAACGTTGTCGCCGGGCATGCACATCTCAGTGCCTTCGGGCAGGGTGATGATGCCGGTAACGTCGGTGGTACGGAAGTAGAACTGAGGACGATAGTTGTTGAAGAACGGGGTATGACGACCGCCTTCTTCCTTCTTCAGGACGTAAACATGGCCATCGAAAGTGGTGTGGGGATGAACAGAGCCGGGAACAGCCAGAACCTGGCCACGCTCGATCTGGTCACGGTCAACACCACGCAGCAGAGCGCCGATGTTGTCGCCAGCCTGAGCGAACTCGAGGCTCTTGCGGAACATTTCCAGACCAGTGATGGTGGTGGTCATCTTCTCTTCCTTCAGACCAACGATTTCCATCTGATCGCCGACATGAGCAGTACCACGCTCAACACGACCGGTAGCAACGGTACCACGGCCGGAGATGGTCATAACGTCCTCAACGGGCATCAGGAACGGCTTATCAGCAGCACGGTCCGGAGTCGGGATGTAGTTGTCAACAGCGTCCATCAGCTCCCAAATGCACTTGTACTCAGGTGCGTTGGGATCGGTAGAAGTGCTCTCCAGAGCCTTCAGAGCGGAACCACGGATGATCGGGGTGTTGTCGCCGTCGAAATCCTGGCTGTCCAGCAGCTCGCGGACTTCCATTTCGACCAGGTCGAGCAGCTCTTCGTCGTCAACCATATCGCACTTGTTCAGGAACACAACGATCTTGGGCACGCCAACCTGACGAGCCAGCAGGATGTGCTCACGGGTCTGCGGCATCGGGCCATCGGTTGCAGCAACAACCAGGATAGCGCCGTCCATCTGAGCAGCACCGGTGATCATGTTCTTGATGTAGTCAGCATGGCCCGGGCAGTCAACGTGGGCATAGTGACGCTTCTCGGTGTGGTACTCAACGTGAGCGGTGTTGATCGTGATACCACGAGCCTTCTCTTCAGGAGCCTTATCGATGCTGGAGTAATCCATGAAATCGGCGTCGCCCTTCAGAGCCAGGGTCTTGGTGATAGCGGCAGTCAGAGTGGTCTTGCCGTGGTCAACGTGACCGATGGTACCGATGTTGACATGCTCCAAAGAGCGGTCAAATTTTTCCTTTTCAGCCATTGGAAGTATCCTCCTTTAATTCAAACAGATAAAATAGCCTGTTGTAAGGCTATCATACTAGATTTTTCAAGAAAAATCAAGTATTTTGCGCGAATTTGTGCAGAATCAGCCCTTATTGCGCTCGGTCATGATCTTATCTGCAACACTCTTGGGAACCTGCTGGTAATCAGCCGGCTCCATGGAGTACTGGCCACGGCCCTGGGTCTTGGAACGCAGGTCAGTAGCGTAACCGAACATCTCGGACAGAGGAACCATAGCGGTGACACGGGCAGTGCCATCGGTGGATTCCTGGTTCTGGATCGCGCCGCGGCGGCTGTTCAAGTCGCCAATGACGTTGCCCATATACTCGTCAGGAACAACAACGTCAACCTTCATGATGGGCTCCATAATGACGGGATCAGCCTTCTTCATAGCATCCTTGAATGCCATGGAGCCGGCGATGGAGAACGCCATTTCAGAGGAGTCAACTTCATGATAGGAGCCGTCCCACAGAGTGACCTTGACATCCACGACGGGATAGCCAGCCAGAATGCCGGACTTCATCGCGCCCTGGATACCGTTGTCAACAGCGGGGATGTATTCCTTCGGGATAGCGCCGCCAACAATACCGTTGACAAACTCATAACCCTTACCCGGGTTGGGCTCAATCTTGATCTTAACGTGACCATACTGGCCCTTACCACCGGACTGACGTGCGTACTTGGTTTCCTGGTTAGCATCCTTGCGGATGGTTTCACGGTAGGCAACCTGAGGTGCGCCAACGTTAGCTTCGACCTTAAACTCGCGGAGCAGACGGTCCACGATGATTTCCAGGTGGAGCTCGCCCATGCCGGCGATGATGGTCTGACCGGTTTCTTCATCGGTCCAGGTACGGAAAGTCGGGTCCTCTTCAGCCAGCTTAGACAGGGCAATACCCATCTTCTCGCTGCCAGCCTTGGTCTTGGGCTCAATGGCAACGCGGATAACCGGCTCGGGGAAGTTCATGGACTCGAGGATGATGGGATGCTTCTCATCGCACAGGGTATCACCAGTGGTGGTGTTCTTCAGACCAACAGCAGCGGCGATATCGCCAGCGTAGCAGATGTCGATATCCTTACGGTTGTTTGCATGCATCTGCAGGATACGGCCGATACGCTCGTCCTGATCCTTAACAGAGTTGTAAACAGTGGTGCCAGCCTCAACGGTACCAGAGTACACGCGGAAGAAGCACAGCTTACCGACATACGGGTCAGTCATAATCTTGAATGCCAGTGCAGAGAACGGCTGATCATCGGAAGAAGTGCGATCTTCTTCCTCGCCAGTCTCCGGGTTGGTGCCCTTGATGGCCGCAACGTCGGTCGGAGCGGGCATATAATCAACGATTGCATCCAACAGTTTCTGAACGCCACGGTTCTTGTAAGAAGAACCGCAGACAACAGGAACGATCTCGTTGGAAATAGTAGCCTTACGCAGAGCAGCCTTGATTTCTCCCTTGGTCAGCTCTTCGCCTTCCAGGTACTTCATCATCAGCTCTTCGTCGGTCTCAGCAACAGCTTCGATCAGCTTGTCATGATATTCCTGAGCCTGTTCTTTCATGTCTTCAGGAATTTCCTCAACGCGCACATCATTGCCCATATCATCATAGTAGATATCGGCTTTCATGTCGATCAGATCGATGATGCCGCGGAAAGTGTCTTCCTGGCCGACAGGCAGCTGGATAGGCACACCGTTGGCATGCAGACGATCATGCATCATCTGTACGCAGCGGAAGAAGTCAGCACCCATGGTATCCATCTTGTTGACGTAAACCATGCGGGGAACCTTGTACTCGTCAGCCTGGCGCCAAACGGTTTCAGACTGAGGCTCAACGCCACCCTTTGCGGCCAGAACGGTAACAGAACCGTCCAGAACACGCAGAGAACGCTGAACTTCAACAGTAAAGTCAACGTGGCCCGGGGTGTCGATGATGTTGATACGATGACGGTTCTTTTTGAACAGAGCCGGATCGTGCTGGGTCTCGGTGTGGCTCCAGTAGCAGGTGGTTGCAGCGGAAGTGATGGTAATACCACGTTCCTGTTCCTGCTCCATCCAGTCCATCGTAGCAGCGCCGTCATGAACTTCGCCGATCTTATGGTTAATACCGGTGTAGTACAGAATGCGCTCGGTGGTGGTGGTCTTGCCTGCGTCGATGTGGGCCATGATACCGATATTTCGGGTCATTTGCAGGGATACGTCTCTCGGCGTTGCCATGGCTTAAACCTCCTCAGTAAGCAGATCAATAACGGTAATGCGCGAAAGCCTTGTTGGCTTCTGCCATCTTGTGGGTATCTTCGCGCTTCTTGACGGCGCCGCCAACGTTGTTGGTAGCGTCGATGATCTCGGCGGCCAGGCGAGCGGACATGGTCTTTTCACCACGGCTGCGGCTGTACAGAGTCAGCCAGCGCAGGCCGAGGGTCTCGCGGCGGGCGGGGCTGACCTCCAGGGGAACCTGGTAGGTGGAGCCGCCGACACGGCGGGCCTTAACTTCGAGGCTGGGCATGATGTTTTCCATGGCCTTCTCGAACATTTCGAGAGGATCGTTGCCGGTCTTCTCTTTGACAGTCTCAAAAGCTTCGTAAACGATCTTCTGAGCGACGCCCTTCTTGCCATCCAGCATGATGCTGTTGACCAGACGGGTGACGAGCTTGGAATTGTAAATAGGATCAGCCAGAACTTCGCGCTTTGCGATTTTACCTCTTCTGGGCATCTTTCTTCCCTCCTTCACATTAATGATATCATCGGTACTCGAAAGTTAAAGAAAACTCCCGTTATGCCACAAAAGGGTCAGCTGACCATTTTATGGCGAAAAGATGTTTCCTTACTTCTTGGCACCGGCCTTGGGACGCTTTGCGCCGTATTTGCTGCGAGCCTGGTTACGGTTTGCAACACCCTGAGTATCCAGAGTACCACGGATGATGTGGTAACGGACACCGGGCAGGTCCTTAACACGACCGCCACGGATCAGGACAACGCTGTGCTCCTGCAGGTTATGGCCGATACCAGGAATGTAGGAGGTGACCTCGATACCATTCGTCAGGCGGACACGGGCAACTTTACGCAGAGCAGAGTTGGGCTTCTTGGGGGTCATGGTACGCACAGCAGTGCAGACACCACGCTTCTGCGGGCTGTTCAGGTTGGTGTACTCCTTTTTCTGGGAGTTGTAGCTCTTCAGAAGGGCGGGTGCAGTGCTCTTTTTGACCAGGACCTCACGGCCTTTGCGCACGAGCTGGTTAAAAGTAGGCATTTCTTTTCTCCTTTCTTCACTTATTGACGCGCTTTTTGCGGTTGCCGCGACCTTTAGGCCGCACTATTCCCCGCAACTCACGCAATGATTATATTACAGTATTCCGACCGAATTGTCAAGAGTATTGCCAAAAAAATCTTGAAAAAATCGTGCAATACGGAGAATTTTATTTTTTCAAAGCCAGCCGCCTCTTTCTGCCGCTTTCCGCAGGACTGCAGGCTGCTTTTGGAAGGCTTTGCACGCCGATGATCCGACAGCGGTACGCACGGCTTTTCCCGATGCAATACGCCAAGGCAGCATCTTTTGTCCATAATTCAGACATTTTTATACATATTTCACAATTTTTGTCCGAAAGAATCGTAGGAATGACAATACGGTTTTTATTGCACCGAGCGCGGGTTTTTGTTATACTATAGTTACAGGCAAGGTAACGATGAGCCTGCCGAAAACCTTTATTCAGCGTGAAATTCAAGGAGGTATTGACAATGAAAAAACTGCTAGCCGTTCTCATTTCCCTGTGCATGGTATCCGCATTCGCTGTACCCGTTTTTGCAGACGCAAACAGCGATTACATCGCCGCAGTCAAGGCCTATCAGGCGCAGATTGCAGCCAAGGAAGCCGCTTATGTGGCCGCTGTCGATGCCTACTCTAAAAACGCAAAGGCAAAGGCTGACGCCGACAGCGCCGCTATCCTGAAGGCCGCCAGGGCCGCACAGGCAAAAGCCGATGCAGAGTGCCTTGCCGTTATCGCCGCAGGAAAAGCCGCACAGGCTCAGGCTGACGCCAGAGTAGCCGCCGTAATTGCCGCCGGCAAGGCCGCGCAGGCTTCCGCCGATCAGCGTGAGGCTGCTTACGCCAAAGCCGTAAAGGCATATCAGGATCAGATTGCAGCCCGTGAGGCCGCCTACATCAAGGCAGTTCTGGGCAAGTAACATCGTATACCTATTATTAAAGAGGAGCGCCCGCGGAGGGCGCTCCTCTTTTTGGTGTATTGCGTCTGTAGGGGCCGGGCATGCCCGGCCCGCTCATGTAAGGTGAACAGGCGGGCCGCACATGTGCGGCCCCTACATCTCTACCCGGTTGCAGGGACAGGCTTACTGCAGCTTCGCCAGTGTTGCCTCGGCGTCATCCAGAATGCGCTCAAACTTCTCAAGAGCCGCATCGACCGGCGCAGGGGTGGCCAGATCCACGCCAGCATGGCGCAGTTCATCCAGCGGATAGGCGCTGCCGCCCATCGACAGGAACTCCTTGTAGCGCTTGACGGCAGGCTCGCCCTCCTTCAAAATACCCTCGGACAGTGCCACTGCCGTGGAGTAGCCGGTCGCATACTTATAGACATAGAAGGGACGGTAGAAGTGTGGGATGCGGGCCCACTCATACTGGATCTCCTCATCAATGACCATATCCTCGCCGAAGTAATCCATGACCAGACGCTTGTACAGCTCGTTCAGGGCGGCGGCGTTCAAGGCCTCGCCGCGCTCGACCATCGCATGTGCCTCGCGCTCAAATTCAGCAAACATCGTCTGGCGGTAGACGGTCCCCTTGAAGTTCTCGAGGTACTGGTTCAGCAGATAGAGGCGGGTCTGGGGGTCATTCTCGTTCTGGAGCAGCTGCTCGATGAGCAGGTTCTCGTTGACGGTGGAGGCAACCTCCGCCACAAAGAGGGTGTAGTCCGCGTACTGCGGCGGCTGATGCTGGCGGGAGCGCCAGCTGTGGATGGTGTGGCCCATCTCATGCGCCAGCGTGGAAACGCTGTCCAGTGTGCCGCTGAAGTTGAGCAGGATATAGGGGTTGGAGTCATAGCAGCCGCCGGAGTAAGCGCCGCCGCGCTTGCCGCGGTTGGGGTAGACATCGATCCAGCGCTCGGCGTAGGCCTTGCGGACAGTCTCCTGATAGTCCTCACCCAGCGGTGCGACTGCCTTCAGCACCATCTGCTGTGCCGTCTCATAGCTGTAGGTCTTTTTCAGATCGCCGACCAGCGGTGCATAGACATCGTAGAAGTGCAGCGCGTCCACACCCAGCATCTTTTTGCGCAGGCGGACATAGCGGTGCATGGCCGGCATGTGCTTGCGCACCGTTGCGACCAGATTGTCGTAGACCTCAACCGGCACATTCTCCCCCGCCATCGACATAGCACGGGAGGACGGATAGCTGCGGGCTGCGGCCTCGGCTGCCGCCGCCTTGACAGCGCCGGAGTAGGACGCAGCAAAGGTGTTGATGTGCTGGCGGTAGCCCTTGTAATAGCTGTGGAAGGCATTCTCGCGCAGGGTGCGGTCGGTGCTCATCTCAAGCGGCACAAAGTTGGAGCCGGTGACCTCCACGGTCTCCCCCTCCCCGTTCTTGACCGCATCAAACACCATGTCGGCATCCTCGAGATTGTGGTAGATCTCAGACGGCGCGGACATGACCTCGCCGAAGCTGGCCAGCAGCTTTTCCTCGGCCTTGGTCAGAGTGTGCGGCTTGCTGCGCAGCAGGTCCTCCAGATTGAATTTGTACTCTGCGACTGCGGGGTCGTTGACGATGGCCGTCAGCTTGTCCTCGGGCAGGCTCAGGATCTCGGGCTGGGCGAAGGACAGCGCCGTGACCATCTTGACATATTTGCTGCCGACGCGGGCATACATGCTCTGGGCGGCGTTATCGCGGGTGTCCTCATCGTGGCGCTGCGAGGCATAGCAATAAAGGCGCTCCACCTTGCGGCTCACCTCGGTGGAGGCGTCGAGATAAGCCCCGATCGTGACGGCATCGCTCAGCTTGCCTGCAAAGGCAGACAGACTCTCGATGTCGGCATCCAGACTTTCCAGCGCAGCCTCCCAGGCAGCGTCGCTTTCATACATCGGCGTCAGATCCCACTGAAACTGCGGGTCCAGCTCACTGCGGTCTTTTAAGATTTCAGCCATTGTGTTCTCCTTATTAAAAAATTTTATTATGCAGAGGATGCAGGGCGAGCATTGTTCGCCCGCAGTGCGCGGCAACGGCAAGGTAGGGGCGGATTCCATATCCGCCCGGAAACTTGCGGCAAGCGCCGGGTTCCGCGCGCGGGCAATGTCCGCCCCTACAGGTCACAGAAGAGCCTTTTCCCACTCAGCGGGCTTGAATCCGGGCAGGACGAAATCATCTGCCACCAGCAGCGGGCGCTTGACCAGCATACCGTCCGAGGCCAGCAGGGCGATCTGCTCCTCCTCGCTCATAGCGGGCAGCTTATCTTTAAGGCCCAGATTTTTGTAGACAAGGCCGCTCGTATTAAAGAACCGCTTGATGGGCAGGCCGCTCGCAGCGATCCATGCCCGCAGCTCGTCAGCGGTAGGGTTGTCCTCTTTAATATGTCGGGCGGTGTAGACAATGCCGTGTTCATCCAGCCATTTTTTAGCTTTCTGGCAGGTGGAACACGGCGGATACTGCAGGAACAGCATAGTTTCACTCCCCTTTGCTTTGTCCATTCATTATAACCCGCCTGCGTGTGTGTGTCAATCACGGACGGTATGCAAAAAAGGATTCCCGCCGTGGCGGCGGGAATCCTTTGCGGTTTATTTAGTGGTCGTAGGCAGCCTCAGCGGCATCGCGGGCGATCTCCGCCTGCACAAGCTCCTCCTCGACCTCCGGCAGACCAGTGCCGGCGGGGATGAGCTTACCGATGATGACGTTCTCCTTCAGGCCGGCCAGCGGGTCGACCTTGCCCTTGATGGCAGCCTCGGTCAGGACACGGGTGGTCTCCTGGAAGGAAGCAGCGGACAGGAAGGAGTCGGTAGCCAAGCTGGACTTGGTGATGCCCAGCAGGACCTGACTGGCCTGAACCAGCTTCAGATCGGTCTCACCGGCATCAATGCGGGCCTGAATCTCCTCGTTCTTGATCATGACATCGCGGCGGTTCACGATGCTGCCCATGATAAAGTCGCTGGAGCCGGAATCCTCAATGCGGACCTTGCGCATCATCTGGCGGACGATGACCTCGATATGCTTATCGTTGATGTCAACGCCCTGCAGACGGTAGACCTTCTGAACCTCGCTGATCAGGTAGTTCTGGGTGGCGATGGGGCCCTGGATGGCGAGGATGTCCTGCGGGTAGGCATGGCCCTCGGTCAGCAGTGCGCCCTTGGCGACCTCGTCGCCTTCCATGACCTTGAGACGCTGACCGAAGGGGATCAGGTAGCTCTTGGTGATGGGTGCGCCGTTCTCGTCCACGCCGTTGATCTCGGCATGGCGGGTCTTTTTGGTATCGTCAATGTGGACGGTACCGGCGATCTCGGACATGATGGCCATCGCCTTCGGGCGGCGGCTCTCAAACAGTTCCTCAACACGGGGAAGACCCTGTGTGATATCTTCGGCCGATGCGATACCGCCGGTATGGAAGGTACGCATGGTCAGCTGGGTGCCGGGCTCGCCGATGGACTCAGCGGCGATGATGCCGACAGACTCACCGACCTTGACGCACTGGCCGTTGGACATATTGGAGCCGTAGCAGCGTGCGCAGACGCCCACATGGGCGCGGCAGGTCATGACGGAGCGGATCTCCAGTTCGGTGATGCCGGCGTTGACGACCTTCTCGGCGTCAAACATATCCATCATCTTATCCTTGCTGACGAGCAGCTCGCCCGTGGCGGGATCGTGCACATCATGCAGGGAGTAACGGCCGTTCAGACGCTCCTTGAAGCTCTCGACAACGGAGTTGCCCTCGCTGATCTCGCGGACCCAGATGCCCTCGGTCGCGTGGCAGTCCTCCTCGCGGATGATGACCTCCTGAGAGACATCGACCAGACGGCGGGTCAGATAACCGGAGTCCGCAGTACGCAGAGCGGTATCGGCCAGACCCTTACGGGCGCCTCGAGAGGAGATGAAGTATTCCAGAATATTCAGGCCTTCACGGTAGTTGGCGCGGATAGGCATTTCCAGCGTCTTGCCGGCCGTGTTGGCCAGCAGGCCGCGCATACCGGCCAGCTGCTTGATCTGGTCCATAGAACCACGGGCACCGGAATCGGACATCATATAGATGGGGTTGCGCTGGTGGTTCTTCTTCAGGTTGTCGCTCAGAGCATCGGAGACTTCCTCGGTGGCGGCCTGCCAGATCTCAACGGTCTTGCGGTAGCGCTCCTCATCGGAGATCAGGCCGCGGTTGAAGTTCTTCATGACCTTCTCGATCTTCTTATCGGCAGCAGCCAGAATAGCGGGCTTCTCCTCAGGCATGATGGCATCGGGGACAGCGACCGTGATAGCGGACAGGGTGGAGTACTTGTAGCCCTGTGCCTTGATCTGATCCAGCATCATGGCGCAGGTCTTGGTGCCGTGCTTGGTCAGGCAGCGGCTGATGATGTCGGGCAGACCCTTCTTCGTCAGCTTGTCGCTCTTGCCGCCGGAAGCGATCTTCAGCGTGCGGGGGTTCATCTCATAGTCGAACTTCGTGGCCGGATCGGTACGGTCGACATAGCCCAGATCCTGCGGGATCGGGTTGTTGAAGATGATCTGGCCCATCGTGGTATCGACCAGACCGGTCTCCTCCACGCCGTCAAAGGTCATGGTGCGGCGCACCTTGATGGGTGCCTGCAGGGTGATCAGACCCTCGGAGTACGCCATCATGGCCTCGGCCTCATCGCGGAAGACCTTGCCGTGGCCCTTATCCTCGGGGTTGACGAGGGTCAGGTAGTAGCTGCCCAGAATCATATCCTGCGTGGGCACGGTGACGGGCTCGCCGTCAGAGGGCTTGAGCAGGTTGCCGGAGGCCAGCATCAGCATCTTGGCCTCGCGCTGGGCCTCGGTGGACAGCGGCAGATGGACAGCCATCTGGTCGCCGTCAAAGTCAGCGTTGAAGGGGGTGCAGACCAGGGGGTGCAGCTTGATGGCGCGGCCCTCGACCAGAACAGGCTCAAAGGCCTGGATGCCCAGACGGTGCAGCGTAGGTGCACGGTTCAACAGAACCGGGTGGCCCTTGATGACGGTCTCGAGAGAATCCCAGACCTCGGGGCGGGCACGCTCGACCATCTTGCGGGCGGACTTGATGTTGTTGGCCTTTTCCTTCTCGACCAGATCCTTCATAACGAAGGGCTTGAACAGCTCCAGTGCCATCTCCTTGGGCAGACCGCACTGGTACATCTTCAGCTCGGGGCCGACAACGATAACGGAACGGCCGGAGTAGTCAACACGCTTGCCCAGCAGGTTCTGGCGGAAGCGGCCCTGCTTGCCCTTCAGCATATCGGACAGGGACTTCAGTGCGCGGTTGTTCGCGCCGGTGACCGGACGGCCGCGGCGGCCATTGTCGATCAGGGCGTCAACGGCCTCCTGCAGCATACGCTTCTCGTTGCGGACGATGATGTCGGGCGCACCGAGCTCCAGCAGACGCTTCAGGCGGTTGTTGCGGTTGATGACGCGGCGGTACAGATCGTTCAGGTCGGAGGTCGCAAAGCGGCCGCCGTCCAGCTGCAGCAGGGGGCGCAGATCCGGCGGAATGACGGGGATGACCGTCATGATCATCCACTCGGGGCGCTGGTTGCTCTCGAGGAAGCTCTCAACGCACTCAAGGCGCTTCAGCAGGCGGACGCGCTTCTGGCCGTTGGCATGCTCGAGCTCCTCACGCAGCTCCTTGCTCAGCTTGTCGAGGTCGATCTCGGCCAGCAGCTTTTGGATGGCTTCGGCACCCATACCGGCTTCAAACGTATCCTCGTACTTTTCGCGCATCTCCTTGTACTCACGCTCGGTCAGCAGCTGCTTTTTCTCCAGCGGGGTGAAGCCGGGGTCAGTGACAATGTAGTTGGCGAAATACAGGACCTTGTCCAGCTGACGGGGGCTGATGTCCAGCATCAGGCCGATGCGGCTGGGAATGCCCTTGAAATACCAGATGTGCGAGACAGGTGCAGCCAGCTCGATGTGGCCCATGCGCTCACGGCGGACCTTGGCGCGGGTAACCTCGACGCCGCACTTGTCACAGATCTTACCCTTGTAGCGGATGCGCTTGTACTTGCCGCAGTGGCATTCCCAGT
>OGYO01000554.1_pt1 | contig 19341 bp, 7 predicted proteins | sample 1576561 | NCBI WGS metagenome assembly OGYO01 (sample SAMEA3541507, study PRJEB24748) | human gut metagenome | biome: human gut; feature: human-associated habitat; material: faeces | place: China | collected 2012 | reverse complement strand
TTAATCTTTCAGATAAAGCTACATTCCATTCAGGGTCGACTAAGTATAGTACTGGTAAATCTTTATAGATAATTTCTTGAATTTCTTTAGATATTTTTATAGATTCATCACCATAAGATATAGTTCCCATTTTATCTAATAAGTCATCTACTTCTTTTGATGAATAAGTCATCATGTTCTTAGAACCTTCTGTTCTAAAGAACTGATTTAAGAAATATGCTGGATCTCCAGTTGGTGCTGTATGTTGAGCATATAAGATTAAATCAAATTCTTTTTTCTTAGCTTCAACATCTATATTATCTACAATTGCTGTTTTAGTTTCGATTCCCATCTTGTTTAATTGAGATAACATAACTTGCATTATTATTTTTAAGTCAGGTCTACTATTATATGTAAGTATATTAACTGTTAAAACTTTTCCATCTTTTTCTCTTAGACCATCTTTATTTAATTTCCAACCATTTTCTTCTAAGATACTGTTAGCCTTATCTAAATTATATTCAACTTTTACATCTCCTGCAAAAGGGAAATATTGTGCAAAAAGACCATTTGCTACTCTTCCACCTTTTAAAGCTTTAATGTAATCTTCTCTATCTAGCCCTAAACTTATAGCTTCTCTAACTGTTTTATCTGACATAAGTCCACTTGCAGTATTAAAAACTCCAAAATATTGATATCCTGCATCTATTGTTTGAACAATTTTACCTGCATTTTTTAATTCATCAGCTATTTCAGGAGTTATTCCAAAAGCCATATCTAATTCTCCTGATTCATAGGCTAATTTTAAAGAAGCCATATCACTTATAGCTTTTATTATTACTTCTCCTCTTTTTTCAGCATTTTCATAGTATTGATTTGGTTCTAAAGTTAAAGAAACTTCAGGTTCTAAAGTCTTTACTATATAAGGACCTGTGAAAATATATCCATTATCTCCTTTTTTAAATATTATGTTTGTCCATTCTGTTAAAAGAGATTTTAAATTTTGAGTTTCTCTTTCAAGTGTAACATTTACAGTATAATCATCTACTTTTTCAAATTTTACCTTACCTGCTGTTGCATTAGATAAAGGATTTTCTTCCATAACTGTATTCATTGCCCAAACTAATGCTTCTGCATCAACTTCAGTTCCATCAGAGAATTTTACACCCTTTTTTAATTTTAACACCCAATTTAATTTATCAGTTTTTTCAACATCTTCTACATATCTTGAAACTAAATTTCCTTCTTTATCCACAGAAAATACTGTTTCACTTAAACCATGTGTTGTTAAAGACCAAGGTGTTCCTCCAACTGTTGGTTCTATAGCACCAACTACAAAAGTTTGTCCTATTACTATTGGTTTATCTTCAGTTGAAATTTTTTCTTCCTTTTTTTCTCCACAAGCTACAAAAAACACTAGCAATAATAACGAACATAATAAATATTTTATTGTTTTTTTCATCTGTCCTCCTATATAAAATTAAAAATCATTGGTCTTAGTATATCATTTTTTACAAAAAAAATCAAAATAATTACTATGCTAAACTTTTTTTAATCGTTTGACCTTATAAAAAAACTGATTGAAGTTTTTTACCTCAATCAGCTTTTATAATTTAGTTTTTTAGAATTAGAATATAACTCTTAATCCTAAACCACCTCTAATATTTTTACCTTTTGTATCATAACCTATATTTCCAGTTACTCCAACTTTTTGGTTATCTATTCCGATATTAAGGTCAGTTTTAACATTTCCTCTTCTATCTTCTTTTTCACCACGGATGTTAAAGTAATCAGCAGTTGTTCCTGCCACTCTTGCTTTATTCTTTCCGTTTGCTACTCTTCCTAACTCATTTTCATAAGCTACAGTTACAGCAGCTCTCAATGCCTTATTTCCTAAGAAAAGTTTATATGCTAATTCTGCACCTATTTCTGGTTTTACAGATAAGTAGTCATTTGATTTAACTTCTAATTTTACTTCACCAGATTTTTCTTTTATCTTAGACACTCTTCCATATTCAACTTTTAATGCTCCGTAAGGTCTTACTGAAAATCCTTCACTCAATCTAAATTCTTTTCCTAGTTCATTTTTAATTCCTATTCCATAAGTATTGTATCTAGATTTTGCATTGAATACTTCATCCACAACTAAGAATTTTCTATGCATTTTATTATATCCTACAAATACATCCCCAGATACTGTCCAATTTAAACTATTATTATAGTCAAATGGAATTGATTTAAACAATCCAACCTTTCCTTGTAATTGTTCTTCTTTAGAATTTCCAATATCTTTAAATTTGAATGTATTATGAACTATACCTGTATACCATCCTGTTCCTTCTCCAAGTCTTACACTTTCATCTTCATGAACATAAGCTACTCCATAAGCATTATTCTTATAGTCTATTATACCAGCTGTATCAGTCTTGTATTCTCCACTCATTCCAAAAGTTTTTATCTTATTAGAATCTTTTGAAGGGTTAGACCAAGAATTTCTTAAGTAATAGAACTCCTTATCTAGTACTTTTCCTGTTGCTTGTATTCTTTGTTGAGTATTAGCATATTGGTGCCCCATCATTTCATCATAAGCTTGAGTCAATAATGTTTCTTCATTTTTACCAATACTATTCAATTTATTGAATAATCTCTTTTCAGCTGAATCAAGAGCATTCATATCATATCTTTGTTCTAAACCATCAGTAAAGTTATATGCATTATCTTCAGGTTTTACAAAAGATGTGTAAGATAATTTAGACATTGCTACACCTACTATTTGTCCATAGTTATCTAAAACTGGTGTAGCTATCCAAGTTAATGAACCAGCCATACTTGTTATTTTATAGTTTCTTCCTTGGATTTGATCTAAGAAAGGTTTAATTACCTCTCCACTTACTAACCATTCTTTCTTATTAGTTCTTTCTGAATATTCAGTACCAATAATCAATTGGCTATTTACAGGTGGAGTTACTCCATCAAAAGTAACAGGTCTTGTTCTTCCTAATGTATCTACATAGAATCCAATATCAGACATTGCTAGATTTGGTTGATTACCAATTAATTTATTGATTTTTTCTACTTCACTATCTGATACTGGTACTCCATTTCTTAAGAATGTAGCTTGACCATTTTTAACAGTGATAGTAACTCCTTGATAATCTTTATCAGTTCCAGAAGCTTCTCCTAATTCATGTCCTTTAGGATCTGTACTAATTAGTTTAGCATTAATTTGTCTTTGTAACTCAGCAATATCTGCTGGAGTAAGGTCTTTCCAGCTAATTGCTGTACCTCCTGTACCTCTTACTTTGATTTCTCCATAGTTTTTAATTACTGCTCTTCTTATTAAGTTTCCATTAGCATCTCTTTTTCCTCTGATAATAACTCCTGTACTCTTATCAGCATCAATATGGATTTTTCCTGTTGCTTCATTTATAAGAGTTGAACCATTCATTACAGCAACTCCAACAAGTCCTGCTACGTTATCATTTATTTTTCCATTTCTTCCAGCATAAGAATCTGTCGTTTTAATAGTTCCATAGTTTTTGAAAGTAGCTCCTTCATCAACATAAACTCCAGTCATACTTCCTATTTTATTAGTTGCTGTAGCTTTACTTCCATCTAATAAGATATTTCCTTTGTTTTCAACAGTAGTTCCAACACCAGCACCATACATACCTATAGATTTATTGTTAGATATCTTAATATCTCCCTCATTTATAATATGTCCACCATTATCAGCAGCCATTCCTATACCATAAACAATCTTAGTTGGATCAGAATATGCTTTTCCTGTTGCTGGATCTATATCATCAGTAGATCCTACAAAAATTTTACCCTTATTAGTTGCTTTTCCAGCTGGTGCATAAATTCCAATATTTCCTTTTCCTGTTGAGAAATCTATTATTCCATTATTTAATAATTCTCCTCCATTTTTAACATAGAAGCCTATTAAATGATCTGAATTATTTGAATTAATAGTTCTATTATTAGTAATATTAGCCTTTCCATTAGAATATAGGAATACACTATCATTTCCTAAACTTACAGATCCTGCATTTGTGTTAGTATAAACATTTGTTTTATTTGGATCAGTATTATTTAAAATAAATCCATAAGATCTTTCTCCAACTGTAATCTTAGAAGCTTGATCAACAACTTCTGCTCCATTTACTGCATATACTCCAACTGGTTCAGAGTCTTTTGCTGTTGCTACATGTTTATCAATGTCTAGTTCTCCATTTACAGTAAGTTTTCCACCTTCTTTATAGATTCCTATACCTTGGTCTTTAACATGAACTTTTCCACCAGTCATTTCAACACTTGAAGAAGTCTTTGAATAGATACCTATTGATTTTTCTCCAACTTCTATTGTTCCAGTTGAATGTTTAATATCAGATCCTTCATAAGTAGCAATAACATTTCCAGCTCCATCTTTTTCAACTGTTGTTGCTGTATAGATACCAATAGTAGGTTTCTTTGCATCTGCTGAATCAACTATATTTATATCAGCCTTATTTTCAAAAAGTTGCTTACCTATTAAATATGCTCCTAAAGTTTTTTCTCCAGATAAATTAAGTTCTCCATTATTTACAACATTTTTTGAACTAGCTGAAGTATTCTTTGCATAAATTCCAATAGATTCTTTTCCACTTAAAGAAATCTTACTATTATTTTCAAAGTTAGCATTTATTCCTACAATTCCTCTTGCATTATCCTTTGTCCCTTCTATTGAGTCCGCAGTAGAAACAAAGTTTGGACTTGTGTTTTCTAAATAAATTCCAGTAGAACCTTGTCCTAATTTAATTTTTCTTACCCCAGTTAATTGAGAGTTTCCGCTGATATATGCTCCAGTATATCCATCTGCAACATCCATATCAACTTTGCTTCCTGCACCATCTAGTTGAGCGGTACTATCTTTTAAATACAACATAGTATTTTGTGTTGCTCCTAGATTTCCTAATTTAGAAATAAAGTTAGATTTATCTAGATATGCTAACACTCCTTTATTTGAGAAATCTACAGTTCCTTCAGCAGTAATATTTGAATTTTTACCATAAAAAGCTATTCCATCATTTCCTACTCTTATTGCTGAGTTAGTGTTTAAATTTGTATTTTCAGCATAGATTGCAACTGCTGGATAACGTCTTTCATTAGAAGTTCCTTTATTTTCTATTATTGTATTTCCTACAGTTATATTTCCTGTATTTGTTACAGTATTTCTAACTGTATTAGACTTTCCTTTACTATACAGACCAACTGCTCCATTTCCTAATGTAATCTTAGTAGCTGTTGTCATAGTTAAAGTTTTATTATTCTCGTCATCTGCATCTTGACCATTTATAGCATAGATACCAACATTTTTTGTAGCTCCACTTTCTGATGTTATCTCTCCACCTATGTTATTAATTTTTTCTGCATTTATCAAATACATTCCTGTTGATTGATCACCTAAACTAATCTTAGAATTTGCTGTTGTTTTAATTTCTAACTTATTAGTATCTGGAGGTAAAGAAGCACCTTCATATTTTCTAGTATTTTTGTTATAGATACCATAGATGGCTGTTGAGTTTTTACCAACTTTAATAATACCATCATTTTTAGCTCTTGCAGAATTTATAAACATTGCTGTTGATTTTTCTGCAGCAGAGAAATCAATAGTTCCATGGTTTACTGCTTCAAAATCTGCTTCATCCCAAGAAGTAAGAGGTGCTGGTGCAGTTGGATTCTTAACTCCTTCTGCCATAAGACCTATATTTTCCTTAGCAGTATAGCTTCCATCATTTGTAGAAGTAACTGTTGAACCTGTTGCCACATGAGTTTCCCCATTTATAACATGTGATAAAACCATTTTAGGATTTAGTAGTTTTGCTCCACTTATAGGTACCTTTCCTTCTTCAGAACGAACTTCTTCTGCTTGGTTACCATTATTTTTAAAAGTCCATCCAGTTGTATATACAGTAGAACCTTTCTTTGCATAAATTCCTACACCTTTAATGTTATTTCCAATTAATTCAACTGTTGCATTTTTAGCATCAATTGTTGTACCTTCAGAGGCAATAACTCCTACTCCTCCTGTACCTTTTAATTTAATTGTGCTTCCATTAAGGGTAACTTTTCCAGCATTTGCACCTTCTTTTTTAGTTATGAAAACACCTGTTCCTGCTGTTGTTCCATCTCCTACTTCCATAGTTCCATTATAGTTAATGTTACTGTCTTTGTCAGCATAGATTCCTACACCATCTGCTCCAACTTTAATTGGAGTTGTTATATTGTATGCAGTTCCAGCAGGATCTCCTTGTGCCTTAGCATAAATTCCTATTGCATATTTTGGTGCTGTCGTATTAACTCCTACGCTATTACCTACTGTGATACCTTTATTGTAGGCTGCAATATTTGTGTCTCCATCTAAGAATAATCCTATTATTCCATCTCCAGTTGCTCCATGTAGAGTATAGTCTAATTTAGGTGTATTTGTATCAATTTTAGCTTCATTAGAAGTTTTTCCTTTTAGATATACTCCAACTCCATATCCTACAACCTTTCCAATATCAGCTCCTGCTAATGTGCTGTAATCACCAGTTTTAGTATTTTTACCATCTACATAGTAAGCAACTCTATTTTGATTTACTGTTCCTAAATTAATTTCAGCACTAGCTGTATCTAATACTTTTCCACCTTCTGATATGTATACAGCAGAAGAACCTTTACTATCTGTTGAGTCTTTTAAATTAATCTTTCCTACTTTAGAGATAGTAGATTTTGGTGCATACATTCCTGCTGAACTTTGACTATTAATATTAATAGTTCCTGCATTATGTAAATCAACATCTGCTAGATTTCCTGTGTTGTTTTCAGCATACATTCCTACTGATTCTTTTGTCCCTATATTAATAGTTCCTGTATTTTTTACACTAGCTTTATTAGTTACACCAGCTTTACTACTAGCTGTTCCTTGTGCAAACATTCCTATTAATGATGTGTAATCTTTTCCGTTTGGATTTTCTAAAGATATTGTTCCAGCATTTTCTGCTGTATGTGTGCTACCATTGTTTTTAGCAAACATTCCTACTGCTTCTTTATTTTTTACAAAAATGTTAGCACCACTTAAGTTAGTTCCTTTACCAGTGTCAGATACAAATATTCCTACTCCACCTTCTGCTGTTACATTAATGTTTTTCTTATTCTCAGCTTTTCCATCTTCTTTTGCTAACATTCCAGAAGATTTTTTACCAGTAACATTAATAGTATCCTCATTAGTTGCTGTAGAGCTAGCATCTTTTGCTAACATTCCTATTCCTTTTTCACCTAATAAAGTAATAGTCTTTTTATTAACAACTTCTGAAGCTAGTTGTCCTAACATTCCAACTGATTCAACAGTATTCACTTCTATACTTCCAGAATTGATTCCTGTTGCATTTTTATTAGCAAGAATACCTATATTTTTATCATCAGTTGTAGTTGTAGAAGCCAATGTTATAGTTCCAGTATTTTCTGCTTTTACATTAGCTTTATCAATATTTGAATTATTTGTTACCATCATTCCTGCTGATTCTTTGCTATTGACATTTACATTCCCACTATTTGTTAATGTTAATTTAGATGTGCTTCCTGTTATTGCTCCATCTAACAATCCTAACATACCTGCTGATTGCTCAGCTGTTGTTGTTATTACTGCACCTGTTCCTTCATTTTTCCCTTCAACAGTTGCATTATTCTCAGTTAATTTGACATAAATTCCTGCTGATTTTTTCCCATTAGCATTTAGGATATTCTTGTTAGTTGCATTAGCATTCTCAGTGTACATAACTGCTGATTCTTCAGCTGAAGTAGTTATAGTTCCTGTATTTTCTATATTTCCTTTTTTACCTAACATACCTGCTGAACTTTTCTTAACAGCTTTTATAATTCCCTTATTGATTGCTAACACAGTATTAGCATCTGAATAAATTCCAACTGATTCTTCCTCAGCTAGTTCAATTTTTCCATCTGTATCATTTAATAATGTTGAGTTATTTTTTCCAAATAATCCTGTTGAATTTTTTCCAGCTAAACTTATAGTCTTTTTATTTGTTACAGTTGAAGCATTTCCAGCCATACCAACAGCATTTCCTTGAGTTCCTTCAATTTTTCCTTCATTTATTATTGTTGATCCTACTGCACCAAACATTCCTGTTGAAGTTAATCCATTTAGAATTATTTTTCCAGTATCGGCGTTTGTTGCTTTTGAATCATTAACAGCTATTCCTACAGCATTTGCTTTATTTCCAGTAATAGTTCCACTATTTGTTAAAACAGATTTAGCTACTCCATTCATTCCTGTTGAGTATTCTGTTCCTAATGTTATTTTTCCTGTAGTTTCATTAGTTCCTGTTGAGGCATTTAAAGATATTCCTACTAAACCATCTGTAGCAACTGTTGGAGTTACACCTGATGTCTCTATTCTTCCTGTATTGCTAACTAGTGAATTAGCGTTTCCTATAATACCAGCTGTTTTTACAGCAGTTAGAAGTATTCCACCTGTTGTTCCTGTTCCAGTATTTGTTATTTTAGCTTTTGTACCCAACATACCAGCTGAACTTGCTTTCCTTACATTAATAAGACCACTATTTGTTACATCTGAGTTATCTCTAGTTGCACCTTTATTTTCAGCATAGATTCCTACTGAAGCCTCTTGATCTACATCAATAGTGCCACTATTTGTTGTAGATAATTTTCCTGTTCCACTATCAATCAAACTATAGATAGCAGCTGATTTTTCAGGTGCTGGACTTGGAGCTGGACTTGCAGTATTTAAAGATATTTTTCCTGCATTGCTAACTGTTATATCATCTTTTCCAGCTAATTTAGAATAGATTCCTACTGAACTTCCTTCTTGTGCTTTTATTGTTGCTCCACTATCATTTGTCACATTTCCATTTTCAGAAGAAATTCCTGTTGAACTAGCTTTTTCTAAAGTAATGGTTCCAGTATTTGTTACTGCTCCACCTGTACTTGAAATTCCTGTGTTAGAAGTTGTTTTCATAGTAATAGTTCCACTATTTGATACTGTTGAATTTTTATCAACTGAAATACCAACTAGATTTGTTCCTGTTTTTCCTTCTATTCTTCCTGAATTTATAACTTCTGATTCATCAGTTGCTAAAATTCCTGCTGAATCTTTTCCAGATATTTCTATCCCTTCTGCTCCTGTTCCACTATTTGTTATTTTAGATTTGTTACCTATAATTCCAACTGACTTTATTCCAGTCATTTTTATTAATCCACTACTTAATACTTCTGATTGTCCATTAGCTTGTCCACTTTCATTTTTTGCAAACATTCCTGCTGATGCTTGTTGAGCAACTTCAATAGTTCCAGTATTTTGAGTAGTTAATTTTTGAGTACTTCCACCTTCCATCAAAGAATACATTCCTGCTGATTTTCCAGCTCCATCAGCTAGAATTTTTATTTTTCCTTCATTCTTTGATATAATATCTGTAATTGATGCTTTCATCTTTGCATATATACCTGCTGATGCTTCTTTACTTACATTTATTTCAGATGCTGTTGTTGAGTTTGTTATATTAGAAACTTCACCATACATTCCTGCTGATGAAACTCCTCCTAGACCTATTTTACCAGTGTTTATTAAACTAGAACCAAGAACTCCTAACATTCCAACTGCATTTTGATTACTCATTGTAATAGTTCCAATGTTATTTCCTTTTGCAGCATTTGCATAAATTCCAATACCCTTATCAGTTCTATTAGATACAATAGTACCACTATTTTTAGCTTCTGAAACAGCTCCACTTAGAGTTGCTCCTTTAGTTCCAATAAGTCCAACATTAGTATTTGTAGTTAATGTTTTTCCATTTGCAATTTCAACAGTTGCTCCATCAGCTGCAACTAAAACAGATGTTGATTCAGCAGCTCCATTTGTTATTGTATAGTCCTCATCTAAAACAGCTTTTGCCTTTGATGTTGCATAGAATAGGCTTGCTCCTTCACCAAATTGTGTTATTGAAATTTTACCAGTTGTTGAACTTGCATTTAAAAATTTGCTTAATACTGGTGAAGCTGTAGCATTTTTATTTCCATTTAGAAGTCCAAAAGTTGAATTTTTCCCTAAGTCTACTGACAAAGTTTTTCCATTAGCAATTGTAAATGTTTTATCAAAATTAGTAGGATTTGAAGAGTATAGTCCCACTGCTCCTTCACCTATTGTTAATGTTGTATTATCAGTGAAGTTTACTTTAGCATCTCCATCTGAATAAATACCTACTGTTGTTCCTGCATTTGTACCTGTTCCACTTGCAGCTAAATTTATTGGAGCTTTTATATTAACTTCCCCTGTTGCATCCTTTACATATAATCCAACAGCATTTGTTCCTACATTTAATTTACCCGCATCATGATCAAATTTATAGTTTCCTTGAGCATAAACTCCTATATTTCCTGTCCCAATTAGATTTGTATTAGCATTATCTGCTGTATTTACATAAATATTTCCTGTATTTGTAAAGTCTATTCTATTTTTTGAATTTGTTCCATCTAAAACAACAGCTTTATTTTTAGATTTTACAGATGTAACTTGGATTGTTCCTGTATTACTGAAATTATCTTCTTTTCCATAAAAACCTATTGAGTCTTCAGCATTACCTTCTACACTTATTGTTCCTTTATTTGCTGAGTTTCCACCTTTTATTAAAGCGAAACCTATTGAACTTATCCCAGTTACATTTATTTTTCCTTCATTTATTCCTTTACCATGATTTACTTTGTCTGCTTTATATTGTAAATCATCTACATCTTTAGTAGAAAGGAAACTAGAAGAGTGACCTGAATTACTAACTACAAAACCATAATTTTTATATCCCCCAACAGCTATTGTATAACCTGCCCTTGCAATTATATCTCCACTTCTTTTTAACTTTCTTCCAGAGGTTTGAACTCCATTTACCTTTCCATCATTCAAATCTACTTCTGTATCTCCTACTAATGCACCTATACTTTCTGTTGCATGTTCTCCTAAAGTTATTCCTGTTGAGTCTTTTCCTTTTGAGTCTTTAGTTTTTATCAACTCTACTGTCTCAGTTCCAACTAAATTAGTCGCCACATTTCCTAGTGTATTATCAACAATTAATGTATCTTTTTCTCCAGGTCTTACTGGCATAGTCGGTACCCCAGCAAAAACTCCAACAGCTTCTTCTACCTTATTTACATTATAAGTCTTTGAAACAGAATTTGCCAAATTTGAAACTCCTGTTTCTTGAGTTACTGCTGTTGTTCCTATATTGATATTCCCACCAAATTTTACTTCTTGAATTTCTTGAAGTAAACCTAGTGCAATACTATTATCTCCTGTAATATTGATAGTTCCTGTATTATATATTCCACTTGTATATTTATCATCATTTAAAGCAGATCTACCAATTTCTCCTCCTGGCAACACTCTTTGTCCATCATAAAGTCTTTCTGATCTTAAATCTTCATGTTGAGGTTTATAATTTGTCTCAAATAAATTTTTAGGAACTCCCTTATTAAAAATAGTAACAATTCCAAAACTTCCTGTTCCTTTTAATTCTATAGTTCCTGTATTTTCAGCCTTCATTAAAACTCTACCCATAGTTTTATTAGGTGACTTTTTATTAATTTGTAATGGTGCTGCACTCCAAGATTTTGGTTGCCAATAATGTGGATCTTCAGGTTTTAATTGAATTCCTGCACTAGATGGTGCATTTAAAGATATAGTTCCTGAATTTATCATATGAGACATTGTTGTATTTCTTGAAGCATCTGCATTATTAAATCCAAAAGCAATTTGCTCTTTATTTATAGTCCCTCCATCTTTTGCTAGTCCGATAATATTTCCTGCATTATTAACTGTTAATAATGCAGGTGCACTTTTGCTTCCTTGGTGTGTACCTTGTAAATCTATTCCCACATTTTGACTCTTTTGTAAATTTATACTTCCTTTATAAGTTACATTTCCACCATTTAAAGCCTCATCCACAACCAAGGCTCTGTTATTCTTAGCTGTTACATTAATAATTTGATTAGCTGGACTTTGCACACTCCCATTAACTGCATTTAAAGTAATGTAGTTTCTATTTTCTAATGCAGTAACATTAACAGTTGTTGGAATTTCTGTCCAAGTACTTTTTAAATATGTATTTGAATCTCCTGCTGGATCTATAACAAAGTCAACTGGTACAATATTTGGAGATGTTACATTTGGTGATATAACAGTTGGTGGTGTAGATATATTCAAAGCTGTTATTTTAGGTGGTTTTACATTTATAGTTATAGTTGGTGCTCCTACAGTTCCTGGTGCACTTGGATTTACTGATATACTTGGTACTGTAGGTGCACTTGGTGCATTTGGTGCTGTAATTGTAATTCCAATAGTTGGTGCTGTAGGTGCACTTGGTGCTCCTGGAGCTGTTATAGTCAATGGATTAATCACAACTGCTTCTATTTTAGGAAGTTTAATTTCAGGAGCTGGTAATGGTGTATTTACATTAGGTTTTACAATTGGTGCTGTTATAGTTTCAACCTTAGGTCCTTTTATGTCTAATGGCTCAACTTTCTTATTAACTTCCTTTGGAGAAATACGAGCAAGTATTTCAACTTCATTAGTAGGTTCCTTTAAATTTAATAAATCTACTAATCCCCAACTTCTATTTCCATTTGTTGATGAATTTATTGCTGTATTTTTTTCGATTTTTACTCCACCATTTGATGTATTATTTATATTTTTCCAAGAGGCTAATGAGTCATTTCCTGGAGTTAGTGGAACTCCACTTACTTTTTGACTTTCAAGAGCATCCATTGCATTTCTTTCTTTCCAGTCCCCTCTTACATATACTCCATTAAAAAGATATTTTTGAGATTTATCTCCTCTACCTTTATATACTCCATTAAATTTTTCATGAAAATAGTTCATCCCAAATTGCCATGATGCCCAAGGTGATTTTACTACTTGATCTCCTTGTTCTGTCAATTGAATTAGTTCTAATCTTGCATTTTTTATATTCTTTTTATTTTCACTTCTCATGACATTCAATTTTGTTTGAACATCTCCAACAGAAGTTTTTAATTCTTCTCTTGTTGCTATTTGAGCAGGTGATTTTTCTATATTCACTTCTTCAGAAAATGCACTTATCCCTAACATTAAAAAAAGAATTGCTAAGCCTACAGAATATTTTACTGACTTATATCTTTTAGCTATTGAACGTAAATCTTTTTCAATCTTATGTAGATTATTTCCCATTTTATTTCCCCCTTTTATATTAATGTTAAGATTAGTCTATTTTAATGCATAACATTTAAAATGTATTTCTTTCAATATTATATGATATTATTTTAATAATTTCAATAAAAATATTAGTATAACATGTGTAATATAAAAAAGGATTGATTTCACTCAATCCTTTCTGTTCATTTTTTATCTTCTGTTCTTTCTCATCCAAGGTGGAATATCAATTATATCATCTGGAACTTCTTTTTTTCTTTCAGTTTCTCTAATAGGTTCACTAGACTTAACTGTTTCCATTTTAATGAATGTTTCATTATTAGTTTCTATTTCATCTTTGAAATTATTTGCCATGATAGTAATTTCAATTTTATCTGAAAATTCAGGCACTATTGTGATTCCAAATAGTACATCTTCTACTTTCTTTCCAGTAGCTTGTCTTATTACTTCAGTAACTGTTTGTGATTCATTTAATCCAACATCTTCAGAAGTTCTTAAGTTGATAAGGATCTTATCTGCTCCTTGAATAGATTTTTCTAGTAATGGAGATTCTAATGCCTTTTCAGCTGCTTTTATAGCTCTATTTTCCCCCTCTCCTTCTCCATATCCTAAAACAGCAATTCCTGAATCTTTTAATACAGATTTAATATCTGCAAAGTCAAGATTTATAAATCCTTGTCCTAAAACTAAATCCACCACTGCTTTTATACCAATTCTTAAGATATTATTTGCTTCTTTAAATGCATTAAGCATAGTTATATTCTTATCTGGTAAATCAAAAAGTTTATCATTTGGTATAATAACTAAACTATCCACGTTTTGTCTTAAAAGTTCAATTCCATTTTCTGAATTTCTTCTTCTTTTTTCACCTTCAAAATTGAAAGGTCTTGTTACAACTGCAACTGTAAGAACATCTAATTCTTTTGCCACTTTTGCAATAACTGGAGCTGCTCCTGTACCAGTACCTCCACCCATTCCAGCAGTGATGAACAACATATCTGTTCCTTTTAAAAGTTCTTGAATTTTTTCTATATCTTCCTCTGCTGCAAGTCTTCCTATTTCAGGTTCAGCACCTGCTCCTTGCCCTTTTGTTAATTTCTCACCAATTTGTAATTTTCTATCTGCTAATGATTTCTCTAAATCTTGCTTATCTGTATTAGCTGCTATATACTCTACTCCTGTTACTCCTGAATAAAGCATGTCGTTGATGGCATTTCCTCCTCCACCTCCAACACCTATTACCTTTATTTTAACAAGATCTTTTATTCCGTCTGACATAAATATCCTCCTTATTTTTACCTAGAAAAGTTCTTTCAACCATCTAAAGAATCCAAATTTTTCTTCTTTTTCTTTAGACCTACTGTCATCTATTGTTTCTAAAAAAACATCCACTTCATCTTTTACACTATTCTCTCTCACTACATCTTTTCTTGGAATTTGCATATTTGCTTCTTTTATACTTTCTGTATTTTGCTTATATTCTCTTTCCATATCTTCTAAGAATATACCTACAACAGTTGCATCACTATAAAAACTATTTTTTATACCTTTTAAAGGTATCGGCAACATTCTTCTAACTAAATAACCTGATTTGTTTGAAACTTGTTCTGCTACCCCTTCTATGTCTACAGTTCCTCCTGTTAGAACTATACCTCTAGCTAAAAGTCCATTGAAGCCAGATTCATCAATTGTTTCGGTGATAAAATCTACAATATCATTTGTTCTAGCTGCAATAATATCCTTTATTTGTTGTAAAGGTATTTTTTTTGTTCCACATGTTACTGTTTCATTTGATCCAATAGTCTTACTTTTTAATTTTAATAATATTTCTTCTGCCATATCTCTAGGTACTTTTAATATTATTGATAAATCAGAAATATAGTGTAATTCTCCTAGTGATTTTGTTTTAGCATAGAGAACTTTCCCATTTTTCAGGATTATAACGCTTGTTGAGCCATAGCCAATATCTACATGAGCTACTCCCATTTTTCTTGTTTCTTCATCTAAAGTTCCTTTAGCTGAAGCATATGAATCTAAATATATTTTATCAATATCCACTCCAAGAGCATATAGGACATCTCTAAATTGCCTTACATAATCTTCCGATACATACACAAAATGTACATCTGCCTGTAACTCTTTTCCCTCCATACCTATAGGTTGCTTTATTATCCTTGGTCCATCAACCTTTTTATTATATACTTCTTTATAGAGTATCTTAAACTTATCTTCATTTTCTCCAAATATTTGTCTTTTAGCTTTTCTCAACAATTTTTCCATATCAGCTTCATTAATTATCTTTTCTTCTTCAAAAGAAATTCTAACATTTACTGTCGAGGATCCTACTCTAGGTCCACCTAAAGCTACTGAAAGTCTTGTTATTGGAGATTCAATACTTTCTATTTTACTTATCGCTGTTCTGATTCCTTCACTTAAGGCATGTAAATCATAAATATCTGATTTTCTTAAGCCATTATGTTTTACTTTAACATAATCAGTAACAGCTATTTTTGTAAAATCTGAACTCATTTCACCAATAAGTAATTTTATACTGTCATTACCAATGTCTAGAGCTACCTTTCTTATTACATCATCTCTCATTTGTTATCACCTAAATATTTTATTATATAGTCATTAAATCTTAAATCTATGTAGTCTATATTTCTTTCCTTTGACATATTAAAATAAAGTTGTTGTGCTATCAAATATCTTTTGTTCTGTTTCTCTTTATTAACTTCGTCATTTTCTTCTATTCTATTGGTTTTTATCTTTACTCCATCTGTCAATATTATAACAAATTCCTTATTGTTTATCTTATATATTTGAGAAATCTTTTTAAATATTGCTAAATCTGAGAGCTCATTTAAAAATTCTGTTATTTCTTTGATTTCGTGCAAAAGCTGAAAGCTGAGATACCTGCCTTTCTGTATTACCTGCAATACAGACAACTTTCCACCGAAAAGGAAAGCCGTATGTGGTTTGCGCCCTCTTTGCTGCATACCGAAGCCTTGCAGAAGATTATCCGCAGCAACCGCAACCGATTGGAGATAGAGATGTGCGAACTTATCCTTGACATTATGGAAAGTGTCGGCACGGACACATTCTCGTTCTGCCACAACGACATTCTTCTTTTGCTGGTACATTCGCAGGTAAAGGTGGAGAAGCACCAAGTCAGAAAGGTATTGCAGGAATGTTGGAAACTTACTCCTGCCTCTAACGGGCTTACATATACCACTTACCAATTCAATTACAATCGGGAGTGCCGATATGAGCCGATAAAAAGAGTCGGTCGTTTCTACACCGTCACAAGGGAACAACTTGAATCCCTGTAATACTATTCTTTTTTTGTTGAATTGATGAATAATGATATAACCATACTGATAATAAACAGCATACACTCTCAACAAATTCTCAACAATCGAAAAGAAAAGTTGAGAGGGAAACAGCATCAGTTTGTTGGATTCTCTATTTGTGAGTGGTTTGTTGAGAAGATGTTGAGAATATAAAGCATTAACGTATAGGACAATACATATCTCATTCATCAAATCAACGTTTTTACAGTCATCATCAAATCCATAGAAATTATATCATGAACATCCAAGAAGCAAAACAAATCAAAATTGCGGACTATCTGCAAAGTTTGGGTTATTCGCCCGTAAAGCAACAGGGAAACTGCCTGTGGTATAAATCCCCGTTCCGTCAGGAAACGGAAGCCTCGTTCAAGGTGAACACCGACCGCAACCTGTGGTTCGATTATGGACTGGGAAGAGGTGGTAACATCATCGCACTTGCAGGGGTACTGTACGCATCCGACCATGTGCCTTATCTGCTTGGCAAGATAGCGGAACAGGCACCACACATCCGTCCCATATCTTTCTCTTTTCGCCAGCAGGCATCCGAACCGAGTTTCCAACATTTGGAGGTGGGCGAACTCACCCATCCGGCATTGCTCCGATACTTGCAGGAACGGGGCATAAACATCGCTTTGGCAAAGGCGCAATGTAAAGAGCTCCACTTCACCCATAACGGCAAGCCCTATTTCGCCATCGGTTTTCCGAATGTGGCGGGAGGATTTGAAGTGCGTAACCGTTTTTTCAAAGGCTGTGTCGCACCCAAAGACATCAGCCATATTCGGCAACAGGGAGAAGCGAGAGAGAAATGCCTTGTATTCGAGGGCATGATGGACTATCTTTCATTCCTCACGTTGCGGAAGAGGAACTGCTCGAACTTGCCCGACCTTGACAGGCAGGATTACGTCATCCTCAATTCGACCGCCAATGTTTCCAAAGCTATAGATGTGCTGCACGGGTATGGACGTATCCACTGCATGCTCGACAATGACGAGGCGGGAAGAAAGGCGTATCGGGAATTGGAAAGGAAGTTCGCCGGACGCATCCGCGACTTCTCCGACAACTACAAAGGGCATAAAGACCTGAACGATTACCTGCGTGGAATCCGGCAGAAATTAGCCGTTAGTCCACCGCCAAGAACTATCGTAAAACCCAAGAAGAAAGGGTTGGGATTATGACATCCCGAATGAGAAAAACGGGAGATGCCCGAAACTCATTCCTTAAGGATTGGGAGGTAGCAAGTTTGTGTTTCGGGTGTACCGAAACCGCTTGCCACCCACCATCCAAATTGCAGGAGGTGGCATCCCGTCGGTCTATACAGTTGAATCAGTAACCGAATTAAAAGGAATAAAATATGGAACAGACAAAGGAACACAAGGAACGCAACAAGGGAGGTCGCCCCAAGAAGGAAGCAACCGAGAAACTGAAATACCGTATCGCAGTGAAAATGACGGCAGCCGACTACTTCCGCCTGCTGACACGATCGCATGAGGCGGGCGTATCACCAAGCGAGTACATGAGGGAATGTTTCCGTAACGGTCATGTGAAAGAACGGCTGTCGGAGGAACATGCCGGATACATCCGCCAACTCTGCGGCATGGCTAACAATCTCAACCAGCTTGCGCGTAAGGCAAACGCCGGAGGCTTCCACGATGAACGGTGGGACTGCAAGGTGGCAGTGGCAAGGATTCATGAACTTATAACCAAGATAGGGATATGATGGCGAAAATCGTAAAAGGAAGCGACTTCAAGGGTGCGGTGGATTACATCATCGACAAGAAGAAGGATACGCAGATAGTAGCAAGCGAAGGCTTGTTTATGGAAAATCTGGAAACTATCGCCATGAGTTTCAATGCCCAGTCACGGATGAACGATAAGGTGACAAAACCTGTCGGACATATCGCGTTGAGTTTTTCCAAAGAGGATGAGTTACGGCTGACGAACCGTATCATGGCAGGCATCGCGCTTGAATATATGGAACGGATGGGAATCAAGAATACGCAGTTCTTCATCGCCCAGCATTTCGACAAGGAGCATCCACACGTGCATATTGCTTTCAACCGCATAGACAACAACGGCAATACCATATCGGACAGGCACGAGCGTCTGCGCAGTACCCGCATCTGCAAGGAATTGACCTTGAAATACGGCTTGCATATGGCTGGCGGAAAGGACAATGTCAAACGCAACCGCCTGAAAGAGCCAGACAGGACGAAATATGCGCTTTACGACATCATCAAAATGGAAGTCGGCAGATGCGGCAACTGGAACGTGCTTATCGCCAACCTGAAACGGCAGGGAGTGGAAGTACATTTCAAGCATAAGGGGCAGACCAGCGAGGTGCAGGGTGTTGTATTCTCCATGAATGGCTACCATTTCAACGGCTCCAAAGTGGACAGGCGTTTCAGTTATTCCAAGATTGACGCGGCTTTGCAGCACAACAGATGCAGGGAACGTATGGGAATAACAGCCGGAATATATGAAACGGCTACACCAAGCGCACCGTCCGGCACGGCACAAAGCGAGTTGTTCAACGGCTCTTGGGGATTGCTAAAAAGCAGTGGCTCATCTTATAACGCTGCTGATGCGGAAGCCAATCAGGAAATGGTGGATATACTTCGCAGAAGGAAGAAAGTTAAGCGCAAGAGAGGTGTTGGGTTCTAATATTCTGTACTAATCCAATTCTCACGACACTTGCGCTCTATATTCATTCGGAGTGTAACCTACCTCTTTCTTGAACAGTCGGGTAAAATGTTGCGGGTACTGAAAACCGAGATT
>OGYO01000550.1_pt1 | contig 19360 bp, 14 predicted proteins | sample 1576561 | NCBI WGS metagenome assembly OGYO01 (sample SAMEA3541507, study PRJEB24748) | human gut metagenome | biome: human gut; feature: human-associated habitat; material: faeces | place: China | collected 2012 | reverse complement strand
ATAATATTTTATTTTATATTTAAAATGATTGACTTAGGTGTAGTTGGGTTAATAATAACGGCTATTCTTGGTTTAATAGGATTTTGTATAGGAACACTAAAAATACCAGAATCTAATGCTTTTGAGATAACAAGGAAAGCAGGAGGAGAAAATCTTGATGATATTATTATAAGATGGATAAAATTCAAGAAAAATGGTAAAAGGATATACATATATACAGACAAGGAGGAAACAAAAGATGAATAATGATCAATTAATTAATTTATTTACTATTTTACTTTTTATCATGATAGGTATATTAGCAGTTTTATGTATAATATTTATTGTATTAAAGTTAAAAAGTAATAAAAAGCAAAATAAAAATAAAACTAAAATTAAAGAAAAATCTGGTACTGATAAAAATTCTAAAAAAGAAACTACTACTATCTATAATAAACAATCTATTTTTAAATTTATGGAATTTGATAAAATAGAAGATAATATGATTATTCAAAAAGACGGAAAGAGATTTTTAATGGTAATTGAATGCCAAGGAATAAATTATGACTTAATGTCTGGACTAGAAAAAAATAGTGTAGAACAAGGATTTTTACAATTTCTAAATACATTAAGATATCCAATACAAATATATGTACAAACAAGAACTGTAAATTTAAGTAGTAGTATTGATAAATATAAAGAAAGAGTAGATGCAGTTTCAAAAGATTTAGTAAATAAACAAATGCAATATAATCAAAAAGTTAGATCAGGATTATATGATCAAAAAGAATTAGACAAAGAAAAATACGAAATAGTAAGACAAAAGAATTTATATGAATATGGTGTTGATATTATTAATAATACAGAAAGAATGAGCTTAAATAGAAATATTTTAAGTAAACATTATTATATAATTATTCCTTGTTATCCAGAAGAAGTAAATAATACTGATTTTGATAAAGAGGAAATTGCAAATATTGCATTCTCAGAATTATATACAAAAGCTCAAACAATTATAAGTTCTTTATCTGTTTGCGGTATAAATGGAAAAATATTAAATTCTATAGAATTAACAGAATTATTATATGTTGCATATAACAGGGATGAATCAGAAGTGTTTGACTTACAAAAAGCTTTAAATTCTGGATATGAAGATTTATATTCAACTGCTCCAAATGTATTTGACAAGAGAATAAAAGAATTAGATTTAAAGATAGAAGAAGAAGCAATAAAGAAAGCTAATGATGTAGTTCTAGAAACAATAGAAATAAGTGAAAAAGAAAAAAGAGCAAAGAAAAAAGAAGATGCTTTAGATGAGTTAATAAAAGAAATGGCAATGTCATTAGTAAAAGAAAATGAAACTGTTATAGGTAAAGAAATTGCCGATAAAGCAGAAGAAAAAATAAAAAATGAAAAAACAGATGAGAAGGGAGGAAAAAAAGATGAGAAAAAAACAAGAACAACAACTAGAAAATCAACAAAATCAATTTAATGATTTTAAAGAAGATGATGTAAGAATATTAAAGAAAAAAAGTATAAAAGAATTGATTGCACCATCTGGAATAGATGTTTCTAATATAGATCATATGGAAATAATTTCCAATACCAAAAGATATGCTAGAAGTTTTTTTGTATCATCTCTTCCTAGAATGTGTACTTTTCCGGAATTATTTAGAGATATGTATATGTTTGGAGATATAAATACTTCTATATATATAAATCCAATAAAAGAAGAAAAATCACAAAACGATTTAAATCGAGTTATTAATGAATTGGAAACAGAGAGAATTTTAGCATCAGATAAAGGAAATATAAACAGAGAAAGCACAATATCACAAAAGAGATTTGAGGCTGAACAGTTGAGAGATGAAATTGCAGCAGGATTCAATAAATTATTTGAAGCTTCTATAATATCTACATTATACGCATATAGTTTGGAAGATTTAGATAGATATACAAAATTATTATCTTCTGAAATGTCAAAGACATTGGTTGGGATAAAATCAGCGTGGGGAATGCAAGAAGAAGCATTCAAATCAAACTTACCGTTTATGAATAATCAAATAAATAAAACTCATACATTCGATAGAAATTCAATGGGAACAGTATTTCCATTTACAACTTCAGAAATTGGACATCCTACAGGAGTACCATTAGGATTTAATAAACAAACAGGAACACCAATTTTATTTGATAATTTCCATTCATCACTTACAAATTATAATATGGTTATATTTGCTAAGTCTGGTGCTGGTAAATCTGTAACAATGAAAACATTAATATCAAGGTCTTCTGTTTTAATGGGTATAGAAAGTTTAGCACTAGATGCTGAAGGTGAATATACAATTGTGGCAGAAAGTTTAGGTGGAATTAATGTTGTAATAAGTCCAACATCTAAAACTGTTATAAATTTGTTTGATGTTGAAACTGAAATTATTAAAGATGAAATAACTGGAAAAGAAAGAGTTACTTTGAATATAGAAAATAAGGTAGAGGATGTTACGCAGGCCTTACTTACAATGGCTAGAGGTAGTACTCGTTCTGATGAGGTTAATGAGTTGACAAAGCAAATTATTGCTGAGTCTGTTGCAGAGGAATATGCGGCTTTAGGGATTAATAGTAATCCAGAAAGCTTGTATAAACAGTCTGCAGGGGTTATGAGAGGTAATATTTTTTCTAAGGAGAAAAAGGATATGCCTACTATTGGTTCTTGGTATAGAAGAATTCAAGGAAAGGCTAGGGAAAATACTAACCCAGACTATCAATATCATTACAGTTATTTATTAAAAGTTATGAAACAATACATAAGAGAATATGATGGACAAATGGCTTATTTTGATGGACAGTCAACTTTTGAGTTGTTGGAAGGTGCTCCATTTATAAATTTGGATATTTCTCAATTGGAAGAAAGATTTGCAAGACCTCTTGCTCAACAAATTTTGCTTTCTTGGATTTGGGAAAAATTCGTTAAGAAAAATAGTGAAGATAGAAAAAAGGCTACACAAAAGAGAGTTTTGGTTGATGAGGCTTGGATGTTATTGCCATACCCAGAGGCTGTAGATTTCTTAAATAAGATGGCTAGACGTGCAAGAAAGAGAAATGTTTCTTTAGCTATTGTTTCTCAAAGATTCCAAGATTTCTATGAGAAACCTGAGGCTCAGGCAGTTCTTACTTCTTCAGATACAAAACTATTTTTAGCACAAGATAAATCTGAAATACAATACTTGAAAGAGGTGTTTAAACTTTCAGAAGGTGAAGCTAACTTTTTGGTTACTTGCCAAAAGGGTGAGGGATTACTTAAAGTTGGTGCAGATTCGGCTATTTTAAAAATTATGCCGACAAAGAAAGAGTTTGAGTTTGTTGAGACAAACTTGAATCAAATTGCAAAAAGAAATAATGCATAAAGTAAGTCAGGAGGTTTAAACTTTATGAAGATTTTTCAAAATAAAAATTTGTTTAAGAAGTTAATAATTATATTTTTGGTGATTACAATTTTTAGCTTTTGTATGCCAAAGGTTGTTAGGGCGGATGATGGTATAGGAGGAAAATTACTTAATCCAATAATGTCATTCTTTGTAGCTCTTGGAGATGGAACAATGACTTTAATACAAAAAATGGTTTTGCAAATAGACGAATCGTTAATTCCAATTAATGATTCATCAGGATTTTGGAGTAAGGTTATAGTGGTTCTTGCTACTATAGTTGTTATTTCTGTAATAATTGCAGCAGCTGTTATAAGTGCACCAACAGGTGTAGCACTAGCTGTTACTATTGCAAAAACTGCGGCAACAGTTTTTGCAATAGGAACTGTGGCAACAATAACATTTCCTGTTACAACGACAATTGTTGAAGGTATGCTACCGAATAGGTTTCAATTACCTATTTTTGTAGTAACACCACAAGAAATATTTTCAAATAAAATTGCATTATTTGATGTAGATTTTTTTAATCCTAATGATGAAATAAGCAAAGAAATAAAGACTGATTATACAGATGAAGAAGAAGTTGGATCAGTAGAAGGTTTTTCTAATTTAGCGAAATTATTAACAGATAATGGAATAAAGAAAACTATAAATGCAACAGAATTTGATTCTAATTACACAGGGAAAAAGGCAAATGAAGTTAGTTTTATAGAAGATGATGTGACTTATAGAATAACAAAAGAAAAAAAATCAGTAGCAGGAGAAGCTGCGGGGGCAACTCCAATAGATGTATTTAAATTATATAGAAAAGGAAAAACGACTTATACAGAAGAGAATCATTCATCTATTGCATATCAATTACGATCAACAGTTGCTAATTGGTACAGCATTTTAAGAGATATATCATTAGTAACTTTATTATCAGTATTAGTTTATATAGGAATAAGAATAATAATATCAAGTACATCAAATGATAAAGCAAAATATAAACAAATGTTATTGGATTGGGTGGTTGCTATATGTTTATTATTCTCAATGCAATATATAATGTCTTTTTCAAATCTTGTTGTAAAAAAAGTAATAGACATAGTAGATACAACTAAAGTTGATGCTGATGAAGAGACAAATGTTACAGAGCCAGAAGTTTTTGTAATTGAAGATGTTAAAAAAGCAAAAAAGGCATATGAAGTTCTTGTAGGAGATGAAAATACAGAAGAAAATCAATATGCAAGTTATTTTTTAAATTCAAGTAACCAAAAAGCATCAAGTAAAAATGACGTTGCTAAACTTGCTTGGCCGGCAGAAAATTTTATGCAACAAGCAAGAATTAAATTGCAGTTATTGGAGGATGATGAGGATACATATATTGCAATTGGATGGAAATTAATATATGTTGTATTAGTAATTTATACAGTAATATTTGTTTTTACATATGTGAAAAGGGTTGTGTATATGGCATTCTTAACAATTATAGCTCCATTAGTAGCTTTGACATACCCAATAGATAAAATGAATGATGGAAAAGCGCAGGCTTTCGATGCATGGTTCAAAGAATATATATTTAACTTGTTGATACAACCAATGCATTTGATATTATATACAATATTAATAGGATCTGCTGTAAATTTTGCTAGTAAAAATATAATATATGTTGTTGTTGCGTTAGGATTTATGACACCAGCAGAAAAATTATTACGTAGATTCTTTGGATTTGAAAAGGCACATACACCTGGATTATTAGGTGGACCAGCTGGTGCAGCAATGATGATGACTGGTATGAATAAATTGTTAGGAAAACAAGCTGGGTCAAAATCTTCTGGTTCTTCATCTTCAAGTGGTGCTAGTGATTCAAGTGATTCAAGTGATTCAAATAGTAGTAAAGGTTTAAGATTTAATAAGGATTTTGATAAAGTTGATAGTATGTTAGGTGGAACATCAGGAGAAAGTGGAGATATGCTTGGAGAAAATAATGTAAAAACTAAAATACCAAAACTTGCACCTAGAAGTGCTATTCCAAAAGTAGTACAAACAAGCAAAAGTACTAATGCAAATGTTAATAATATGCCGGCAGCTAAAAAAGGTAGTGGCAGTTCTACAACAAATGCATCTAAGATATCTAATAATTCAGGAGATAAGAAAAAAATTAAGAAAGGATTTGCTGATACTTCATTTGCAAGAGGGGCAAGATATTATGCTAATAAGAAATTATCTAAGTTAGGAAAGAAAATTCAAAATTCACATCCACTAAGAACAGGATTAAAATTATATGGAGGCTTGGCTGCGGGCACAGCTGGTGTTATATTAGGAGGAATTGCTGGTGGAGATCCAAATAAAGCGTTCCAATATGGTGTAACAGGAGCAGTTAGTGGATACAAAGCAGCAGATGGTGTTTTACCAGAATTTGAAAATGATGAAGATTTAAATGAGGCTATTGATATTGGGAAAGAAGCATATTATGGAGATGATGATAAGAAACTAGAAGAATATGCAGACAAATTTAAAAGTAATTACGATAATCAAGTTAAATTAGAAAGCTTATTAGGAAGCAGAAAAGCAGCAAAAGATTTTATGGACAATGAATCTGAATATTATGTAAAAAGCGGTATAACAGATATAGACGATATGGTTATTGCAAAAGAAATGATAGATGATGGAACTGTAACTGATAGAGATATGGCTATATCAACAGTTAAATATGCAAAAAGAGTTGGTTCAAAACCAAAAGACATGAAGAAAAAAGACCAAGATGATTGGCGTACAACATTTATTAGTGAATTTAATAGAAATGATCGTGTAAGACAAGGACAATTTAATGCAGAAGAAGAGACTGATAAAGTTATGCAAAAAATTAATGCATATTATGATAAGAAAAATAAATAAAAAAATGGAGGACTATAGTTATGTATAATTTAATAAGATTTTTTAATCAAAACAGAAAGAGAATTATAAAGGTTATACTAATTATAGTCTTTATAATTGCTTTAATACAATTATTAAATGCTATTGCAAAAAAGCCAAATACTTCAAAAGTTGAAAATATAGTAATAAAAAATGCAAGTTATGGAGATGAAGTGATTTCATCTAAATCACCAGTAACAGGAAAATCAGTATCAGAGGATGAATTAAAAAATGTATCTGATATAATAAAACAATTTATGGATTATTGTAATAGTAGTAATGTAGAGGCAGCATATAATCTTCTTACTGATGAATGTAAGGAGGAAATGTATCCAACAATAAATGATTTTAACAATATTTATTTTAACTATACATTTGGTGGAGAAAAGAAAACATATACAATTGAAAATTGGGTAAATGATATATATCAAGTAAGAATTACAGGAGATATATTATCTACTGGAAAAATTGATAATGCAGAGACAAAACAAGATTATGTAACAATAGTTGAAGAAGATGGTGTATATAAATTAAATATTAATAGTTACGTGGGACGTAGTAAGCCTAATAAAGTTACAAATATTGATGATATAAAAGTTACAGTAACACAGGTGGATACTTATATGGATCATGAAGAATATAATTTACTTATTGAAAATAATTCTACTAATGATATTTTATTAGATACAAGTAATGATACTAAATCAGTATTTTTGTTAAACAAAAATGATAAAAAAACATATTTTTTAAGTAATGAAATAATACCAAATCAACTTATGGTACAAAGTAAATATAAAACAAATTTAAAAATCAAATTTGCAAATGCTTATTCTTCAAGTAGTACATATAAAAATATAGTATTTACAAAAGCAGTACTGAATTATGATGAATATAAAAAAATTGAAAATAAAGAACAGTATAATAATTTTGAAGAATTAAGAATCAAAATATAAGATAAAAAGGAGGGTAATATATTGAAAAATTTTAAAAAAATATTAAAATCGCTATTTTCTTTTAAGTTAGTTATCTTAACAATAGTTGTTGTTATGATTGTTTATATTATATTATCTTCTGGTTTTTATTTTATAACTATAGATGATGGTGAGTGGGAAGATGCAGAGTTAGGTAATCCTTCAAATTATACTGATCATGTTAGTATTAGTGGTGAAACGGGATTAAGTGTTAGTAAAGATGATTTGAAGAAAACAGCTTTAAAAGGATTGAAATATTCCGATGAAGAAATAGCAAATATGTCTGATGAGGAAGTTATAAGTAAACTTCAAATTAATAGAAAATTAAAGAAAAAACCAAAAGTTAAAAGTTTAGATGAAGTTACACAAGCTGAATTGTTATGGTGTATGAATGATGTATATTCACAATATTTAGACAAGCCTGAAGAATTAGAGAAATTATTAAATGCAGAAATAATCACACAGTATCCGGATTTAGGAGATGCAGAAGGTAAATTAAATGGTATTATAAAATTTGAAAGACATAAGGAGGATGGATCGTCAAAATTTCTTACATATGTTGATACTAATACTTTTTCAAAATATGTAGATGATGGTGATAGTAAGGCTTTAGATCATTTTACATTAGATGATACAGGTAATGTTGTAATTGCTTCAATAAATACTACAACTGAAACATTAGATTTAAATGATAGTGAAGCAAATATAAGTGAGTATAGTTCAAATTTAAGCGAAGATAATAAAAATAGTGATGGAAATTATAAAAAAGTTACTAAAACAGTTTCAAAGCAAACAATTTATTATAAAAATTATGTACAAAATTATACATTACCATTTAATTATTTATGGTCATTATTGGTTATTGGTGAAGATAAAAGTTTTGTAATGGAATTGGCAGATTTAGCAGAAAATAGTGAAATTACAATTTCTATTTATGATAATATAACAACAAATACAAATACAGATGTATATACATACAAAAAAGAAACTAGAACAGATACATATGCAAGAGTTACACCATCAACTACATATGGTTTAAAAAATATTCCAACTAAAGGCTATTGGTGGCCGGTTGATAGAATTACTGGTGCTGGTGCCACAGTTGGTATTAATGATTGGAAAAATGATGCTGATTATGAGGTAGATGATACTGAATATAAGATTACTCATACTGTAAAAACAGAGATAAATGCTCCGACGATTGCTTTAACGAGGGCAAATGTTTGGATTGTTGATTATAGTGTGGAGTATACTTATAAAGAAGCAGAGGTAATATCAAACGATACAAACTCAAAGGATGAAGATGATACTGAGTATGTGTTAGATTCTAACGCATCTGGAAATTCTAATAGTAATAAGGCGTTATTAAATAATGAACACGCACAGGAATTAGCAAAAAAAGCAAGAAAATATATTGAAGATCATAAACCGAAAGAAACTACGCCGGCTAGTACATATTTAACTGGACCAAGTGGTAAAACAAATAGTTCAGGATCTAGTTCATTATTTACAAATAATATAAAATCAGATCCAAATTTGGATTTATTAAATCCAAATAAGAATAAAGAAACAACGAAAAGTGATTCAAGTGGTTTTTAAATCGCTCAAAGAGGACGAAGTAGTACACGCGCTGCTCGAAACCCTCGCCGCTGCTGAGGACGAGTGCAGCGACAGCGTTTCATGGTACTGCGAATTTGTTTCGCTGCTCTATAAGCACGGTGACAATTTAACCAAATACATTCTGAAACTTGTTCTTGAAAACGAAAATCTCTATATGCTGCGCCGCGGTTCGGGTGAACAAACTGGCGAGCTGCTCGACGAGTGCCTTGCGAACGAGCTTTTCCTGCTTGAAGAGCTTGCTGAGATCTCTTGCGAAGAGCTTACCGATTCGCTCGATTTTGATGGCTTCCTGCCGAGATATAATACCGAAAAAGCTGATTTCTCCAAGATCTATGCCGATCGCATACATAATATTGCTAAATATGGCTATGGCATTTACTCACAGTATCACGTTTTTGTAATCGACAATGGTAAGATCGTACCAGTCGAATATCCCGACAGCATTTCGCTGAGCCAGCTTTCGGGCTACGAGCGCGAGAGGGGAGAGGTCATCGACAACACCCTTGCTCTGCTTGCCGGCAAGCCTGCAAATAATGTCCTGCTTTACGGCGACTGCGGCACCGGCAAATCCTCGACCGTAAAAGCTATCGCGAACGATTACGCTAAGGAGGGTCTGCGCCTTATCGAGCTGAAAAAGAAACAGCTCCACGAGATACCTGCAATAGTTGAGCAGATAAGCCGCAACCCGCTGAAATTTATAATTTTTATCGACGACCTCAGCTTTACCGAGGACGACGATGATTTCGCCGCGCTCAAAGCGATTCTAGAGGGCAGTGTTTCATCAACTGCGGCTAACCTCTGCATTTACGCGACCTCAAACCGCCGCCACCTTGTACGCGAAACGTTCTCCTCGCGCGAGGGCGATGAGGTTCACCGCGGCGACACTATGCAGGAGCTTCTCTCACTCTCCGACCGCTTCGGACTCACTGTTACATACGTCAAGCCCGACAAGAAGCTATATCTCACCGTTGTCGAGAGCCTTGCAAAGCAGTATGACATCAAAACGCCGATCGAGGAAGTCAAACAGCGCGCTGAAGCGTTCGCACTCTCTCGCGCAGGCCGTTCGCCACGCGTTGCGAAGCAGTTTATCGAGTATCTGAAAGGTATGGAGGAATGAAAGTGACAAAGCTTGATTTTGTTGAAGCCGCCACCGACGAGCAGCTTCACCGGCTCGCCGACCTAGCCAACGAGATCTGGCACGAGTTTTTCCCCGGCATAATCACTGAGGAGCAGATCGACTATATGCTCGAGAAATTCCAGTCGTTTGATGCGATGAAGCGGCAGATCGCCGAGGAGGGCTACCACTATAAGATGCTTTTCGTTGACGGCGTACCGCTCGGCTATTTCGGTATTTGCAAAAAGCCCGATGGCTCGCTTTTACTCTCGAAGCTTTATCTCAAAAGCAGTGCGCGCGGCAAGGGTCTTGCTTCCATTATGTGGAAAGAGATAAAGCACCTCGCCCGCCAAGAGGGCTGCGAGATTATCTGGCTCACCGTAAATAAGGGCAACACCCACGCGATAAACGTCTACAAGCATAACGGAATGCGTGTTATCCGTGAAGAATGTACCGATATTGGCAGCGGCTTTGTGATGGACGATTATGTTTTTGCATTTTACGTCTGATTTAGAGCAAATTTGTCAACATAGTTGTGCAAAACGCTGAAATTTAAAATATAGCTTGACAACAGCACGATTTTCTGCTATAATAATATAGCACGTTAAGCAAGAAATAAAATTTGCCGAGATCGTGCAAGTGAGTTATTAGCTCAGTTGGCAGAGCATTTGACTTTTAATCAAAGGGTCCGGGGTTCGAATCCCCGATAGCTCACCAAAGACCTTGATTTCGTATGATTTCAAGGTCTTTTTTATTTGCAACTAAATTTACAGCATAAAAACAGCCGCAGTACCGTAAAAAGTACCGCGGCTGTACGCATTTGCATATCAGTTTTCGGCTTCGCTCTCAGCCGCTTTCTTTGCGGCCTTGTCAGATTCTTTTTTGGCTTTCTTGTCAGCTTTTGCGTCCGCCTTTTCCTGCGCCTTTATGTTCGCCGCCACGTCTTTCAGATTGGGCAGCTCGTCGCGCGTCAGCGTGTAATTGTTGTTGTAATACTGCTTGAAACGCAGCGCATTCGCTTCTGCCTGCGCTGTATCGGTCAGTGTAACGCCTATCTCCTCGCCGAGGTAAGGCTCGCTCCAAAGCGCTGTGAACGACCAGTACGCTTTTTCCTGAAGCACGCTCTCCATCGCGGGCAGATTGCCGCATTCGCTCATGCCTAGCGGCTTGGTCTTGCAGATGTTGTTGAGGAAGAGCAGTGTGTTTATCTGCGCGTCGCGGTTGCCGTTTGAGTAAACGTCTGCCGAAAGCACATCGCAGTATTCGTCGCCGACGTACCAGTCAGCGTTCTGCGCGCTCCATACCCACACAAGGTTGTTCAGCTCGTGGTAAACGGTCATTCTCGTGTACATCAGCTGCCAGAGCCACTTGTATGAATCCTTGTCCGTGCCCCACCAGTACAAGCCGTTGCTCGCAACGGGCAGCGGTCGCCAAAGTACGGCAACATCCGCTTTTTTCAGCGCTTTCAGCTTGCTCGAAACCGTGTCGATGTCTTTCAGTATATTGTAACATTCGTCGGTTATGTCGCCCGCGCCGTGGTGCTGTTCAATGTCTTCGTCAGTCCATATCGCCATCTCTTCAATAGAGTATTTCGGTACTTCCTCCTCGGTCTGAGTAAGCGCTGCCGCCTGCGAACCCGCGCTCTGCTGATCTTCGTTGAGGTCGTCGGGATAGCTGTCGCCGCTCGAAACTGTCTGTTTGACCTTTTCGGGTACGGCTTTTTTTATGTCAAAATTCGTCTTTGCAACTTCAAAATCATTGCCGCCCGCAGGGTCGAGCCAGTACCAGTCGTAAGCTACGATGCCGCCATCAGCCGCGTAAGCTTTTGCAGCGGTGACTTCCTTTGTGTTCGAGCGCGTGTAACCGCCTATCTCAGACCAGCGCATAGCGGGGTACTTGCCCTCGGTCATGGTAGCGACGAGGTCGGTAGTTTCGGTGCTTCCAACGCTGTCGTGCTGAGCGGTAAGTATCTGCTTGCCGTAATTCGAGCATATCAGCGAATAGAGTGCCTTCGCGTTGTAGTCGGCGTTCGCGTTTGATAGCTTCGCCGCCGAAAGGTCGGGGTTCAGCGCGCTGATGTCCTTGTTCGCCTCAATGGTAACGTAGTCGATGTCCGCCGCGTCGTCGGTCGAGCGAATGGTTATTTCGTTTATGCCTTTATCCAGCCAGATGTTCTCCAGCTTGCGCTCTTCAAAAGTTCCGTTGCTAGTCGAGCGGAACACCCAAACTTCCTTGCCGTTCACATAAAGTCGGCAGTTAGTGTTCTTATCCGCCGCCGTCTGTACGGTGATGTTGTAAAACTGCGATTCCGGCAGGTCGAAGCTCAGGCTCCAGTTGTCCTGATTTGCGCCCGTAACATATCCGTCGCCCTTGAACGAAGCACGCTCTTTCTTTACCGAAGCGGTGTCGCCGATTATCGTTCCCGATTCCGCCTGATAGGTCTTTTTGTACTCCACATACGGCACTTCTATCGCGTCGTAATTTACCTGCTGCTGAGTGTTTTCCGTGTCGGCGGCAGAGCTGTCGCTAGTCTGCACGTCGCCCTGTACGTCTGCCGCGCTGTCCGCCGCAGATGAGGCCGAGCTTGTATCTATCTGCTCATTTTTGATGATAGATGTTCCGCAGGAGCTAAGCGCTGTTATCGCGATCATTGCCGCCGCAGCGGCTGCCGCCAGCTTTTTTGCTTTCATGTCTTTTCCTCTTTTCAATTGCTTTCCTTATTTATTCGGCACAGCGGCATATCTCGTACCGCTCGCCCGCTTTCATGTTTATCTTTATGCTTTCGCCGCTTGCTTTCGCGCCTTTCAGCATACAGCCCTGCGGCATCACAAGCGTTATCGCAACGTCCTTATCGGGCACGATAACTGCGTTTACTACCTTGCCGCCGCTCCATTCGCAGCTTACTGTTAATGCTCCGCGCGCACGCAGACCCTTGAAGCTGCCGTCAGCCCATTGCTCAGGCAGGGCGGGGAGGAGTATCAGCTCGCCGTTTTCGCTCTGTAAAAGCGCTTCCGTTATGCCAGCCGCGCCGCCGAAGTTTCCGTCGATCTGGAAAGGCGGGTGCATATCGAACATATTGTCCGAAGTCGAGTACGCCAGCAGTGCACGCACGTTTTCCGCGACCTTTTCGCTGTCGAAAAGCCGCGCCCAGAAGTTGATAATCCACGCACGCGACCAGCCCGTGTGTCCGCCGCCGTGAGAAAGTCTGCGTTCCAGTGTTGCGCGCGCCGCGTCAGCAAGCTCGGGCGTTGAGCGCTTGGTTATCATGTCGCCGGGGTAAAGCGCGAAGAGCTGCGAAACGTGTCTGTGTCCCGGCTCGACCTCGTCGTAATCTACCGCCCATTCCTTTATCTGACCGTACTTGCCGATCTCTGGCTTAGGCAGACGCTCGCGCAGCGCTTTCAGCTTCTTGTTGTGCACCATATCCACGCCAAGTATCTCCGCCGCTTCTATCACCGCGCTGAAAAGTTCGTAGATTATCTGGCTGTCCATCGAAGGCCCCATGCAGAGCGCGCCCTGCGTTCCGCTTGCCGTGATGTACGAGTTTTCGGGCGATACCGAGGGCGATGTTACCAGCCTGCCCTCGCTGTCCTCTATGAGGAAATCCTCGAAGAACGCCGCCGCTTCTTTCATTGTCGGGTACTTTTCGTCAAGAAAATCGCGGTCGAGAGTAAATTTGTAGTGCTCCCATATGTGCAGACAAAGCCAAGCCGCGCCCATAGGCCACTGCGTTCCCGGCATCCAAAGATCTTGCGGAGCGGTGTCGCCCCAAAGGTCGGTGTTGTGGTGGCATACGAATCCGCCGCAGCCGTACATCTCCTCCGCCGTAACTCTTCCGTTCGGGCGCATACGCTCTAACAGATCAAAAAGCGGCTCTGAAAGCTCGCTGAGGTTGCCCGTTTCCACGCCCCAGTAGTTCATCTCAGTGTTGATGTTTATAGTAAATTTGCAGCCCCATGCAGGCCACATATCCTTGTTCCAAATACCCTGCAAATTCAGCGGAAGAGTGCCGCGCCTGCTGCCTGCTATCATGAGGTAGCGCGCAAAGTTCCAGTAAAGCTCTGTCAGCCCATTGTCCTCCGCGCCCTCTTTGAACCGCGCAAGCCGCTCGTAGGTAGGTATATCGCTCTTGTCCTCTCCGACTAATGTCAGCGAAGCGCGCTTATACAGCGCCTTGTAATCATGCAGATGGCGGTTTTTAAGTTCGTCATATTCCATCTCAGCGGCGGCTTCCACGTCTGCTTTAGCCATCGCCTTGTAGTCTTTACAGCGGTAATCGGTGCGCGCGCCTAGCAGTATAGTCACCTCGTCGCAGCCCTCGCAGTTAATGAAGCTTCCGTAAGGCGCAACTTTTCCGCCATTGCCGATAACTTTTATGTACGCCGCAAAGTTTATCCCGTCCTCCGAGCCGCAGCCGCCGTAGAAAAGTATGGCGTCCTCCGCAACAGGGGAGTTGTCGTCGAAATAATCGTCCCTGCCGTCTATCCTAACGCGAATATCCAGCGCGGCGGGTTTTGAAGCCGTCAGCTTTATCGCCATTACCGCGTCAGGCTCGGAAACGAATATCTCGCGGTGAAAATCCACGCCGTCAATGCTGTAATCGCAGCTCGAAACAGCCGTGTCGAGGTCGAGATCCCTCTGCGAGTATTCGCACTCCGCACCCTTGTATTTATAATGTATAATGTTCAGATCTCCAAGCGGCATATAGTGGCGCTGATTTACAGGTGTGCCGCAGAATGCGTCAAAAACTATCTCCTCTGCTTCTGAGATCTTTTCCTCTTTCAGCAGTTTGCGCACTATTTCAAGGTTCGGCTTAGCCGAGGGATTGTTCCTCTTGCGGTATCCGCCTGACCATACCGAGTCTTCATTGAGCTGTATGGTCTCTTCTATCGGCTGACCGAATATCATTCCGCCTATCCTGCCGTTGCCGACGGGCAGTGCTTTGTTCCAGTCGTCAGCAGGCGCTTTGTACCATAAGCGAGAGCTTTTTGCCATTCAGATCATTCCTTTCTTACGAAAAAATCTATTCCTTTAAATTATAACACACCCCGCCATGATTGTCAATATTTTTACAATGTTATATTCTTACATCATTAACAAAAACAGCAGCCGTGAAGCTGCTGTATAGTGTTTATTTCTTTTCGTTCGGCGGTACTCCGCCCTGCTTAGGGTTAGCTTTACGTCAAAAGCCCCTGCCGCTTAGCCGTGATATTTAATAACTTTTTGGAGAAATTTTCACTTATTTTTCATCTCCGCAAAAATTCAAGCAAATTTCATATTTCCCTCTTGACAAATCTCTCATCATGTGTTATTATATAATTATGAGTTAGCAATATCTAACCAAAAAAGACTGCTCAGCTGTTACAGCGCGCAGTCTAAAAATAAATGCATAAGTTAGCGTATGTTAACCTATAATATAAGCAGGAGGTGCGCGCAGATGTCTGATAAAGAGCATAGCGATTTCGGCAGGATACTGGCGTTTCAGTCAGCCCCCTCGATGCTTGGCATAAAGCCCGCCAATCTTATCAATATCGACAAAAATAAATTCTCGGTAGAGGATAATATCCGCCTTTTCAACACCCGCGCCGGCGCGAAAGGCATACGCATTTATTTGCTGAAAGAGTATAAGTCACGCAAGTTGCTGCTCGTCTATAATGAAAAGCTGCTTCGCGCACAGCTCGCCCGCCCCGACGTTCAGCGCTGTTTTGCAAAGTTTGGTTACTCTAAGCTAACTACGCTTGGCGAATACCTTATGCGCCTTTCTAAAAGGCTCAATGAAAACGGCGATTTTCCGCACGAGATCGGTCTGTTTCTCGGTTACCCTGTTAAGGACGTAGAGGGTTTCATTGAGAATAAAGGCGAGAATTTCCTGCTTTGCGGCTGCTGGAAGGTTTACTCCAACGCGGGCAGAGCGAAAAAACTCTTTAATAATTACGATAAGTGCAGAGCATATCTGTGCAATAAATTAGATCAGGGCGCTGATATTTATAACGCTCTGAAAATTTCTTAGGAGGTATTTGAGAATGAAAACAGCAGTTATCTATTGGAGCGGCTCGGGCAATACACAGGCAATGGCTGAGGCTGTCGCAGAAGCAGCAGGAGCAGATCTCTTTAACGTTTCTGAATTTTCAGGCAATATCGATGATTACGACAGAGTGGCTTTCGGCTGCCCCGCAATGGGCGCTGAAGAGCTTGAAGAAAGCGAATTTGAGCCTTTCTTTGCAGGCGTTGAGGGCAAGCTTTCCGGCAAGACCATCGCTCTCTTCGGCTCTTACGGCTGGGGCGACGGCGAATGGATGAGAAGCTGGGCTGAGCGCGCTAAGGCTGCCGGCGCAGAGATCATCGACGGCGAAGGTCTTATCGCTAACGAAACTCCCGATGACGAAGCTCTTGAAAACTGCCGTGCACTCGGTGAAAAGCTCGCTAAGTGATTTTTGAGTTATCACAATTTTTAACTCCATACACACTTTATCTGAGGCGCAGGCTGTTTACAGGTCTGCGCCTTGCTATTTCAATGTATATATGTTTAATAATGTGTAGTATAATATACAAAAAGCCCTGCTGTAAAACGGCGTTTTTGTGAATATGTCTGAAAATGAAAATTTGGTGAAAAAACGCTTGACAAAATCGGTTAGCGGTGGTAAACTTATAGCAGAGGGTTAGCAAGAGCTAACCTTTTACAGCGCTTTTTTTGAGAATGAGGAGGTATATAAAATGGATACGGTATTAGGTACAGCTTTTGTAGCTGCCATTCTCATTGCTGTGGTAGTGCTTATCATAATGCAGATAGTTAAGGATAAGCGCGCGGGAAAGTCTTCGTGCGGCTGTAAATGCGCAGGCTGCGCTAACGCAGGTATGTGCCACGCAAACGCTAAGAAGATCAAAAAGATCGAAAAGCAGATCAAAAAGAAAAAGAAAATGCAGGCAAAGGCTCAGCGCGGATGATTTCCGCACATATCGGCAGGGGAGAACTGACAGAACCTGCTTGACTGCATGGTTAGCGATTGCTAACTAATAAGAAAGGGTGAATATGATGTTTTTGGAGATCAGCGGTTTGAAAAAACATTTCGGAGAGGGTGACAGCTATACCGAAGTCTTAAAGGGTATAGACATCGGCATTGAAAAAGGCGAGTTTTGCGTGCTGCTCGGCGCTTCGGGTTCTGGCAAGTCTACTCTGCTGAATATAATCGGCGGAATTGATAATGCTGACAGCGGTTATATCTCTATCAACGGCGAAAAAACTGCCGATATGAACGAAAAGGCGCTCACGCTTTACCGCAGAAAGCACCTCGGCTACATTTTCCAGATGTATAATCTGATCCCTAATCTCAATATCAAAGAGAATGTAGAAGTAGGCGCTTACCTCAGCGACGATCCTCTCGATGTGGACGAGCTGCTAAAAACGCTCGGTCTTTATGAGCACCGCCACAAGCTGCCTAATCAGCTCAGCGGCGGTCAGCAGCAGAGAACGGCTATCGGCAGAGCGATAGTTAAAAACCCCGATATTCTCCTTTGCGATGAGCCTACGGGCGCGCTCGATTACAACACCTCTAAGGAGATACTCAAACTTATCGAGGACGTAAACAAAAAGTACGGCAACACCATCGTAATGGTAACGCATAACGACGCTATAAAGAACATGGCAGACCGCGTTATCACTCTGCGCGACGGCACTATCCGTAAAAATTATCTTAACGAAAATAAGATACCTGCTTCCGAGCTTGAATGGTAATTGGGAGGTGTCTTGATTGAAGAAGAAAAAGATCAAAGATCCGCTCATAAAGCGTATCCCGCGCGAACTTAGATCAGAAGCAGGAAAGTACATAGTGATCTTCCTTTTTATTACTATGATGATAAGCACCGTTTCGGGTATGCTGGTAGCAGGCGGAAGCATGAAGCAGGCATATGAAAACGGCTTTGAAAAATATAATATCGAGGACGGCAACTTCGAGCTTATGGAAAAAGCCGACGCCGACACCATCTCAAAAATAGAGGACGGCAAAGAAAAGCTCACGGTATATGAAAACTTTTACCTTGAGGAAGAAACTAAAGAGGTAGATAGCACTGTCCGCGTTTTCAAACCGCGTAAAGATGTAGATAAAGTTTGCGTAATGGAAGGCAGGCTGCCCTCCGCTAAAGACGAGATAGCTATCGACAGAATGTATGCGTATAATAACAAATTCACTGTAGGCGATAATATCACTCTCGGCGATACCAAGCTGAAGATCACGGGTCTGGTGGCGCTTTCAGATTACAGTACTCTTTATTCCAGCCCCGGAGATATGATGTTCGACGCTATGAAATTCTGCGTTGCTATAATGACGGAAGACGGCTTCGAGAGCTTCGGCGAAACCACGCTTCATTACAGCTACTCGTGGAAATACGATAAAGCCCCTAAAGACGACGGCGAAGCTAAGGATATGGCTGAGAACGTGATGAAAGACATCAATGCCGTTTCGGCGCTGAAACAGTTCATTCCTCAGTACTCCAACAACGCTATCCACTTCGCGGGCGAGGACATCAAGGGCGACGGAGTTATGATGACTGTATTCCTCTATCTCGTAGTTATCATAATCGCGTTCATATTCGCTATCACTACGAGCAATACTATCAATAAAGAAGCTACCGTTATAGGCGCGCTCCGCGCTACGGGCTATACCCGCGGCGAGCTTATCAGGCATTATCTTACCGCCCCGATGATCGTAATGATAGTTGCGGCGATAGTCGGCAATATTCTCGGCTATACCGTGCTCAAAGACTTCGTTACCGATATATATTATCAGAGTTACAGCCTGCCGACATACGTTACCATTTGGAACGCTGAGGCTTTCGTAAAGACCACCGTAGTTCCGCTGATACTGCTTTTCCTTATCGACCTTGCTATACTTGTAAACAAGCTCAGCCTTTCTCCGCTCAAATTCCTGCGCAGAGATCTAAAGAGAAAGCAGAAGAAAAAAGCGTTTAAGCTGAATACCAAGATAGGCATAATGAAGCGTTTCCGCCTAAGAGTAATATTCCAGAATATGCCGAACTACATCACTATCTTCATCGGTATATTCTTCGCAAACGTAATAATCTTTTTCAGCCTTGCGATGAAGCCCCTGCTTCTCAATTATCAGGACATAATAATAGACAATATGACCTGCAAGTACCAGTACATTCTGAAAATGCCGATGGAAACTGAGACCGAGGGCGCGGAGAAATACTGCGCAGGCTCGCTCAAAACTATTGACGACAGGATCAAAGAAGAGTCCGCAGCAGTTTACGGCATCAAAAAAGACAGCAAGTATATCGACGCTGATATTCCATTCTGACCTTCGTGTTCATTCTCGCGATCATCGCCATGAAGCTCGATT
>OGYO01000544.1_pt1 | contig 19499 bp, 15 predicted proteins | sample 1576561 | NCBI WGS metagenome assembly OGYO01 (sample SAMEA3541507, study PRJEB24748) | human gut metagenome | biome: human gut; feature: human-associated habitat; material: faeces | place: China | collected 2012 | reverse complement strand
GATATGATGCGTGTGTATCGCAGTATCGAGCAGTATGCAGTACGGGAATACGGCGTGAAATCTACAAATTTCACTATGCCAAAAGTGGAAAAGAAGCAGTTGGACATACTGAATGCGGCAGAACGAAGACGACTGGAACAGTATCTACTGCACAATCTGACCAGAACAAACTTAGGGATTCTGCTGTGTCTGTTCACAGGTTTGCGTGTGGGAGAACTATGCGGCCTGACTTGGGGCGATATTGATTTTGAAAATGGAACACTTTCCGTGAAACGGACTGTTCAGCGAATCAACAAACGGGGCAGTTCCGAGGTGATCATTGGCTCTCCGAAAAGTAAAACCTCAATCAGAACTGTACCGATTCCAGCATTTTTGTTGGACTTATTATCACAGCAGAAAAAAGACAGCAAGCTATTTTTACTTTCTGGTACGTCAAAACCTGTGGAACCGAGAACAATTCAATATCGCTTTAAGGCTGTACTGAAAGCTTGCCAGTTGCGGAGCGTTCCATTTCATCTTCTTCGACACACCTATGCCACAGTCTGTATTGCAAACGGTTTCGATCCCAAGACTCTCAGTGAACTGCTGGGGCATGCGGACGCCAGCATTACTTTGAACCGTTATGTGCATTCTTCCATGCAGATGAAGCGGAGTTATGTAAGCAGACTTTGCTTATCGGCTTAATTTTATTTGCCGTCAGATTTTTGTCAGTATTTGTTTTAAAAATGGCGTAGTTTCTATGTATTTTCTTGTTTTGTCCATGTATGGGCGGAATTGACGAAAGATTATCTCTTTCTTTCCCAATATTATACCATGCTGGAATTTGTTTATACAGCTTGATTTTTGGCTGATTTTGTGGTATGATTTTGTAAAAGGAAAGGAAGGAAAATACACAATGATTCGGATAGCTGTAGTGGACGATATCTGCGAAACTTGTACGCAATTAGAAAAGTTTCTTTTTCAAATTGCAGAAAGATATAATCAAAAAATTGAAGTGGAACCGTTTTATTCAGGGGAAAGTATATGTAAAGCGCTAAAGAATCATGACAGCTATGATTTGATTTTTCTGGATATCGAACTTGACAGGATTAGCGGTATAGATGTTGGAAAGTTTATACGGTACACAATGAATGATGAATTCCAATTAATTGTCTACTTTTCAGCCAATCCGCAATACAGCTTACAATTGCATCAATTGCATCCTTTAGATTTTTTGATAAAAGAAGTCCAAATATCTTCTGTAGATCGAGTTTTCAGGCGCTTTTTAAAATTGCAACGGAAATGGTCTGATGTATTTGAATACAAGTGTGGTCATGATCATCGAACTGTTAAAGTGAAAGATATCAGATATCTTAAGGTGGAAAACCGTATGATTACAATTTATCTGAATGAATCCGACAATTTGTCATTTTCTGAAAATGCAGTGTGTAAAGATCAATATTATGGGACTTTACAGGAGGCATATGACAGCCAATTGAAAAAGCACGATTTTTTGTATCTTCACAAAGCTTACTTAGTGAATGCTGCATATATTGCAACTTTCGAGTATAGCAGAGTGATTTTAATTGATAAAACAATAATACCGATAGGTTCGTCAAAAAGAAAAGAAATCCGTTTATTACAGATGCAATTATGCGATAAGTTGAGTGTAGAAAAGCAATTAAGTGTGAAAGGAATGATTTGAACGGTGAGCTTTCTTAATTCGATTTATATTGTTCTTCAATTCTTTGCAATGTTTTACATTCAGAAATACATGTCAACCTTTTTTCAGGAAATCCAATCCAAAAAACTAATTTATGTTTTTTCTCATCTGATTTACCCGATAATTGTTAGCATAGTGTATTTTAAATGGAACATTCCAGTTATTAATTTGATCGGAAATATATTGGCTTTATTTTTAATCACTTTCAATTATAGATCAAATGTGTTTAAAAGAATTGCCTGTGCAGTTCTTTTATATGCGTTTATGTTGCTAGTTGAAGTTGGCGTAGCCGTATCGACAGGCTATCTTGGTGTTTCTGCGCTGACGCAAGGTACATATGCCAAGCCGCTTGGCATGATTATTGTTTCAATTATATTATTTGCCGTCTCGTTGATATTCCAGCATATAAAGAAATTAAAAAATAACGAAGTGATAAAATTAGAGGAATGGATTGCAATTATTGTGGTTCCTGTTGCATCTATCTATGTTTTAATCAATGCTTTAGATTATGACGATATTGAACAGTCTGTCGCAATTGGCATGGTAATTGCAATGCTGCTAATCCATATTATCATATTCCATCTATATGAGGTGCTGCTGCTTTCTTATCAAGATAAACTATCCTCTGCCGTTTATGAACAAGAAAGAAAATACTACTATACGCAATGTAATTATATGGCGAAAAATGAGGAAGAGATTATGCGAATGAAGCATGACATGAAAAACCACCTTCTTGCATTGTCTGAATATTTCAAAGCGTGTGAATCTGAACAGGGAGAAGCATATATTTCAGAGTTAATTGGTGAAAAGTTAAGCGATAGAAATGATAGATGGAGTAATACCGGAAATATGGCAATCGATAGTGTTATTAATTTTAAGCTAAATGAAGCAAATAATAAGAAAGTTATAGTACATGCGGATATTTCAGCACCAAACGATTTACAGCTTGAAGCATCTGATATTACGGTGATTATTGGAAATTTGCTTGATAATGCAATACAAGCAGTTATGAAATTGCCAGAAGAACAAAGGAAGATTAATACTTTATTGCAATATGATAAAGGAAGGCTATTTATTAAGATTGAAAATTCCTTTGATGGAAACATAAAAAAGAAAGATAGTCGATTTGAAACGATAAAAACAGGAGCGAATCATGGCTATGGTATGAAAAACGTAGAAAGAATACTTGAAAAATACGAGGGATGTGTTCAATACGAACACGATGATCATATGTTTTATGCAAAGTGTATGATATATGTGAAAGAAAATGTGTTGGTTTGATTGTAAGCGAGTGTCTGTATCCGGGCATTCGCTTTTTCATTATAAAAAAGCCAGTTACAACAAAAAAATGCACGTTCACAACGAAAACGTGCACAGAAGGGATTTTTGTGGTATAATAGCAGGCAGAGTAAAGAAGGCTGTTGATGATATAGTTATTTCTGTGGACTCTATAGAAGTAATGCTCTGCATATTGATTTGGTTTTAATGCATAATTGTTTTCATGTTATGCTGGCTTTTTCCTGGAAGGTATGGTATAATGGAAATAATTCAATCGGGAAAACCACTGTGCTGAGGTAGCTGATGACTGTTGTTTACGGAAAGGGTGGTTTCGTTGATTGTATAGAAATAATTTGAAAATATATGCATACAAAGGTGTACTTTGGAGGTTTTATTATGGCTTTTGTAAAAGAGTTAGTATCAGAGGCTGATAAAGAATTATATCAATCGTTTCAAATGTATGATTATAATCACAATACGATTAGTGGATTAAAATTATATACAAATTGGGCGGTAGATCGTGAACGTAAAATTTATTTTACTTATGTAAGTGGAGGTGCCCTTGATCATCCCGAACAATATGATCTTATCTGGCAAGGAGAAAAGATTGTTATTTTTATGGAAATTTCTGTTGAAAGAGAACAACTTGAAGATAGCCTTAGACATATAAGAAGTTTATGCAAAATTATTAGTATTCGTGCACCAAAAAGGTTTATGCAACAGCAAGATGAGATGATTGGATTGATAAAAGAAGCTTTGAAAGTTTACCATTCTATTGATTTCATAAAAGGTGTGCTTTATGAAAATAAAAATAGTTTGATCATTACTGATATGGTTACTCCAAGATATTATGATGAGGTGAAATAATGAATGCTAAAGATATTATTACATGGGTAGAATCGCAAGTGGTTGATATTTCAAATGAACAGAATATAATTAATTTTGTATCTGATCTTCAAAATAAAATCGGGGAATTGAATTTTAACCTTCCAGACGGTACAAAGGCAATAGGTTATGCTGGAAGTACTAATAGCATAGAAGAAACTGGAATATATAAAATTATTTATTTATTCACGCAAAACAGAAATGGAGAATTATTATGAATGATAAAAATACACTGTCAAAAGTAAATGTACTGTTTTCATCTAGTAAATTGCTAGTTGAGTTTTTAAAGGATCCATATTTTGAAGGAAGAAAGCTTGTTATAAAGGGGGAAGCTTTATCATGTGGATTTGATGCATATCCATCAACAATGCAATGGTTGAAGTCTAATGAAAATGAAAAAATAGATGAACAACAAAAGAAGCATATACGAAATGTAATATGTGAATATGAAAAAAACTGTAAGACTGGGTTTAAAATTATTTGGGAGGATGAAAAATAGTTATGTTTGATTTAGATAGCGTTAGAGAACTATTCAAAACTGAGCCAAATACAGCATTCTTTTGGTCGGGATTGGGTGAAAACGGTGCAGAAATTGCTAAAGAAATTGCAAAAGCAAATGGCGGAGTAACGTTGGAAATGTTAATGGAGCAAAATAAGCAAAAACTTATTGATGCTGGTTTCCCTTATAACAAGGATTTAGATGATTTTGTGTTTAATGGTAGTGATCCCGAAAATTTAAAAGCTTGGAAAGACCTTTCGAAAGCATACGCAAGTCAAGCATCAGGGAATGTTCGTGCTGTTTTAGGTGATAATATTAAACCAGGTAGCGTGTGGTGCACGGATGAGATGCCTTGTTTATTTTCTACTGAGAATGTAACTTCTGTTCAAGGAGTTTCAAAACAACAATTAATGGATTCTTACAAAATGCTAAGGCTAAGTGATATAAATGAATCTGATGCTAATTTTGCACTTGGTAAAGCTATTTCAGATGTTCCGGTGAACAACACCGACATAGATTATTTTACTAAAAGGATTGCTTCCAAATATAATTTATCTCCTATAATGGATAAAGAAATAATTGATAAATTTATTGCATATGAGCATCTTACTTCTATTAATGCGGATTCAGTAACAATAAGTAAACTTGGAATTATGAGTAATAGTGAACTGTTTTCAAAATATTCATTTCTTGATTCATCGGTTTCTCAATCTGTACTTGATGAGTTCAGAATCGGAGAATATAGGCTAAAGACTACAGGAGTAGACACATTAACAAATGCAACTGTATACTTTGATGTTAATGGTAGAGTCGTTTCTGTTGGAAATTCAGTGTCAAGTTCGGTATTTGAAACTACAGTTGGAGACATAATTCAATTTACTCCGGATGCGGAAATATCGAAATTTTTCCCCGACATTGACTTTGAAAACTTGTCTGAACTTGAAAAACTTCAGCTTCGTCAATTTGACTTGGAATTTAGGAGAACAAATAATATTCTTGATTCTTTAGAAGTTGATGATGCAATAAAATCGAAATATTTATCTAAAATCGGAAAAACCGAAGAAACTGCCGGAATATTCGATAAATGGGCTATAAGAATGCTGGATGGAAAATTCAGCGGAAGTGATGATGCGGCTAATGCGCTTACGAAATTGGCATCCTTTGCAAAAAAATTACCCAAGAAGATTGCCAGTGTGATTCCTTATGTGGGGTATATTTATGATTTAATCGATGTTATAAATGGCATGGATGATATTATGGATGCTTATGAAATTGGCGGTCAAAAATATGCAATAGAAGTAAGCCAAATTATATTTGGAAAACTTGCACTTGAAACAACTGAAACCTGGCTTGTAGGTGAATTTTCTGCATGTATCATGACCATTGGGACTTGTTTTGGACCAGTAGGTTTAGGGATTTCAATAGCTGTGGCTTTAAGTTTAAATATTGCTAATATGTATATGCTTTATAAGTTCGGACAAAGTTTTGATGAAAACTTTGATGTAAATGACTTTTGGATAAATCCGGCTAATGGTGATCGCCAATGGGACCGCATGATTTGATTCAGGCATTTTCCAGAACAAATCGTATTTATAATAAAAATAAAGTATATGGCCAGATTGTTACATTTCAGGCACCAAAATTATTTAAGGAGAGTGTTGATAATGCGGTACGATTGTACTCTGCAGGAAGTACACAAACAGCTCTTCTGGCAGATTGGAAAGAGGTGGAATCGGCATTTCGCAAGTCATTAAAAGCACTTCGAATATCTGCAGAGACTCCGGAAGAAGTTCCGGGAATGTCAATAAAAGAGAAAAAAATATTTGTTAAGCTGTTTCAGGATTTTGACAAGTTTTTTGCGCAATTAAAATCATTTACACAGTATGAAGATAATATGCTGGCTGGATATGGTATTACGGAAGATGAGTATACGGATTATGCAGGACAGTACTTAAATGCAAAAGAGGAAATTAAAGAAGATACCGATGGTCAAATTGATGATCCGGGAGTGCCTGTAGTAGATGAAGATTATGAATTAATGGCATACAGTCATACAAAGATTGATTATGAGTATATTATCAATCTGATCCAGAACATTGTATCACCAGATGAAGAATCACAGGATGTTACACAGGAACAGAAACAAAAGCAGATGGATGAGGTAAAGCAATATGTGGAAGAACTCAGAAAAGATAATCCGAAAGTAGCTGAGATAATGACCACTTTAATTGGAGAAATTGAGCAGGATGTAAATAAGTATAAAGGACAGTCCATTCTGAATATTGTTGAAAATATGAAACAAGAGTGTATTGAAAAAGTAGTTACAGATTTTTGTATTACATGGTATACGTCCAAAGATGATGTTATGTATGCGGCAATGCATTATCGAAATGGAGAGATCCCGAATGAGAGTGCAATTAAAGAGACAGCAAATTTTACCAGTTACAAAGAAGTACAGGAGAGAGCAATTCCAAAATTTAAATATTATACAATGATGATTGCTGAGTTAAGAAAAACTCTGGATGAAGAAATTAAACCTCTTATGAACCATTAGGATTGATTTGTATATATAAATATTCTTTACTGTTCTTATCAGCGTAAGTAGTACAGGAAACGGAGGTGCTTATGCGAAATGATGAGAACACCACAGAACTTTTCTGTAATTATTATAAGGAATGGGTTAATGTATATAAGAAGGATGCCATAAGAGAAGCAACTTTGGCAAAATACCGAATGACACAAAAGTGGGTAGAAAAACTGGTGCCGGATTTGAAAGTATCTGAACTTACAAGAACGATGTATCAGCAGCTTTTAAATGATTATGCAAAAGAACATGAAAGACAGACAACACTTGATTTTCATCATCAGTTGAAAGGAGCAATTCTGGATGCCGTTGATGAGGGACTGATAGAAAGAGATCCTACAAGAAAAGCAATTATTAAAGGAAAAACACCAAAAGTAAAAAAGATTAAATATCTCAATCAGTTTGAACTTCATACATTGATTGCACATCTTGACATAAAGGAAAAACCAAATTGGGATTGGTTTATTCTATTGGTTGCCAAAACGGGTATGCGTTTTTCAGAAGCACTTGCAATTACTCCAGCAGATTTTGATTTTGCAAGGCAGACATTATCGGTAAGCAAAACCTGGGATTATAAAGGAACAGGTGGTTTTTTACCTACTAAAAACAAGTCATCGGTCAGAAAAATACAAATAGATTGGCAAATTGTTGTAAAGTTCTCTGAATTGGTTAAAAATCTGCCGGAGGATAAGCCGATTTTTGTAGGAGAAGAAAAAATATATAATTCAACGGTTAATGATGTTCTTGCGAGGCATTGCAGGGATTGTGGTATTTCAGTGATTTCAATTCATGGGCTTCGACATACACATGCATCACTGTTATTATTTGCAGGAGTATCCATTGCCAGTGTAGCAAGACGCTTGGGACATGCCAGTATGACTACTACCCAGAAAACATATTTACATATTATACAGGAACTTGAAAACAAGGATGTAGATCTGGTAATGAGGACATTATCTGGATTATAGAACATTAAAATTTTAAAATTGTGCTGCTTACGCTGAAGCTCTCTGTTTCATGACACTGTATACCATTATAGCAGAATAAAACCGCACGACCTGTACATACTATCAGAAAAACAAAGTAAGGAGAGACAGTATGGATCAGCAGGTTGGATCAGGGAGTCTTTGCTTTGCAAAGGCTCCTTTTATTATTGGAACAGCATCTGTGGTTGGAACCAAAGAGGGGGAAGGTCCCCTGGCAGATGCATTTGACTGTATCGGACCGGATGATAAATTTGGTCAGCAGACATGGGAGGCCGCAGAGAGCAGTCTGCAGAAAGAAGCATTGACGCTTGCCCTCGGGAAAGCAGATCAAAAGCCGGAAGATATGAGGTATCTGTTTGCCGGAGATCTGCTTGGACAGCTGATTGCCTCATCATTTGGACTGAAAACGTTTGAAATTCCACTGTTTGGACTGTACGGGGCATGTTCCACATGTGGAGAAGCGCTGGCACTTTCTGCAATGACGGTAGCGGCCGGATATGCGGATCGCGTGGCTGCAGTCACTTCGAGCCATTTTGCCAGTGCGGAAAAACAGTTCCGTTTTCCGCTGGAATACGCAAATCAGCGTCCGGTAAGTGCCACATGGACAGTGACCGGAGGCGGTGCATTTATTCTGTCAAAGGATGCGAAGCAGCCGCTGGCAAAGGTGGCTGGAGTCACAACCGGAAAGATTGTAGATTACGGAATCAAGGATTCCATGAATATGGGAGCCGTGATGGCACCGGCTGCCGCTGAGCTGATTGCACAGAATCTTACGGATTTTAAACGAAAACCCGAAGATTATGACCGGATTATCACGGGAGACCTGGGAGAAGTCGGTCAGCAGATTCTGTTTGATCTGCTGCTGAAAAAAGGCATGGATATCCGCAAGCAGCATGAGGACTGTGGCATGTTAATTTTTGATTCACAGACACAGGGAACCGGTTCCGGAGGATCGGGATGCGGATGTGCAGCCTCGGTGCTGAGTGCGCATTTCCTGCCAAAGCTGGCAAGCGGGGAACTGGAAAGAATACTCTTTGTGCCGACAGGCGCGCTGCTTTCTACGGTCAGTTTCAATGAAGGACAGACAATACCAGGGATTGCACACGGTGTTGTGCTGGAAAGCTGTGTTTCATCCGCAAAAAAGGAGGGATAAGGATATGCAGTATGTAATTGCATTTGTAACAGGGGGAATGATCTGTGCACTGTCACAGATCCTGATGGAAAAAACAAAAATGCTTCCGGGACGTATCATGGTTCTTTTGGTCTGCCTTGGGGCCATCCTTGGATTTGTGGGGATCTATGAGCCGTTTTCCCAATGGGCGCAGGCGGGCGCGAATGTGCCGCTTCTGGGATTTGGAAACAATCTCTGGAAGGGTGTCAAAGAGATGGTGGACAAGAAAGGATTTATCGGTATTTTTCTGGGCGGCTTTAAAAACTGTGCGGCAGGGCTTTCCGCAGCACTCGTTTTTTCTTATATTGCCTCCCTGCTCTGCCAGCCAAAGATGAAAAAGCACTAGCAAATCGGGAAAATTCTGTTGTATAATAAATGGGAATTTTGCACACACTAGCTCTGTAGATCAAATAAAAGGAGATATGTGTGATGAAAAAATTAAAAGTTCTGATGATGAGCGGAATGCTTGCAGCAGGGATCTGTCTGTTTGCGGCCTGTGGTACAGCAAATGATGACGGAACGAACAATGGTGTAAACGATACTTCCAATACACAGGTTACTACACAGGAAAACATTCCGGGAACGGACAATACGACTGGAAATGGTACAACAGACAATAATACGGATGCCGGAAATTCCAAAAACGATGGCAATGTCGGAAAAGATATCGGGGATATGGGAAAGGATGTCGTGGATGGTGTGAAAGATGCCGGTGATGCCGTGGCAGATGGCGTGGATGATGCAATTGACGCGGTAGATCCGGATGCAGACACCAACAATGGCGGTAAGACCAATACCGGACGTTAGACAGGATTACCTATGAAAAAAGAAACTTACGTTAAAATGACCCAGCCGTTTCGGGAAGACCCGAAACGTGCGCGGGCGTTACATAGAGCAAATAAAATATTGACGGTTGTGATTTTTGTGGCATATCCATGCCTGCTTCTGTGGCTGCTGTGGCAGAAGGATATGCGGCTATATAAAGCCATCTGTGTGCCACTTGACGGATTTATTATTGTGACGGTTGTGCGGACCTGGATCAACCGGAAACGGCCGTATGAAATATTTGAACTGCCATCTGTGATTCCAAAAGATACGAAAGGACATTCCTGGCCGAGCCGGCATGTGTTTTCCGCGGCAGTGATTGCGTTTACGTTCTGGTTTGTGTGCCCGGCTGCGGGGATTGTATTTTTGCTTATGACAGTTGCCATTGCATGGATCCGGGTAGTTTCCGGAGTGCACTTTATCAGTGATGTAGTGGCGGGATTTCTTTTTGCTGCGTTTTTTTCTTTGTTTTTTTAGTGTGGTTTTCACCGGCTATGCTGGAAAAATTACTGGCTTTCTTTCCGAAACTGGCGCGGTGTCATGCTGTATTTTTGTTTGAACACCCGGTTAAAATAGGAAAGATTTTCAAAACCGGATTCTGCCGCAATATCCAGAATGGAGGAGTCGGAAGTTGTCAGCAGACGCGAGGCGATTGTCAGGCGGTAGTCCCGCAGATAGTCCACGAAAGACGTTCCCATAGTTTCTTTGAAATACCGCATAAAATGAGATTCGGAAAAATCAACGGTTGCCGCGATGTCGGCAATCGTTATTTTTTGCATGTAATTATTTTCAATGTATTTTAAAACAATTTTCATTTTATCAAGCGTTTTGCGGTTACTGCCTGTCGTTAAGTTCCGGCAGCGGTTGTCTAAAATAAAGAAAAACTGGTACAACTGACTTTTGATGTACAGTTCATAGCCCTGTGGTTTGGTCTTGCTGATCTCGTCACAGGCATCAATTGGCATGATGACATCCGTGTAATAAGGATAGACAGGGGTGAAGATGGTTGGAACCGTGACTTTTCCACTCATAAGAGGAAGAAGAAAATCGGTGGCAGTCACATCGTTCTGTCGTGGAATCAGCATACTCGGATTAAAGATGATATTTTCATATTCCATGAAGGCATCTTCCAGCTGGTCAATGGAGTGGAGCTGTCCCGGAAGAATAAGAGCCAGGGTCGGACCTTTTACTTTGTATTCCCGGAAATCTACTGTAATGCGTCCCATCCCCTTTTTGATGTAGATCAGTTCCAGTTCATCGTGCCAGTGCAGCGGTACACGCGGAAAATCCAGTGGGATCGAGCATAGATATGTATTATAAGGAAAGATAATATCCCCATGTGTGATGGTTTCGTGATAATTTTCATATTCAAGTATATTCATATCTTTATTTTAGCAGAATTGTCCTCTGCCTGTAAAGAACAAAAACACAGAAAACGCATGAAATAGGCGAAAACACAGGATATGCAGGCACTGTGGAAATGTACCAAGACAGGTAGCGGGAAATTGGTAAAATTTAACAGTCATGGGCTATTTGAATATGAAAAATGATAGAATAGTATCAGTTTTTGCTTGAATACGACAAGAAATCAGCAGGAAAAAATCATATACTGAGTACATCAAAACAACACGAAATCTTGTGGGAGGGAAAACACATGACTTTAGCAAAAGCAGTATCTATGAAATATAACAAGACCATCGAGAAGTGCTCAAACGAGGAAATTTACTATGCACTCCTTGATATGACCAAGCAGATGGCAGAGGATAAGGTCAGCAACGAAGGAAAGAAGAAGCTGTATTACATTTCTGCAGAGTTCTTAATCGGAAAGCTTTTATCCAACAACCTGATCAACCTTGGCATTTATGACAGTGTAAAGTCCGAGCTTGAGGCATCTGGAAAGAACATCGGAGAGATCGAGGAAATCGAGCTTGAGCCTTCACTCGGAAATGGTGGACTTGGACGTCTGGCAGCATGTTTCGTAGATTCCATCGCAACACTCGGATTAAACGGTGACGGTGTCGGATTAAATTATCACTACGGATTGTTCAAACAGGTATTTGACCACAACTTACAGAAAGAGACTCCAAACCCATGGATTACACCAGATAGCTGGCTGACAAAGACAGATGTCACTTATCCGGTACAGTTCGGTGGATTTACCGTACAGTCCAGATTATATAACATTGATGTCGTTGGTTATAACAACCGTACTACAAAGCTGCGTCTGTTCGATATCGAGACTGTTGATGAGAGCATTGTCGGAGATACGATCGATTTCAACAAAGATGACATTGCAAAGAACCTGACACTGTTCTTATATCCGGATGATTCTGATGACAAGGGACGTCTCCTTCGTGTTTACCAGCAGTATTTCATGGTAAGCAACGCTGCAAGACTGATTCTTGACGAGGCAGTAGAGAAGGGATCAAACTTACATGACCTGGCAGATTATGCAACCGTTCAGATCAATGATACCCATCCATCCATGGTAATTCCGGAGCTGATCCGTCTGTTACAGGAGAGAGGCATCCTGATGGATGAGGCAGTTTCCATCGTATCTAAGGTATGTGCATACACCAACCATACGATTCTTGCAGAGGCACTTGAGAAATGGCCAATCGGTTTTCTGGATAAGGCAGTTCCACAGCTTATGCCAATTATCCGCGAGCTGGACAACCGTGTACGTGCAAAAGTTTCCGATGAAAGCACCTATATTATCAAAGACGGTCTGGTACACATGGCACATATGGATATCCACTACGGATACAGTGTCAACGGTGTTGCATACCTGCACACAGAAATCTTAAAGAATAGTGAGTTAAATAACTTCTACAAGCTTTATCCGGAGAAGTTCAACAATAAGACCAACGGTATTACCTTCCGTCGCTGGCTCATGTCCTGCAATCCAGAGCTTTCCGCAATGATCACAGACTTAATCGGTGAGGGCTGGAAGAAGGATGCCAATGAGCTGGAGAAACTTGGCAATTTCGTAAACGATGATGCCGTTCTCGACCGTCTCCTTGCAGTAAAGGCCGGAAAGAAGGCAGATCTGAAGAATTACCTGAAGATGAAACAGGGATTTGATATTGATGAAAATTCCATCTATGATATTCAGGTAAAGAGACTGCATGAGTACAAGAGACAGCAGATGAATGCACTCTATGTCATCCACAAGTATTTCGAGATTAAGGAAGGCAAGAAGCCTGCAACTCCGATCACCGTATTCTTCGGAGCAAAGGCAGCACCGGCTTACATTATCGCAAAGGATATCATTCATCTGATTCTCTGCTTACAGCAGATCATCAACAATGATCCGGAAGTAAGTCCATACTTAAAGGTATTTATGGTAGAAAACTACAACGTAACCATGGCTGAGAAGATGATTCCTGCATGTGATATCTCCGAGCAGATTTCCCTTGCATCCAAGGAAGCATCCGGAACCGGTAACATGAAGTTCATGTTAAACGGAGCACTGACACTTGGAACCATGGACGGTGCAAACGTAGAGATCGCAGAGCTTGTTGGAAACGAGAACATCTTTACCTTTGGTGAGGATTCCCAGACTGTTATCGACCGTTATGACAGAGGCGATTACAACTCCAGAAGCTACTATGAGAAGGATTCTGAGTTAAAGAAGGCCGTAGATTTCATCGTAAGCGATACCGTAAAGGCCGTTGGATGCAGCGAGAACTTAGAGCGTCTGTACAATGAGCTGTTAAACAAAGACTGGTTTATGACATTCCCGGATTTCGAGGATTACATTGCAACCAGAGAGAAAGCATATGCAGCATATACCGATCGTAAGGATTGGGCAAAGAAAGCGCTGATCAATATCAGCAAGGCAGGTTTCTTCTCCTCTGACAGAACCATCGACCAGTACAACAAAGAAATCTGGAAATTATCATAAAAATATTTTAACTCCTCCTTTAGTGGGAACCGTATGTTTCGGTTCCCACTTTTTATTGTGCCGGGAACACGGGAACGGGCACGGTGTTTTTAAAATTTTACTGGAAGAATGGGGGTGAATTGGATATAATAAATATTATGAGGTTACAGGGGAGAAAATGGATATAATGTGCGAAGGAGGAACGCTATGAAATGGAAAGGGCGAAGACTGCTTGCCATGGCACTTACCGGTATCTTGCTTGCAGGATGCGGGGCAGCCGGACAGGTCGATGATTATGCAACGAATGAGGGAAGCACACAGGAGGCTTCCACCAAAACAACGGGAACTGAAAGCGGAGGGATTTCAAAGGACAAGATCAAGGTAGGGGTTTTGCACTTATCCGATCCGGCAGAAGGCAGTGGATATACCTATACACATGATCTCGGCATTCAGGCAATGCAGCAGAATCTTGGATTATCAGATGAGCAGATTGACAGAAAAATAAATGTTGATGATTCGGATAAAGAGGCAACCAAAAAAGCGATTCAGGAGTGTGTGGATGACGGATGCAATATTATTTTTACCACCAGCTGGGGATATATGGATGCCACGGAGGAGATGGCGGAAAAATATCCGGATATATATTTTGCACATGGAACAGGATACAAAAGCAACGGAAAGAATTTTGTAAACTATTTCGGGCGAATCTATCAGGCAAGATATTTAAGCGGAATCGTAGCGGGAATGAATACCAAAACCAATAAGCTGGGATATGTGGCAGCGATGGATTCCTCCAATTCCGAAGTGACAGGAGGTATTGATGCCTTTGCACTTGGGGTGTATTCCGTGAAACCAGAAGCAAAAATCTATGTAAAAGTCACGAACAGCTGGTTTGACCCGGATGCGGAGAAAGCAGCAGCACAAACCCTGTTAAATATGGACTGTGATGTGGTCACGCAGCACTGTGATACAGAATATCCACAGACAATGGCACAGGAAAAAGGGGTGTATGGTATCGGGTACAATTCCGATATGAGCAAAAATGCTCCGGATGCCTGCCTGTGCAGCGTGATCTGGAACTGGGGTGCTTATTATACAGCAGCGGTGCAGAGCGTGATTGACGGTACCTGGGATGGAAGCAATTATTATGGCGGTATGAATGAAAATCTGGTAGGGATTACGTCACTTGCTGATTTTTGCACGGATGGAACACAGGAGGCTGTGGATACTGCAAAAGAAGATATTTTATCCGGAAAAAACGGTGTGTTTGACGGTGTGATTGAAACAAATACCGGAGAAACAGTTGGTGAAGAAGGAAAGACGCTGGATGATGCCACAATTACAGGTGGAATCAACTGGTATTTTAAAACCGTTGAAGTGGTAGAATAGGGGGCATATATGAGTATACGAAAGAAAATTCTTGCAACCAGTATAGGACCGGTGCTGGTATTAGGGGTAATTACCCTGCTTTTTATGCTTACGATGGTTAAAAGCTCCCTGATGGATGAGGTACAGGATGCATTAAAAGGTACCGCGGCAGCCACCCTTGCCGCCTATGACCAGAATACCGGGGATTATCTGGAAAGTACCAATGGCGATATCTGGAAGGGAAGCTACAACATATCCAAATCGGAAAATCTGGTGGACCGGATCAAAGAAAATACCGGAATGGATGTGACCTTTTTTTACGGAGATCAAAGAATCATGACCTCGGCACTGGATAAAAACGGCGATCGTATTCTCGGCTCCAAAGCGGGGGAGCGTGTGGTCAGCCAGGTTCTCAAAGGGAAAAAGTCGTATTTTAGTAAAAACGTTTCACTGGATGGGACGCGCAACTATGGATATTTTACTCCGGTATACCAGAATGGAAGTTCGGATGAAGTCGTAGGCATGGTCTTTGTCGGTACCAACAAGGCGAAAAAAGATGCCGTGGTGAATAAAATTCTTGGGATGATTATGTCTGCCATGCTTGCAGTGATGTTTTTATGTATCGTTGTGGCAATGCGCATGGCAGCCTCTATCAGTAAAAATATCAAAAACAGTGTTGCTGTTGTAGGAAAACTTGCAGATGGAGATTTGAATGTGTGGGTAGATGAAAAACTCTTAAAACGTAAGGATGAGATCGGGGATCTGTCCCGTGGAACCATGACGCTGAGGGATGCCATGAAATCTGTTATCCGGGATATCTCGGCAAATGCCACACAGCTGCTTTCAACATCACAGATTCTGGGTACGGCGGCGGACAATACCAATGGTACAATGTCACAGGTACAGCAGGCGGTCAGCCTTGTAGTGGATAATTCCAGTGAGCAGGCGAAAAATTCGAGAAATACTTCGGATCATATGAAAATTATGGGCGAGAATATCACGGAAACTACAGCAGAGGTACAAAATCTGGATCAAAATGCCACATTTATGCATTCCTCCAGCGAAAATGCTTCCGCAACGCTGGAAAAACTCTGTGGGATCAATGAACAGGTGGAGCAGATGCTGGCACAGGTTCAGCAGCAGACCAACCGGACAAACGATTCTGTACAGAAGATCCAGCAGGCCACAACCATCATTTCCTCCATTGCAGAGGAAACCAATCTGTTGAGCCTGAATGCCTCTATTGAAGCTGCCCGGGCGGGAGAAAGCGGCCGCGGATTTGCTGTGGTGGCAGGACAGATTAAAAAACTTGCAGAGCAATCGGATCAGTCGAGCCAGGAAATTGAGCAGATAGCGTCAACGCTGATCAGGGATTCTTCCCTTGCTGTGGAAAGTATGCAGAGTATGCAGCAGATTATTACCAGCCAGAGTGAGAGCATGGCAGAGACACAGAATATTGTAAAAGAAGTGCTGGGTGAGATTGGAAATTCCATGCAGAGTATCCGACAGATCAAAGCAAGTACCCAGAGACTGGAAGATTCCAGAAATGAAGTTGTTCAGGCAGTTGGGGAATTGTCCGGAATTGCGGAAGAAAATGTGGAAAGCACGAAAAAAACCTACGATGGAACACAGGAAGTTGTAGAAACGTTCCAGCAGGTATATGTAAGTGCCGAGCAGCTGCGGGAGATTTCCGATAAACTGGTAAATGGAATCGGGTATTTCCATATTTAAAGCTGAATAGTTACGAAAAAAGAATATAATGTAAACGGATCATACCTGTGGAAATTTTTCCACAGGTATTTTTGTGTCATGAATCTGCTATTAAAGCATGGAATTTGATATGCAACATTATAAAATATCCTTAAAATAAAAGAAAACGCAAATATGGGAGGAAATACATGAATTTTGGATATTTTGATGATAAGAAAAGAGAGTATGTAATTACACGCCCGGATACACCGGCACCGTGGGCCAATTATCTGGGCTCCCCGGAATATGGTGCATTGATTTCGAATAATGCAGGTGGATACAGTTTTGCCAGATCTGGTGCAAACGGAAGAATCCTGCGTTATATTTTTAACCAGTTTGATCAGCCGGGACGCTATATTTATCTGCGGGATAATGAGAGCAAAGACTACTGGTCTGCATCCTGGCAGCCGGTAGGAAAAGATCTGGAAAGTTATAAAAGTGAGTGTCATCATGGAACAGCATACACAAAGATGCTTGCAGATTACAGTGGAATCCATTCTGAAGTATGTTATTATGTGCCGTTGAATCAGACATATGAGGTCTGGCATCTGAAAGTGACCAATGCGTCAGCGTGTGAAAGAAACCTGACCATCACCGGTTATGCGGAATTTACCAACAACAATAATTATGAACAGGATCAGGTAAATCTGCAGTATTCCCAGTTCATCACGAGTACGGTATTTGAGACAAACCGTATCCGGCATATTATTCACGGTAATCTGGACTGGGTGAAAGAAGGAGAGGAAGTGGATAACAAGCTTGCAATCTCCCGTTTCTTTGCACTGACCGGTGCACCGGTGGACAGTTACTGTGGAGATAAAGAATCGTTTCTTGGACGCTATCACGGATATCATAATCCGGTGGGGGTGGAAAACGGAAAATTATCCGGGGAAATGTGCTACAACGAAAACGGGTGCGGAGCACTGGCAGCTCAGATGCTTCTGAAACCGGGAGAAACAAAGGAAATTGCATTTCTTGTCGGAATGAAAGAACATGAGGAAGCAGAAGCAATCTGTAACCGCTATGCAGATGTGGCAGCACAGTGTGAGACGGAACTGAAAGAACTGACGGGCTATTGGCATGAAAAACTGGAACATTTTCAGGTACATACACCAAGCAGGGAATTTGATACCATGATCAATACCTGGAACGCATACAACTGTTTTATGACATTCATCTGGTCACGTGCGGCGTCGTTTTTCTACTGTGGTCTGCGAAACGGTTACGGATACCGCGATACCGTGCAGGATATTCAGGGTGTGATTCATCTTGCACCGGAGATGGCACTCGAAAAGATCCGGTTTATGCTTTCGGCACAGGTGGATAACGGAGGAGGACTTCCGCTTGTCAAATTTACACACAATGCCGGACATGAGGATACGCCGGATGATGCTTCCTATGTACAGGAAACCGGGCATCCGGCATATCGTGCGGATGATGCTCTGTGGCTGTTTCCAACGGTATATAAATATATTGCGGAGTCCGGAAATCTGGCATTTATCGATGAAGTGATTCCGTTTGCCAATAAAGATGAAGCCACTGTATACGAGCACTTGAAGAGAGCACTTGCGTTTTCTGTGAATCATCTGGGACCGCACGGACTTCCGGCAGGACTTTATGCGGACTGGAATGACTGTCTGCGTCTGGGCAAAAATGGAGAGTCCTCGTTTGTTGCACTGCAGTTTTATTATGCAATGACGATTTTAAAACAGTTTGCCGCATACAAAGAAGATCAGGCATATATGGATTATCTGGAAGAAGAACAGAAAAAACTTGGAACATTAATTAACAATCTCTGCTGGAATGAGGATCGTTTTATCCGTGGATTTACGGAAGCCGGAGAGGTGATTGGAAAACGCACGGATCCGGAAGCAAATATGTGGCTGAATCCACAGAGCTGGGCTGTGATCAGTGGACTGGCAACAAAGCAGCAGGCAGAACTTTCCATGGAAAATGTAAGAAAGCGGTTAAACACAGAGTATGGAGCGATTCTGATGGATCCACCATATCATCTGCATGCATTTGACGGAGCACTGGCTGTGATTTACAATCCCGGTACAAAAGAAAATGCCGGTATCTTTTCCCAGTCGCAGGGATGGCTGATTCTGGCAGAAGCATTGCTGGGGCATGGGGATCAGGCATTTACCTATTTTATGGAAAATGCACCGTCTGCACAGAACGATCGTGCTGAGATCCGGAAACTGGAGCCATACTGTTATGGACAGTTTACGGAAGGAAAAGACAGCCCGCATTTTGGTCGTTCCCATGTGCACTGGCTGACCGGAACTGCTTCCACTGTAATGGTAGGATGTGTGGAAGGAATCCTTGGCATGCGTCCGGACTTTGGAGGACTTCGTATTGCACCATCCATTCCGGCGGACTGGGATCAGTTTACCATTGAGAAGGATTTCCGGGGAAAACATCTTCATATTGTGGTAGAAAATCCAGAGCATGTACAGAGTGGATGCAAAGCGTTGTACGTGAATGAGGAAAAGATGGAAGACAACTACATTCCGGTAGAAAAAATGACCGATCAGACGAAGGTACGCCTTGTGATGGCATAGAA
>OGYO01000535.1_pt1 | contig 19624 bp, 17 predicted proteins | sample 1576561 | NCBI WGS metagenome assembly OGYO01 (sample SAMEA3541507, study PRJEB24748) | human gut metagenome | biome: human gut; feature: human-associated habitat; material: faeces | place: China | collected 2012 | reverse complement strand
ACGGCGGCTTGTCTGAAGAGCAGATCCAGCAGGGCGTTGACCTGCTGCAAAAAGCTAGGTAAAGACCCCACTATGGCTCCTTTCCCCGGCTTTGAGACCGGTGAAAAATCATTTACAGGATTTTCCTGCAAAGAAATTGGAAAACAGGGATCGTCAAAAACGACCCCTGATCCCTTAAAAATTGTTACTCAACAAATTTTAATAAGAACTATTCCATAACTCTTACGCGGAAAGCCTCTTTGATTTGAGCATTTTCTTTGGAAAGTTTTTCCCAGTTTACTTTAATAGCTTTATCAGAGAAAGTTTTCAGAGCAGGAGCGCCTTTAGGCGGCTCTACGTCACCGCGTACAGAGTGCATCCAGCCTTGAACAACTGCCTGCTGACCATCTTTAGACAACCACCAGTCAACCAGAGCTTTAGCACCTTCGGGGTTTTTGGTTGCTTTAAAAATAGCGATCGGAGACGGGATGATGATAACGCCGTCTTCAGGATAGGAAACTTTCAAAGGCTCATTTTTAGTATTAGCCAATTTGAGGACGTTTTCTTCCAAAATCATTGCAGCAGCATATTCGCCGGTCAGCAATTTGTTCTGAATAGCAGAGTTGCCTTCTTCAACGCGAATATCATTAGCTTTCAATTGGTCGAAATATTCCCAGCCATATTTATCGGCCAAAGCGCCAACCGCTACATAAGCAGTACCGGAAAGCATTGGGTTCGGCATAGCGATTTTGCCTTTCCATTTCGGATCGGTCAGATCTTTCCAGGATTTCGGAGCATCTTCGGGTTTCAGTTTATCAGAGTTATAAGCAATGATCATGTTGCAGACACGAACAGAGGACCAAGCACCGTTCTTGTCTTTATCAGTAATGACATCTTTCAGGTTCGGGGAAACATAATCAAGCAGCAAACCTTGATCCTGCAAAGTCAGGTAGTAGGAAGGATCAGCAACCATCAGAACGTCAGTACCGATTTTGTTGGCTTTGATCTCGCCGGTAATTTTAGTGATTACTTTTTCAGTTCCGCCCTGGAACCAGGTAACTTTCATATCAGGGAATGCTTTAGCTACATTAGGTTTACACATTTTATCGATGATATCAGGATAAATAGAGGTATAAACCATAACGTCGCCTTTAGGACCGCCTTTAGAATCTGCAGCTTTCTTATCGTCGCTGCCGCCGCAGCCGGCAACTGCTACTGATAATGCCAGAACTGCTGCTGCAGTGCACAACCATTTTGCTTTTTTCATTAAACATCCACTCCTTTGTGTTGTCATACTACCCTTAAAGTTCGCCCGGCTTTGTAAAATTCCTGCTTACATTAGAAAAAAAGTTTTACAAAAAATTAAAATTTATGTCACATTTACGCCTTATTTAAAAAACATTCCATTGTCAATCGACAATACGACACTTTTGACCCTATGGGATTTTTTGTGTCCCTCGATTATACGACTGCTAAAAAATTTAATTCCCACGCCGGCACATACGGATGTTTACGCAGATAAACCTTATATTCAGGCACTAACTGCCACATAAACAATGGCAGCAGGAAAATATCCGCATCGTGATGATAAGCGGCAATAAATAATTTAGGTTTATTACGTTTTATCTGCTCCTTTCCCCCTTTCAAAGCCTCCATCTCAGCGCCTTCCACATCCATTTTGATGTAAGTTACACGCTCATCTTCAAGCAGTGTATCAATATCGACAGCCTGCACTATGTGACGCTGGCCTGTCAGCAACGTTGACTGACGGCCGCCGCTGTCAGAAAAAGACAGTTCTGCCGTTTCTTTCCAAATGGCTCTTTCAAAAATTTTGATATCAGACAAACCACTTGCCTCTAAATAAGCAGATAATTTTTTATAATTACGCCTATCCGGCTCTGCCGCAAAAATCCGATTATATTTATTATTAGTCAGCTGTAAAAATTCCCTGATCGTATCACCATTATAGGCACCTAGATCAGCATACGTTTCTTCTTCGCTCCAACTGAAAATACTCTGCAGATCTTTTAGCCGCTCCGTCTCACTTTGCCATAAATAATGCAGTTTACCGCTCAGCTTATAATTCAGTGATGCTGCAAACACGTCTCGGGACCAATCATCAGCCAAATTGTCATATACCTGCTGCAATTCCTGCTGATGCTGCTGCAGCCAGTCAAACGAAACTGTTTCATCTCCGGGAAACAGCGGCAAATGCGGCGCTACTGTTTCATGCATTGTGCTCAGCTCCTGAAAGCGGTTTAAAACTGCAGGCGACTCTGAGGCAAAGGCAATAACAATCAGAAAATCACCCAGCCGATCTTTAACTGCGGTATAAGTCTCGACCATATGACCACGAAAAACCTGCCCGCGAACAAATTCATCACTGGCAAAAATACCGGCGACCTTTATTTGCATCCTGTCACACAAGTCAATAATCTGGTCGGCACCGTTACCCATTCCATATAAAACAACAGGCTTGTCAGTCAGCTGCAAAATCTGCCAAACGTCCTGTTTTTCCTTAATAAAATCCAACATTTACGCCGCTCCCTTCTCTACAACTTTATTGTACACGAAACTTTACCTGCCGTCATACTTTTATTGCGTTAACTTTTACCATTCTTATGGTTGACATACCACCATCAAGTTTTATATACTATTATCGTAAACTTAATTTCAGTTTATAGTTAACCATAATTAAGGTGATCTTTATGTCTACTTTTAAAATTCGTGAAATCAGTGAAATTGCCTTATTAGCAGCATTTATCGCCGTCAGCGGGGCTTTTAAGCTTCCCAGCTTTATTCCAGGAAGTGAATTTCAACTCTCCGCTCCTATTGCTGTAGCGATCTGCGGTGTTTTTGGCATCAAAAAATATCTGCTTGCAGGTATTCTGGCCTCTGCCGGCGGTTTACTCCTGGGTACGCAAACTATTTTCAACGTCCTTATTGCAATGCTTTTTCGAATAGTCGTTGCCTTATTATATGCAGTTTTAGGAAAAACCAAAATCTTCTACCTGTTATCAGGAGCTGTCGCTTCCTCCGCAGCACGTCTTGCACTCAGTCTTTTTATTGGTAAGGCAGTCTACCCTCTGTTGGCAGCAGCTCTTCCTGGAATGATTTTCACAGCATTAACATCCGGGTTATTTGCTTCTGTTTTAGAGAAAACATTAACCCTGACAAAACGCGTTTACGAACGTTCTTGACCGCTACTTTTTCTATGCCTGAAGTCAAAACTTCAGGCGTTTTTTATCCTGCTCTAACTATACTTGCCCAGACCTTTTTATAATGTTAAAATAGTACTGATAATATTTGCCGGAATATTCTTACTGCTCACTAATTTTCACCGGCTGTGTTTTATTACACGATCAATCAAACGGCACTATTGCCAACGGAGGACTTGTTATGATTTTGCAAGAATCTGGAGAAAACTATTTGGAAACCATTCTGATGCTGCAGCAGCAAAACGGCAGTGTCCGTTCTATCGACATTGCAACGCATATGAATTTTACCAAAGCCAGCGTCAGCAGGGCTATGAGTATTTTAAAACGCGAAAATTACATTCTGATGGAAGCGGACGGCAACATCATTCTGACTGAAACAGGGCTCGCTAAAGCAAACGCTGTTTTGGAAAGACATCTGCTGTTGACGCGCTTTTTACGCGAAAATCTTGGCGTATCCGAAGAAACAGCTGAAAAAGATGCCTGCCGGATCGAACATGTTATCAGCCCCGAAACCTTTACCGGGATAAAAAAACTGATCAAAAACTCTTAACAATTCAAAGGAGCTGTTTTAACAATGATGAAAAAATTACTTCTTTTGCTTACTGTTGCCATCGCAATGCTGGCATTGCCGCTGGCCGCTCATGCAGACAAAACGAAATGGACGAATCCCAATTACGATTTTAATAAACTTCACCGCATCAATTTGGTTTCCATAAGTGTAGTCGATCCTGTCGGCAGCAATTTTACTGTTGACGATATGGCGACCGAAAAAATAATAAGTGCTTTACAAAAAGCTTTAACTAAAAAAGATTATGTTTTTGATACAAGCATCGAATCAAATCTTTCAATTACCAAAGAAGATGCTTCCCAACTGACCAAAGATGCTTTAAGCGGCACTTATACAGATATATCGACCAAAATAGCGCCTGCTCCAACTGCTGATCTGAAAATAATCGCCCATAAATTTGGTTACAACAGACGGGTCATCCCCGCTCACGAAGAACCGCGTACCAGATATTACAAAGAAAAGGTCAAAGACAATAAAGGAAACTGGATCGAACGGGATGCAGAACGAACTGTTTATGAATATGTTCCGGCCAGCACTGTATATGACGGCTACGTTGATGTAGCTTTTCATCTTTTTGACCCTGCTACAGGAAAAATAATTTTCAGTCTGCGCGATACACGCAGCCGTACAGCAGACAGTGATACAACAAATATGTGGCAGCGCATGGCCAATGCTTTCGTTCAGGATCTTGATAAAGCTGCAAAAAAATAACTCTGCAAATTTCTAAACACCCTTTAAATAATTAAAGGGTGTTTATTCTTGTATACCTCTGTATCTTAATGATATTTTTTCCTAATTTGCTTGACACTCTATTCAAAGATGTTATAATTTAGTATATCAAACTGAATACGGTAATGCAGGTTCCGTCAGGAATAACAGAGAAGACCGGTTAAAAGCCGGCGCGGTCCCGCCGCTGTAAGATGGAGCAACGCCTATAGAACCACTGGAATATTCCGGGAAGGAAGGCCGAGCCATGAAGTCAAGCCAGAAGAACTACCTGCATCGCGATCTTAGTGACCTGCGAAGGACGGGGAAAGATCATGGGTCTAACCATGTTTTATCACCATCCCTAATATTTATGGATGGTTTTTTTATTACCTATTCAGAAAATAATCAGAGGAAAGAGGAATAATTTATGAAAAAACTGCTTTCAATGTTAGTTATGGCTTCAATGATGGTTTTTGCACTGGGAACTATGGGCACTTCTGCCGCTGCTAAAGCACCGAAAAACGACAAGGCTGTCGTAGTAGTCAGCTTCGGTTCGACCTTCGACGACACCCGTACGAAAGATATCGGCGGGATCGAAGAAGCTGTTGCCAAAGCTTTCCCGAACCGTGATTTTAAACGTGCTTTTACTTCCTACATCATCATGGAACGATTGGAAAAAAATAAAGGCATCAAAGTCAACGATTTGCCTGCAACCTTAAAAGAACTGAAAAAAGCCGGTTATAAAGACATTCTCGTACAACCGACTCATTTGCTGCACGGCGAAGAATATGAGCATAAAGTCCTGACCACCGTTGATAAATTCAAAGGTGATTTTGACCGCATCGTTGTCAGCGATCCTCTGATGGTAGGTAAAAACGATTTCGCTATCGCTGCTTCCGCTGTTGCGACTCAATTCCCGACTCTTGGCAAAGGTGAAGGCGTTGTCTTGATGGGTCACGGTTCTCCCCGTGATAACAACCAATCCTTTGGCAACACCTACAAAATGCTGCAGGAAACCTTTGATAAAATGGGTTTACCGGTAGTAGTTGGCACTGTTGAAGAAGTGGATACTCCTAACGTGGACGAAGTTCTGGAACAAATCAAAGCACGCGGTTACAAAACTGTGCATATGTTCCCCCTGATGATCGTTGCAGGCGACCATGCCAACAACGATATGTACGGAGATGAAGAAGATTCCTGGAAATCCATGATCGAAAAAATGGGCGTTAAAACTGTAGGTCACCTGCAGGGTATCGGCCGCAATGCCGCAGTACAGGCTATTTATGTACAGCATGCAGTTGCTGCTGAAGCCGGTGTTCAAAGATAAATAATTACTGTTAGTCCAAAGGACGTTCTTCTAAGGAAGAACGTCCTTTTATGTTCTGGAAATCAGTACAAAAATATTACAGCGTTTTTATTTTAATAAAATTTTCTGTAAATTTGTTACCCTTTGTTGCTGCTGCTCTTGCTTTATGAGATATTAGAATGCTATACTTTAGTCATTGAAAGACATTATATATGAAGAAAGGGTGTTGCACCAATGGGTTTAGTAATCTCTGCTCTTGTTACTTTTTGGGTCGGCTTTCTGATCTACAAAAAGTACAAACCTCAACCGGTCTTATTCTTAGGCGGTATGATCTTAATGTATATTGCCGCCATTTTCGGTTGCGGTACTATCTTACCGGCCAAAGCCGCTACAGGCTCTACTTTCTTTGATGCTTTTGAATTTATTCGCGCTACCATGAGTTCTAATGCCGGCAAGCTCGGTATGAACATTATGGCAGTTGGCGCTTTTGCCCGCTATATGGACAAAATCGGCGCTTCCCGTTCTTTAGTTCGTCTGACTATCCGTCCTTTACTGGCTTTAAAATCACCTTATATCGTTTTATCCGGCACCTGGGTTGTCGGTATGCTGATCGGTCTGTGCATCAACAGTGCATCTGGTCTGGCCATGCTGCTGATGGTCACCATGTTCCCGATCCTGATCGGACTTGGTGTCAGCCGTCTGTCTGCTACGGCTGCTGTTGCTACTACGCTCTGCTTCGACTGGAGCCCCAGTGATACCGGCACCATCCTTTCTGCTGAAACCGCCGGCTTGAACCCGGTAGTTTACTGGACTGACTACCAGGTACCGATCGTTTTGGTTGCTTTCGTTGTTGTCGGCACACTGCACTATTTCACTCAAAAATATATGGATAAACGTGACGGACATGTCGTCCAGCCGATGGAAGTTGAAAAACCTGCTGAAGATGATCCGGCTGACAGCGCGCCGCTCTGGTATGCGGTCCTGCCGGTTATTCCGCTGGCTTTGATCCTCTCCTTCAGCCCGCTGTGGATCACCTCAATCAAAATGAACATCGTTATGGCTATGTTCATTGGACTTTTTATTGGCGCCTGCTGCGAATACATGCGCTGGCATGACGGCAAAAAAGTTCTCGGCGACATCCAGACCTTCTTTGACGGTTTAGGAATGCAGATGGCTAACGTTATCACCTTGATCGTAGCCGGTCAGACTTTTGCTCAGGGCCTTCTGTCCATGGGTACTATCAATGCGCTGATCTCCGGCAGTCAGGGCTTTGGCTTTGGCCCGATGGCTATGATGCTCGTTATGGTCGCTATCATCACCTTCTCGGCTATCGTTATGGGCAGCGGCAACGCTCCGTTCTTTGCCTTTGCGGCTCTGACACCTGCTGTTGCAGCCCATACAGGACTGCATCCGGTACTGATGCTTCTGCCGATGCATTTTGCGGCTTCTATTGCCCGTAACTGTTCACCGATCACAGCAGTTATCGTTGTATCCTCCGGCATGGGCGGCGTTTCTCCGTTTGACCTGGTAAAACGTACCGCTATCCCGATGGCCGGTGCAATGATTGTCAACATCGGTATGACATTCTTCTACTATTACAGAGGGTAATTGAAATTTTGATAAAACAGAATAGCTGCCTGCGGGCGGCTATTCTTATTTTAGAAAGGATGTGTAAATCATGTTCATTTGCGACTGTCACTGCGACACACTTACCGAGCTTTACAAAAAAGGCACTTCCCTGTATGACAACGATCAGCACTTCGACATTAAACGTCAGATAGAGCTGGGCGGCGGTTTGCAGTTTTGCGCTATTTTTGTCCCGACCCACGAATTCCGTTACTACGGCGGACTGCGTTATACGCTTTGCCTCCTCGACAAATATAAGCAGGAGCTTAAAGCACTGCAGGAGAAAGGCATCGACGTACTTCCCGTTTTAACTAAAGCTGATGCTGCTGACGTGCTCAACCACAAAGCAGCAACTCTGCTTGCTATCGAGGAAGGCGGCGCTATCGACGGCAGTCTGGAAGCTCTGCGCATGCTCTATGAACTGGGCGTGCGCGCTATGACGCTGACCTGGAGCAACCGCAACGACATTGCCGACGGCGTCAACGAAGAATGCAGCGGCGGCGGTCTGACCACCTTTGGCCGTCAGGTAGTTGCAGAAATGAACCGTCTGGGCATGCTGGTAGACGTTTCCCATATTGCTACAGCTGGCTTTTGGGATGTTATCGAAACTTCTACCAAGCCGATCATTGCTACCCATTCCAATGCCAAAACACTTTGCAGTCATCCTCGTAATCTCAATGACGACCAGATCAAAGCCATCAATGCCAATGACGGCCTGATCGGTATCACCTTTGCCGGACAGTTCCTGGAAGAAGATTACAACAATGCCTGCATCGACAGTGTGTACCGCCATATCGACTATATGCTGAACCTTTTGGGCAATGACGACCACGTCGGTTTCGGCAGCGACTTCGACGGTATCAGTCACCCGCCTTATAATATCCATGGCGTACAGGATTACAAACCGCTGATAGAATACCTGCAAAGCAAAAACTACAGCGACAGTACCATTGAAAAAATCACCCACAAAAACGTGTTGAACTTGTTGAGTAAAGTTTTATAACTGCAACTTAAAACAGCCCTGACAGAAATATTCTGTCAGGGCTGTTTTACTTTAGAAACACAATCTTTAGCAGCAACAGCTTAATTAGTTTAGATTTTAATACCTGTTCCCATGATCTTTACTCTGCCTTCTTCATCTTCAGCATATTTTTCTGGCTCCAGTGTCTGCTGCACAACCCGGAGATCATCGTCTGCATGCTGAATATTGATCAAAGCAGCCTGATAAGCAGCGTCATTGATAACTGAAGGCCCAATCGGCGGATCAACTGGCGGCACCTCAGGTTTTTTAGCGTTAACTGTGACCGTTAACTTACCGCCATCACCAATAGTGATTTTATAACCATCCTGAGTAGAATATAACAGCGAGCTTAAATCGTATGTGCCAGCTTCCTTCACCTCTACAGCTTTGATTTTAGAGGCATCAAACTCTACTCCCATTGCTGTCAGTTTATCAATAATAGCCTGTGCTAAACCAGTATAGATATCGCCATCGGTTATCTCGACCTCAATATTACCGATGCTGACATCCAGCGGTGACAGGAACGCCTGTAACTGCGGCGTAGTCCGACCGTCACTATAACCAAGCCAGGCAGCCTGCTCGCCGCTAGCAGCTGCTCCCTCCATAAAAGACTGGTTAAAAGCTTCTGTTGAGGTATATTCCGCTCCATCATAATCATAATAACGCTGCGTAGAAGGATCAAAATAAAACGCATTGGTAATAGTTCCATTGCCGGCAGCAACAATACCTTTACCAATGGCTCCGTTTTCAACCGTCACTGAACCCATATTATAAGCATTTTTAATCGGGCCCTTATTACCAGCAACGATACCACCTGCAAAGCAGGTTTTCGTCGAAGTGCCTTTATCTGCACTGACAGCACCAGTATTATAGACATTAGTAATACTGCCAGAATTATTATTGCCAACGATACCTCCGGCTAACAACTGTAGCGCACCCGCTCCTGTTCCTGCGACAACGCCTGTATTATAGCTGTTTTTTATTGCTCCTCCATTATTATATCCAATAATACCACCAATCCACCCATTGCCTTTAATTGTACCGCTATTATTGAACTTCTCAAATTCTAATGCGGCATCATTTTCCCCAAAAATACCGCCAGCATAACCTGCATTAGTCACATTTCCTGTAATAGCACCGCTGTTGCTGAGATTAGTAAAACTCCCTGAAGAATTCGTAGAGGAATTATGACCAATAATGCCGCCAGCATATCCTGTATTGGTCGCATTTACTGTCACCGTTCCACCATTACTGAGATCATCAAATTTTCCCTGAAAAACTTGGCCCACAATGCCGCCAACATACGAGAAAGCGCCGATTCCTGTTACTGTCCCAGAATTATGCAGTTCACTGTTTATCACCGCAGTGTTTTTGGAATTGTTGCTGTAACCTAAAATCCCACCTACGTGCCAGGTTCCTGTTACCGCACCTGTATTTTCGGCCTTACTGACCTGTCCAGCGTTATTGCCGACGATGCCACCGGTTTTTGCCTGACTGCTGTCAGTAACACTGATGGCACCTTCATTCTTCACGTTCTCAATGACACCGGTTTCATTGTAGACCTCAGAATAACTATTATTACCTGCTATACCGCCAGCATAGATATTCGTATTGCCACTGGCTGTAATATCTACTTTGCTCACAGCATCTTTGATAATACACATAGCATTTGTCGGAGTAGGTGTACCACTTGCTCCCGCAACAGTACTGGCATTTGTTCCTACAATACCGCCAATGTGTGCAAACACTGCTGTCAAATTGCTGGCTGTAATTTTACCGCTGGCCTGCACATTTCTGACACTGCCAGCTAGTCCACCGCTGGAACCTACATTATAACCAACGATGCCGCCGATAGCTTCTATTCCTCCGGTAAAATTATAGTCAATTCCAGACAGCTGCACATTAGCTATCTTGCCTGCAGATACCCCAAACAAACCACCATACTTACCTGTACTGCTATTTATATACAAGTCGCTGATCGTATAACCAGCACCGTCAAACACACCCATAAATTTTAAAGCGCTATCATTAAACAATGTTTTAAAACCAGCTCCGCTATTCCAGTTCTTTGTTGCAGCACCGTCAATATCTTTTGTCAACATATATCTACCAGCTCTGTTATCCTGAATGCTTTGCAGCTCATAGATATCACTGATCAGCATACAATCGTTGACATTGTTCGCTTCGCTGCCATTAAGCTTCTTACCGGTAAATAAGGTACTGCCTTTCTCCGCAGCTCCTGCACTGTAATCACGTATAGCATGCTCTGTACTGACACCATTTTCTATAATAGATATATTCTTCGTCCCGATCGTTTCATAGCCTACGTTAATAGTACCTTCTGCCTTAAGAATATAATTCGCCTGATCGGCAGCCGCTATTGCGTCTCCATTTTGTTTTTTTATATCAGCCGCATTGCCCAGCGAAATATTGGCCCCTTCTATCGTCACCTTATCGGCACGTATCGCACCCAGATTCAGTACATCGGCAGTAACGCTGCTCAGGTCGATCGCCGGCGTGCCATTAAAGCCATTGATGGCAGCGTCTGTCATTTTACCTGTGGAAGCATGCAGGCTGCCAACGTTGACAGCCGCTCCCTTACCAAACAAAATGCCGTTGGGATTGAGCAGAAAGACGTTGACATTCTGTCCGTTCAAAGCTCCGTAAATCTCACTTTTAGTATTGCCGGTAACATAGTTCAGCACATTAGCCATATTTTTAAAGTTGACTGTTTCACCATTGGCGATATTGAACTGTTCCCATTTTATCGCTACGTTATTGCTGCCTGTACCGGTGATCTCCATAACATTACCGCTGCCGCCGCCCACTACTGCGCCGCCCTGCGGCAGAGCGTAAGCACTGCTGACAAACATCCCGCCGATAATCAGGGATAAAGCCAATCGTCTGGCCAGATAAGATTCGTTATATTTCATCTTTCCCACTCCTCGCATTAGTTTTATTTTCCTTGAAAATCTGTCTAGAACAGTTTATAGGCCTGGAACCACAGGCGTCCGTTCTTATCCTTGTCCTCACTCTGGAATGCTTCACCATTAAGCTTGCGCGCATAATCCAGCCGCAGATAATAATCTCCTGCTTTGGCATACTGTACGCCGATGCCCCAGCCTGCCAGATTGCGGTGTCTGTCGTCGTAGCCTCTTTGCTCTACTTCGCCGAAATCAACAAAGGTCGCCAGGCTGAGATATGGCAGCGGCATGTTGCAGCGCAGTTCGGCTGTTGCCTGGTAGCCGCTGTCTCCGCTGGCCTCACCCTGCGGATAAGCTCGTACTCCGTTAGCCCCGCCCAGGCTGAACTGTTCGCTGCCGTCCAGCTGTTTATTCGCCAGCTGACTGTGGAAGTTAAGCAGCAGGTCTACTGTATTGCCCAAACGGCGGCTGTGATTGATATCGCCGGTCAACTTATGGAAGCTGCCTTCTGTTTCGCTGTTAAAATCTTCGTTGGTAAGCTGTCCCCAATAGTAAAGCGCACTGTAGCCTGTATAGATGCCGCTGCCTCGACTGTTGCCGCTGATTCCTGTATGTACGGCATTACTGCTTTTTTTAGCGTTGTAACCAAACAGGCGCATTTCATCCTGCAGCTGACGGTTGTCGTAGCCGTAGACCAGGTCTAGTTTACTGCTGCTGGTATTAGTCAGGGGCGTACTACCGTAGATGCTGAAGGTTTTGGCTTTGCCAACTGCGTCCAGCAGATTGAAGTAGTCGCCCAGGGTATAATCCATCTGGCTGTAGGAAATGCCCAGACGGCTGCCGTTGCCGCTGATGGGCATTTCATAACCAAAATTGTAGTTGCGCATATCTTCGTTGCTTAAAGTTCCGCCCACAGTAAATTTATCGCCAATACGCCCTGGGTCGTTAAGGGTAGTCTGAAAGCCGTAGCGATAACGGCCGCTGTATTTGCCGCCGTGGTTATCAGCATATAAAATAGTTTCGACGGCTTTTTTATCAGCGACAATGATCTCAAGGTCACTGCTGCCGACGCTTGCTCCTGCTTTAAGCATACCTGCGGCTCTGATGCCGGGCAGGTCGTTGAGGTTGTTGAGCACTGTTTCCAATTCGTTTGTTTTGATAGCGTCGCCGCCGTGCAGTCTATCTATAAAACTGCTGATAACCGCATCTTTCAGGCCAGATTTGCTATTTACCGTCACCTGGCCAAGATTACCCAGCAGTACACGAATTTCTACTGCTCCGTTCGCTATCTGCTGCGGCGGAATAAAAGCAGTGGCTACGGTGTATCCCTGCTTACGCAGGTAAGCTGTCACCTTATCGGCAGCCTGCTGCAGCTGGCTCAGAGTCAGCTCCTGTCCGACATAATCTGCTACCAGCTCCTCACAGGCTGCCTTGTCGATATTGTCAGGACTGGTAAAATTGATAGAATAGACAGTAAAGCTCTGCTCGCCGGAAAGTTTATTCCCTTCTGTCTGAACACTGGTCAGTTCTGCCTGCTGCGGTGTCTGCGCCTTGTTCTGTTCCAGCGCACGCAGATCACTGTTAGTACTGGGCAGTGCCGGTGCTGCTGCCGCTGTGGTGCAGCTCAAAAGCAGCGCCAGCGTTATTCCTTTCTTTTTCATAACTTTTTCCTCCCTTTTGTTGTCGAAATAGATCTTGAAGTTTTCTGTTTCAAAGCCTGATTTTATATCCTCGCAGTTATTACTGCGGCTGCGGTACAGAGTCTTCTTTAAATTTTAGTCATTATTCATTAAATAAAAATCAGTTTTTATTTGTTTAAAGATAAAAACTTTTCTTATTATAATAATCATAGCTATTATAGCACGTCTGTACCCCCCCACAAGACATACGAGAACTTTTTATCGACGCAGCTTAGTTTCATTATTGCCCGCACGTTTTGCTAGCCGCCGAAGCTGCTGTATTTTCACAATCTATAAAATTCTGCTGCATACATAAAATTGATTACGGCCATATGACGGAAAAGTACGCTCTTCTTAAGCAAATTTATGCAAAAAAAATTAGCCCCTAGAAGGGGCTAAAAGTTTTTACGGCAAATTTTACCTGTTCACTTTTATATAAAAACAGACATTATCATCGGTTATCAGAAGTAATTTTAAACAAATATTACTATCAAAATAGCTAGTTTTAAAATTATCTATCCAGCTCCTGATAAACAAAACAGTTAGTCACATGGTCATTCACCATACCTGTAGCCTGCATAAATGCATAAACGATTGTCGAACCAACAAATTTAAATCCTATTTTTTTCAAATCCTTGCTGATTCTATCAGAAAGCGGTGTTGCAGCTGGTATATCCTCCATTTTTTTCCAATGATTTCTAATTGGAGTATAATTTACATATCCCCATATAAATTTATCAAAACTTCCATACTTTTCTTGTACCTTCAGAAATGCTTTGCCATTCGCTACAGCTGCCGCCACCTTAAGGCGGTTTCTAATAATTCCTTCATTTGCCAGCAGTTCCTGAATTTTTTCTTCATCGTAAAGAGATACTTTAACCGGATCAAAACAATCAAACGCTTCTCGAAATGCCTTTCTTTTTTTAAGCACAGTGATCCAGCTGAGTCCTGCCTGCATTCCCTCTAAAATCAGCATTTCAAAAAGCTTGTTGTCTTCATGCACAGGACGCCCCCACTCTTGGTCGTGATACTCAACATATATCGGAAGGTCACCTGCCCAGGAACATCTGATTTTTTCACACATATTTTATTATCCTTTCCAAACAACCAACATCCTAATCAATATGGCGTACTAAAGTTAAATTTAGAGAAAATTATATATCCTTTATCTAATCAGTATTATAGCATAAATAAAAATTCATTCCAGTATAAGCCTGTTAATAAAAAGACCTCCGAAAACTTTCGGCACTGGACTATCTCCAGAAAGACGAACAGTAAAATAAAACACCTCCTGTTGTAGAATAGAAACTACTATAACAGGAGGTGTTGTCATGTCCAGAAAATATACAACAGAAAACTTAATCGAACAACCTTAAACTTTTAGTGCTACTTGCATCTATAGGCAATAATGGTAACTTTACCTTTTCCGGGATACTTTTTTATTTCATATTTTCTGGGGAATGCTTCTATTAGCTTCGGCAATTTAATAAACCCGAAAGTTCGCACATCAAAATCCGGTTTAACTCTTTTTATAAACTGCCCGGCTGAACTCACATTTACATAGCCTTCATCATCCTGGTACTTGTCAGATGCTATTTTTAATAAATTATGTATTACACTTATATCTTCTTTCGTAGAATCGACTGTAGCAGTTTCCAAGCATTCCTCTTCTATTTCTATTGCTTTTTCACTGCTTTCAGTTTTAGACTTTGCTTCTTTTATATTTTCGCCAAGATTCTCCAGAAAAATAAATTCATCACAACTGTTTCTAAAAGCTTCCGGTGTCTTCTTTTCACCAACACCCATCACGTATACTCCGGATTCATGCAAATTTATTGCCAAGGGAGTATAATCACTGTCGCTGGCAACGATAACAAATGCATCATAAATCCCTTTATGCAGCAAATTCATTGTATCGATTACCAACGCCATATCAGTAGTATTTTTACCAGAAACATAGTCAAACTGCTGCTCCGCTTTTATCGCTAAACGTTTCAGCTCATTTTCCCAGTTTTTTAACGTATCTTTTCTCCAATTACCATACGCTCTTTTTACAACGATACGGCCATGTGTAGATATTTCCTGTATAACATCCTCCAACTTTGCCAACTGAGTATTATCTGCATCAATTAAAAGCGCGATTCTTTGTAAATTTTCCATAAACCCCTCTTTAACATTCTAAAATATTCTTATGAGTAAAAAACCATAAATAAGTTACTTATTCCCACTCGATAGTGGCGTTCGGTTTGGGCGACAAATCATAGCAGACGCGGTTGACGTTTTTGACTTCAGCCAAGATCCTGTTGGTGATTTTGTGCAGGATCGGCCAGTCCAGTTCTTCGATAGTTGCAGTCATAGCGTCAACGGTATTGATCGCACGGATGATCACCGGATACTCGAAGGTTCTGGTGTTATCGCGTACACCGACGGATTTAAAATCGGGTACAACGGTAAAATACTGCCATACTTTTTTATCTAATCCGGCATTGGCGAATTCTTCACGCAAAATAGCGTCAGCTTCTCGCACTGCTTCCAGACGCTCTTTAGTTATAGCGCCCAGACATCTTACGCCAAGTCCCGGTCCGGGGAACGGCTGACGGTAAACCATACTGTGCGGCAAGCCCAGTTCGATACCGCAGGCACGTACCTCGTCTTTAAAAAGCTGATACAAAGGTTCAACCAGCTTGAACTGCAGATCCTCAGGCAGCCCGCCGACATTATGATGGCTTTTAACGCTCTTGGCTGTTTTAGTGCCGGATTCTACTACGTCAGGATAAATAGTACCCTGTCCCAGGAATTCGATACCGTCCAGTTTACGTGCTTCTTCTTCAAAAACACGGATAAATTCGGCGCCAATGATTTTCCTTTTTGCTTCCGGATCAGCTACGCCAGCCAGTTTAGAGAGGAAACGTTCGCTGGCATCAACATAGACAAGATTAGCTTTCAGTTCATCTCTGAAAACTCTGACGACGCTTTCAGACTCATCTTTACGCATCAGACCATGGTTAACATGCACGCAGGTCAGCTGCGAGCCGATAGCTTTGATCAAAAGCGCTGCTACAACAGAAGAATCGACACCGCCGGACAAAGCCAGCAGAACTTTTTTATCGCCGACCTGTTTTTTGATCAGTTCGATCTGATCATTGATGAAATTTTTCATATTCCAGTTGGCTGTGGCATGGCACTCATCAAAAACAAATTTTTTGAGCACTTCCAGCATAGCTGTATGTTCCGGCCAGGCAGGCAGATTTTCTACTTTAGCCAAAGTATGGCCGACAGACATTACCGGCACGCCAAACTGATAAACGGCTGCTTCCACGTCGATCGGCAGACCGTCGATAATATTGTTTTCTCCCCCGTTGATGATGATACCTTTAACATTAGGCAGCTCTTTCAGTTCTGCTGCTGTGATATCATGGGGTTTGATCTCGCTGTAAACACCCAGTTCCCTTACGGCACGAGCCACCATTGTGTTTTCGTGGCTGCCCAAATCTAAAATTACGATCATATCCTGCTGCATATCCATTCTCCTATCTGCAATAAAATTTTACACCAGCTTAGATATATTAATTGTAACATATTTAACGCCTGCTTCTCCACTAAATTATTGCAGAAAACTTAACTAAATTCATCTTGTGTCTGCATAAAATAAAACCGTACTGTTTTGGATCACAGGTACGGTTTTATTTTTTATCTAATATTTCATACCCTCATTACCATTCTCTGGGTATCTCATTAAAATGTCCGGCGATAAACATAGTCGTCGTAATAGCAGCCAGTAGATTATTCTGTTCGTCTGTCATTTCAGCCATAATGACCATAGTTGTCTGCCCATGGTGTTTGACCTGGCTTTTAACGATCGCCGTCCCCGTACCTGGCAGATTGCTGATAAAATTGATATTGAAGCTCAATGTCTGCACAACCTCGCCGACACTGGCTCCGGTAATGCCCATAACTGCATCGGCTAATGCCGCCAAAGCACCGCCGTGCACACCCAGCCAGTGATTGGTATGAATGTCAAAATCTATCGGCATCTTTACCGTCGCACCGCCGCAGTGGATCTCATCGATCTCTATCTTCAGCAAATTCATAAACGCGCTGCTGCTCCAGATCTGTTTGATATGGACAGCTACATCTGTTACTGTGTTCATTCAATCACCTCTTACTTATATATACATATTAACCAGCATCATATACAACGGTACGACAACAATACCTAAAAGCACCGTTAAAAAACTTAACGTCGCCGCATAAGCAGAATCCGCGCCATAATTTTTAGCTACAATCGCCATCTGTGTCATCGCCGGCATGGTCGCCTGCATAGTAAAAACCTGTGCTGACAGCGTCGTTACAGGCAGAAACGGTATCAGAACCAAAACACATACTGGACAAACCAGAAAACGTCCGGCAACGCCTAGCAGCAGATCTTTATCGAAACCGATTTCTCCCAACGGGATCTTACTCATCTCGATGCCAATAAAAACCAACGATAAAGGCGTCGTCAAATTACCTATATATTGGAAGCTGTTCATCAAAAAAGACGGCAGCCTGCAGTCCAGCAAGACTAAAATGATACCGACAATGAAGCCGGCCAGTGGCGGAGAAAAAATTTTCTTCAGTGCTGCCGGAGAAAAAAACGCTGGTTTATTCTTTGTATCACTCAGGGTATCCTGCACAATATTATGTACACCAAGTGTCCAGAAAAAGGTTGTATTGACCATATAATAAAGCATTACTGCCGGGATACTTTTTTCACCAAACAGAGCCAGGTTGACCGGCAGACCAATAAACATGGTATTAGCAATAAAAAAATTAGTACAGAAAATGCCGCGCCGTTCTTTTTTGATTTTAAAAACGTGAGCAGCTATTTTACCGACACCAAAAGCCAGCAGCATGGAACAGATCGGCAGCAGCAGATCAGGCGCCATGGCGACCAGTTTATTATGATCAAAATTTTTACTGATACTGACGATCATATAAAGAGGCAATGACACAGCAGTTACCAGCCTGGCGATCAATGCGCTGCTGTACTCGTCAAACCAGCCGCGTCTGCTTAATACAAAACCGATACCAATAATAAAAACTATACTGAAAATACCTTCCAGTGCTTTCAAAACAAATTCCATACCGCACCTCTTTTCTGGTTGTAACAGCAAAATAAGGCCCTTTTAGCGGGCCTTATTTTGCTTGATGGAGGAATGGCATAATCACACCTTCTATGCCGGAAGCAGTAAACATCTATCTAATCTTTCCCCTGCGACCTGTCCTAAATAATCGCAACGGGGAATTCCTTGTTTTCAACTAAATATAACGCAGCCGTAACAGACAACAGATCGGCACTGCCGCCGGGACTGATCCGTTCATTCCTGAAAAGTTCTTCACTTTCTGCCAGCAACCGGCGTCCAGAATCAGTAAAAATACTTCCCTGCGCCAAAATATCTCTGGCACGCTGCTGTACAAACGGCAGCTTCGCATAACCGCCGCGCCAGATGACATTAGAATCCTGCACAACCGTCATTAAATGAACCAAAGCATGAACCAAAGCATCGTTCAGTCCAGCGCCTTTGGCAAACGCTTCCTTTAAGCCAGGCAACCCGTTCTGTCGTACACTGGGAAATCCTGCTTCCACTTCGCCGCGGATTACCCTCTTCTTCGCCAAGGAGGGCAAGCGGATCGTCTGCGGCGGCACCACCAGCGAGCTGGCGGCCGCCTACCTAGGCAAGCCCCTGGATACCTCCATGCCCCTGTACCTGGACCCCAAGATCCCCCCCACCTCCAAGCTCCAGGGGGTAGACCTGGTGACCGAAGGGGTCATCACCATGGCAAAGGTGCTGGAATATGCCGAGGACTATGTGAAGGAAAACCGCCTTTATATGGACTGGAGCTGCAAAAAAGACGGCGCTTCCCAGATCGCCCGGATGCTCTTCGAGGACGCCACGGACGTGAATTTCTATGTGGGCCGGGCCGTCAACGAGGCCCATCAAAAGGAAGGCCTCCCCATCACCTTCAACGTGAAGATGCAGATCGCCGAACGCCTCTCCAAACTCCTGGAGGAGATGGGAAAACGGGTTCAGGTGAGCTATTTTTAAAGGTCGGATCGCTTTTTTCACCCAGGGGCGCAGGGCGCCCCTTTTTCTTTTATGGGAAGGGCCTTGTCCATTTTCTACCGCCCTTTTCCCTGCTGCAATGGGGTTGGCGTCCCGCTTGCTGTCTCAAAATTAATTGGGAATGGGGGTTGACAAACCGCCGGCAAACGGATACACTATCCACAGAAGGAAGTTAGTCGACTCTAACCATTCCTTCGCCATATAGCAGGGCGCAAGGGCCATCGCCCCGGCACAGGCGGTTCCGCCCTTGCGAGACCGGTCTCTGGCCGGAAAGGGAGCCTCCTTTCCTCCCGCATTGCCTGAACTATTTCCTTTCGGAGGCTCTCCCCATATTGTATTTTAGGAGGGGGTTCAACGTGGCTGTATTGTCGTTTTTGGTGCAAAACTGGGCCAATCTATTGGTTGGCGGCCTAGTATTGGCCGCCCTGGCCTGGGCAATCGCCGTGATGATCCGCAACCGCAAAAAGGGGAAATCCGCCTGCGGCTGT
>OGYO01000534.1_pt1 | contig 19682 bp, 17 predicted proteins | sample 1576561 | NCBI WGS metagenome assembly OGYO01 (sample SAMEA3541507, study PRJEB24748) | human gut metagenome | biome: human gut; feature: human-associated habitat; material: faeces | place: China | collected 2012 | reverse complement strand
TGGCGGATAAAGACTGTGCCTTGTTTTTATGGGTCACGATTCCATGTTTACTGGACGCGCATGGTGTCCATCACCCACGCGGGCGTTCCCTCTGGTCGCAGATTCGCGGAAAAGTCCAGCCAATCCGCTGGCTGACCGTCCCAAACATTGCCGCCATGCCTCAATGCCGCGTCCTCCTGAATCAGCAGAAATACCGAGAATGATTATAGCAAAATTACGGGGGAATTTCAACAGCGGGTGGGCAGGATGACGAATCCGCCGTTATAGAATAGAAAGAAAACAGACAGACACACACTCCATAAGTACAATTGTACTTCTTTCACTTTTGCCAATTGTAAATAATTGCGCCAAAGAATTGACTTTTTCGTGAAAAGGCGTATAATCATGGAAGGAAGGGGTGGAAATTCATGAGAACGACGAAGCTAATGGCGGGTGCGCTGACGCTGCTGGTGCTGGTCGGCGGTGCGGCGGCTGCCGAGACGGTGCAATCCTCCGAAGGCACGGTGTATACCCTGCCGGCGAATGTCTCCCGCATCGAGGAGTACGCGTTTTACGGCGACGGGGAACTGCGGGAAATCCGCATTCCGGAGGGCGTGACGGAAATCGGCGATTATGCTTTTGCAAACTGCTGGTATCTGACGGAAATCACGATTCCGGAGAGCGTGACCAAGATTGGCGCACATGCCTTTGACAGCTGCGTGAGCTTGAAAACGGTGCAGCTGTCCGACAACATCACCGAAATGGGGGAGAGCGCTTTTTATCGCTGCCTCAGCCTGACGGAGATCACCCTGCCCGCGTCGCTGACGGGCATTTCGGCGCATATGTTCGAGAACTGCGAAAAACTGGTGACGGTCACGGTGCCGGAAGGGCTGCTGGAAATCGGTGATTCTGCCTTTGCAGGCTGCAAGAAACTGGAAAACTGCCCCCTGCCGCCGAACCTGACGCGCGTCGGCAGCTACGCGTTCGACAAGTGTACGCTCTGGAACGCCGAGCTGCTGCCGGATACGTTGACGGAAATTGGCGAGTACGCCTTCCGCCAGTGCAAGAAACTGACAGAAGTGACGATTGGCGAAAAGCTGCTGAATGTCGGCGAGGGTGCGTTCTGCGACTGCGACGGCATCAAGAAAGTGGACTGGCAGGCGAAAGTGACGCGCATTCCCGACCGCGTGTTCCAATCCTGCTACTATATTGAAACCGTGAAACTGCCGGAAACAGTGACGGAAATCGGCGAGTACTCGTTCTATTCCTGCGGCTATTTGACGGACATTGGCACGTTTGAGCGGATGAAGCGCATCGGCGCTTGCGCGTTTTCAAACTGCGATGAACTGGTGAATATCGGCACGCTGGACGCGATAGAGGAAATCGGCGGCGGCGCGTTTATGCTCGACCAAAAGTTGGTACTTTCGCTGGATGGCTTGCAGCACCTGCGCATTATCGGCGGCTACGCGTTCGGCGGCTGCCCGAAAGTGACCGGACTGCGTGATTTGCCGGCGCTGGAAGAAATTGGCGCGAGCGCACTGGACAGCGCGAACATCCCGGAAGTTGCAAATCTGCCGCGCTTGCGGAGGATTGGCGCATCCGGTCTGTCCAATCGGACGCTGGTGACGGTGGGCGACCTGCCCAGCTTGGAGTATATCGGCGACTCAGCGTTCCGGAATGCAACTTCGCTGACCACGTTCGGCGCAGCACCGAATGTGACGTACATTGGCGCGAATGCCTTTGAAGAATGCCGCAAACTGGAGATGCTTGGTTTGAATGGTGTTGCGGCAGAAATCGGAAGGGAAGCGTTCATCGCCTGCACTTCGCTGAAGTCGCTTGATTTGTCGAATGTCACCAGCATTGGGGAGAAGGCGTTCAGCTACTGCGGCACGCTGGAAACGGTGGTCAGCCTTGAATCCATCACCAGCCTTGGCAAGAATGCGTTTGAGGAATGCAGATCGCTGGTGACGGTCGGCAAAATCGGCAATCTGACGCGGTTGCCAAACGAAGTATTTAGGGAATGCAAAGCCCTTGCAAATGTCACCCTGCCGGATACGATGGAGACGATTGGCACAGCGGCGTTCAAGCATTGCTATGGTCTGCCTGAAATTGTGATTCCAGACAGCGTGACGACCATCGAGGAAGAAGCGTTTAGCGGCTGCACCTCGCTGAAGGAAATCATAGTGCCGGATTCTGTGGTAAAAATGGGCAATCATGTGTTTGGCGGATGCCGAAGCGCAACGCGGATTGTATTCCCGAAATACCTCACGTACCTGCCCGGCTCTGGTGTGAGCTTCTGCAACTATATGGTGGAATTTGTATTCCCAGAGAACGTGAAATCTATCAGCAATTACTTCTTCTACGGCTGCATTTCGCTGAAAGAAATCGTGATTCCGGATACGGTGACCACCATTGATTTCCGTGCTTTCTGGGATTGCACTTCCTTGACGCGCATCACGATTCCGGCTTCGGTCACGAAAATTGATTCGACAGCGTTTGACGGCTGCAAGAAGGACAAACTGGTGTGGGTGGTCACGCCCGGTTCGTATGCGGAAACGTACGCCAAGAAGAATTATTACCATTACACATACGCGAAGTAAACCCTGTTGGGAGATTGCCCTGCGCAGTCTCCCGTTTTTTTGCGTCCAGCATTCCATAACATTACCCAACATTCGCCAAAATACCCCTTGATTTTTGCAGTGCTGCGTTGTACAATAATTTACAGGGGCGCAACCCTGCCCCCAAAGCTGCTGCAATGCAAAAGGAGTCGCCATGGGCAATTCGTATTCGTTGTTCCTGCGTCAGTCGTATCTCGACGCGTGGGAGGACTATCGCCGCTCGCTGCACAGGGCTGATTTCCCGGTCTGGGATTATATCATACTCACCGCGTCCAATGAGGCGCAGGCGAATGCGTATCGTCAGCAGATTGCCATTCGCCGGGCGAAAAACCTCCTGCCTGAGTGGACGCACTATGCCGTTCTGCCCGACCCGGACGGGCTGCGCGTGGGCAGCGGCGGCGCGACGCTCAATGCGCTTCGTTATGTCTGCACGCAGGAAGGCACATTTGCGGGCAAGCGCATTCTGTGCATCCATTCAGGCGGGGACAGCAAGCGCGTGCCGCAGTACAGCGCGTGCGGCAAGCTGTTTTCGCCTGTCCCGCGTGAGCTGCCCAACGGCAGGCGCTCGACGCTGTTTGACGAGTTCATCATTGGCATGAGCGGCGTGCCATCGCGGATTCGCGACGGGATGCTTGTGCTGTCGGGAGATGTGCTGCTGCTATTCAATCCGCTGCAGATTGATGCGCCCGCATCCGGCGCGGCGGCGATTTCCTTCAAAGAGGACGTGGAAACGGGCAAGAACCACGGCGTGTTCCAGATGGATGAACAGGGTAACGTTGGCGAGTTCCTGCATAAACAGACGGTGGAGACGCTGACGAGCCGAGGGGCGGTCAATGCGCAGGGCAAGGTGGATATTGACACCGGCGCGGTGCTGTTCAGCGCGGATTTGCTGGCGGATTTGTATACGCTGGTGGATACGCCCGCAAAGTTTGCGGCTTTTGTGAATGACCGCGCGCGGCTGTCCTTCTATGGCGATTTCCTCTATCCGCTGGCAAGCCGTTCGACCTTGGAGCGGTTCTACCGCGAAAAGCCGGATGGCTCGTTCACTGAGGAGCTGCACGCCTGCCGCACCGCTGTCTGGCAGGTGCTGCGGAAGTATCGGATGCGTCTGCTGCGGCTGGCGCCCGCGTCGTTCATTCACTTTGGCACGACGCATGAACTGCGTACGCTGATGACAGATGGCGTGTCGGCGTACAGCTTCTTGGACTGGAAGAAGTGTGTGTCCGGCTGCTGCTCATCGGCGAATTATGCGCTGAATAACGCGATGGTGGAGGAGGGCTGCTGCATCCATGACGATTGCTATCTGGAGGACAGTCATGTGATGGGCAGCGCGATTATCGGCAGCGGTACGGTGCTCTCGCATGTGACAATCAGCGGAAAGAACATTCCGGCGAATGTCGTCATGCACAGCCTGAAGTTGACGGACGGGCGCTTTGTGACGCGGATTTACGGCGTGGCGGACAATCCGAAGGAAGGCGCGTTCTTGGGCGGCTCAATGGCTGCGTTCGGGAACGTGTGGGATGGGGATGACCATTCGCTGTGGCAGGCGAAAATCTACCCAGTCTGCGATTCTATGGCGGAATCGGTGGATGCGGCGCTGAATGTCTACGCGCTGGCAATGGGCGCGGGGGATTATGATGCGTGGGCATCGGCGGAGCGCGTCAGCCTGTGCAGCTCGTTCAACAGCGCGGACACGGCGGCGATTCTGGAATGGGAGACGCACCTGCGCAAAGCCGTGAAGGTCGAGCGCTTCTTGTCTGTGATTCGCCGCGGCGGCACAATCGAGGAAGCGAAGAAAATTTTTCAGGATGCTGCCATCAGCGCCTATCAGCGCCGCCTGATTGCGGAAAAGGCGGCATCGGCAGACGTGTTCACACGGATGCGAATCTTCTACTGCCTCGGTAAAGTACTGGGTGATTCGCAGGAAGGGGAGGCGTACATCAAGCGGGCTTTTGAGGAGATTCAGCGCATGGTGCTTGCGGGCGCGGCAGCGCACGGCACGGGGCTTTGCGCACATCATCAGCCAGTGGAAGAAGAAACAGCGGTGCGTCTGCCGCTGCGGGTCAACTGGGGCGGCGGCTGGAGCGATACGCCGCCGTACTGCAACGAAAAGGGCGGAACGGTGCTCAATGCCGCGATTCTGCTGGGCGGCGAGTATCCCGTGGAGGTGCATGTGCGCCGTCTGCCGAAGCCGATGGTCGTGCTGGAAAGCGCGGATATGGGCGCGCGTGGGGAATTCACGGCAATTTCGGACTTGCAGGAGTGCCACAATCCCTACGACCCGTTTGTGCTGCACAAGGCAGCGCTGATTGCCTGCGGCGTGATTCCGCGCGAGGGCGGCGAATTGACGGATATTACGGCGAAAATCGGCGGACTGTACGTCTCTACGCAGATGCACGGCGTGCCGAAGGGCAGCGGTCTGGGCACGAGCAGCATTCTTGCAGGCGCGTGCGTCAAAGCGCTTTTCCAGTATTTCGGCGTGGCGCACACGGAGGACGATTTGTATGAGCACGCCATGTGCGTCGAGCAGATTATGTCCACCGGCGGTGGCTGGCAGGATCAAGTCGGCGGCATGACGCCGGGACTGAAGCTCATCACCGCGCCCGCGGGCATTCAGCAGAAGCTGAACGTCCGCCATATCGCTCTGTCGGAGGACACCAAGGCGGAACTGAACGCGCGTTTCACCCTGATTTATACCGGCCAGCGCCGCCTTGCGCGGAATCTCCTGCGCGATGTGGTGGGCCGCTACATCAGCAATGCGCCGGACAGCCTGTACGCGCTGGAGGAAATTCAGCGAATCGCCGTGATGATGGCGTTTGAACTGGAGCGCGGGCATGTGGATGACTTCGCGAGGCTGCTGAATCGCCACTGGGAGCTTTCCAAGATGATTGACGCGGGCAGCACCAACACCTGCATAGACCAGATTTTTCTTGCGATTGACGACCTGATTGACGGGCGCATGATTTGCGGCGCGGGCGGCGGCGGATTCCTGCAGGTGCTGCTCAAGCGCGGCGTGACAAAGGAGCAGCTGAACGCGCGCCTACATGATACATTCCAGGACTGCGGCGTGGACGTGTGGGACTGCACATTAGTTTGAGGAGGTACGATCATGCTGAAGGGTATTTCCCCGCTGATTTCGCCGGAACTGCTGAAAGTGCTGTGCGAGATGGGGCATGGGGACGAGATTGTGCTGGCGGACGCGAATTTCCCCGCAGAAAGCATGGGGCAGCGCGTCGTTCGTGCGGATGGCATCGGCGCGGCGGAACTGCTGCGCGCGATTCTGCCGCTGTTCCCGCTGGATCAATATGATGAAAGCAATTTTGTGCTGATGTCGGTTGTGCCGGGCGACCCAATAGAACCCGTGATTTGGGACGAATACCGCGCGGCGCTGACGGCCTATGAGCCGGACGCGAAAATCCAGACAATCGACCGCTTTGCCTACTACGAGCGCGCGAAAAAAGCGTACTGCATTGTCGCGACAGGCGAAAGCGCGCAGTACGCAAACATCCTGCTGAAGAAAGGTGTCATTCGGCAGCATTGCAAATGATATGAAACCCAAGATTATACTGACAATGGTTTCTATCCTCCTGTGCTTTTTGAAAGCCGCTTCTTTATAATAGCAGTGTATCTATTTTCAAGAATAGCTGATGAAAAGCTGCAAGGTGGAGGAGGTTCCGCAGCGCGAAACTACGCCGTTCCATCCGTACAGCCCCTACACGGTGGCGAGGCAGTGCGGCTTCTGGATGGTGAACGCATAAATTGGTATATGCTGTCTCTCGAAACGGAAGCGATGCCAAAACTACTGGAGACGGAGGATGCCGGATGAGTAAAGTGCTTCTGATTACGAATATCCCTGCGCCGTATCGGGTGGATTTGTTCTACTATATGCAGACGCATCAGCAGACGCACGAGTTTTTCGTCATTTACACGAATCGCAATGAGGACAACCGGCAGTGGGTGATTGACGAGCGCAAACTCCTGCAATCGACGATTCTGGAATCCAAAATCATCAAGCGCAAGGGCGAAGGGGATGTGCACTACCTGCATATTCCGCAGCACCTGACGAGGGAAATCACGCGCATCAACCCGGATGTGGTGATTGCGTGGGAGTACAACCCGTCCGCGCTGAAAGCATTGCTCTGGTGCAAGCGCCACGGCAGGAAGTTCATCCACCTCACGGACGGCACGCTGCGTTCGGAGCGGAACATCGGGCGCGTGCAGAAGCTCATGCGGCATATCATCATCCGCCACGCCGACGCGTGCATTGCCAGCAGCACCAAAGCGAAGGAAAAGCTGCTGCACTGGGGCGTGCCGGAGCGGAAAATCTTCCTCAGCCTGCTGACGGTGGATATTTCCCGCTTCCGCTATGCCGAAAAGCGCGAAAATCAGCATACGCTGCTGTTTGTGGGCAGAATTATCCCCCTGAAAGGGCTGGATTTGCTCCTGCGCGCGCTGGCGAAAGTGCATCAGCCGTTTGAACTGCTGATTGTCGGCGACGGCGAGGCGGAGGAGAAGGCGAAATTGATGGCGATGGCGGAAGAAACGCACATTGCGCAGCACATTCACTGGCTGGGATTCCAGTCTGGCGAGCCGCTGGCGGATGCCTATCGCCGGGCGAGCGTGTTTGTTCTGCCGACCCGCGAGGACTGCTTCGGGCTGGTGCTGCTGGAAGCGCTCTGCTCCGGTACGCCGATTGTTGCGTCGAAGTATGCTGACGGCGCGTACGACATCGTACACCCGGGCGAAAACGGGCTGATTGTTGACCCGGAGGATGCCGACACGCTGGCGGAAGCCATCGACAGTATTCTGGGCAGCGAGGAGATTCAGCGGCGCTATTCGCAGAACTGCCGCCAGTATATTCCGCAATTCGAGTTTGAGGCGGTCATGCAGGGGTATCTGCAGGCGATTGCGTTCGTCACATCAGGCAACAAATAACATCAAACTGCCGTACTTTTGTGGCAGCTTTTTTGTTCCGCCGCTTGACAGTGGTGCTATAATAGGCGTGATGAAGCGCCACACCTTCATCCGAAAAGAGGAAATCAGTATGAAAACAACGCATCACGGTCAAATGTCGGAATCTTTCCTGACAGCCGTCTTTTTGTCCTTGTCCGGCGGCTTGCAGGATGCGTATACCTACTTGTTTCGCGGCAAAGTGTTCGCCAACGCGCAGACGGGCAACATCGTCCTGCTCAGCGCGCATATCATGGACGGACAGTGGGGGATGGTACTGCACTACTTCATCCCGCTGTGTGCGTTTGCCTTCGGTGTGCTGGTGGCGGAGAGAATGCGCGAGCGCTTCCGCTCCATGCAGCGCCTGCACTGGCGGCAGCTGGTCGTGCTGGGAGAAATGCTCCTGCTGCTGATTGTCGGCTTCCTGCCCGAAAGCTGCAATCTGCTGGCGAACGCCATCGTGTCGTTCTCCTGCGCGATGCAGGTGCAGGCGTTCCGCAAGGTGGACGGCTATGCGTTTGCCAGCACGATGTGCATTGGCGACCTGCGCAGCGGTGTCGAGGCGTTCTGCATTTGGAGCAAAACGCACGAACCGCACGCGAAAGATCGGATGCTGCGTTACTTCGGCATCATCCTGCTCTTTGCGCTGGGCGCGGGCATTGGCAGCGTCAGTGCAGGGCGCATCGGCGCACATGCCATCTGGATTTCGTGCCTGCTGCTGCTGGCAGCCTTCGCACTGATGTTCATCCGCGAGGATATGGAGCAGAATCCGCTCATCGAGAAGGACATCAGCGCTATCCGCAAGGAAACGGCGGAAATCGACCGGACGCTCAAGCAGGAACTGAAAGAAGAGCATCGGGAATTGAAGGAGAACGCAACTCACAAACGGTAATCTAAAATAGGAAGTCCGCCGCCGCAAACAGTCTTGCCGCGGCGGATTTTTCTGCGCGCAGACGCAGTTGAATTTGTCCAATCTGGTTGCGCTAAGAAATCGTTTTTCCGTATTGCAAATTCCGAATCTCGGTGCTATAATGTGCATGGTTTCCCCAAAAGTAACTCACGGAAGCGAGGTATAATATGAAGCAAGAGAAGAAAAACAGCCGTGTACGGCTCATCCTTGTGATGATCGTACTGCTGGCGGCCTTGCTTGCAGCCATCTTTCTGACTGACCCAGGCGGAGAGAAAAACGAGTCCATTCAGGCGGTCATGAAGGATGCCGTGCTGCATGAAGACAACCAGATGGCTTTTCTGGGGATGAGGGTGAATCCGTCGGTCATTTCCGACTGGGTGGTTACGGGACTGCTGCTGGTTGTGGCGGCGCTGCTGCGAATTTTCGCAATTCCGCACTTCAAGCTCGTTCCCGGCAAGCTGCAAAGCGCACTGGAAGCACTGGTTTCGTTCTTCCGGGATATGGCGAAGTCGTACAGCCCGCACCGCAACGGGTTCCTCGGCGTGTACATATTCAGCGCGGGAATGTACATCGCGGTTGGTACGCTCTTTGAACTGCTGGGCATTCAGAGCGTGACGACGGAGGGAATGTCAATGTCCCTGCCTGCGCCGCTGTCTGACATCAACGCGGCAATTGCGATGGGCCTGATGTCCTACGGCGTCATCATGTCCGGTGGCATTGCCAGCAATGGCGGACGCGGCATCCTGCTCACGCTGAAAGAATTTTCCCTGCCCATCTCCATGAGCTTCCGACTTTTCGGCGCGCTGCTGAGCGGTCTGCTGGTGTCGGAACTGGTGTACTACACGATTTCTCTGAGCTTCGTGCTGCCGGTGCTTGTGGGCGTTCTGTTCACGATTCTGCATGCGCTCATCCAGACCTACGTTCTCACCATGCTGACAGCCAACTACTACGGCGAGGTCAGCGAACCGCCGAAGAAAAAGGCGAAGAAGGAAAAGAAGCCCGCCGGTGCTGTTCCGGCGGTGAATTGATTTGAGGAGGATTTTGATATTATGAAGAAGTTTGCAAGCGTTCTCGTTCTGGCTCTGATGGCTGTGCTGATGCTTTCCGTGTTTGCCCCTGCGCTGGCTGAAGAAGCGGCTGCGGCAGCGACTGACAGTGCGATTCCCGCGAAGGCGATTGCGGCCGCGATTGCGATTGCGGCGGCTGCTGGCGCAGGCGCTATTGCAATGGGCATTTCCATCGGCAAGGCGACGGAGGCAATTTCCCGTCAGCCCGAAGCGACCGACAGCATCCGCGGCAGCCTGATGATCGGTCTGGTCTTCATCGAAACGGCTATCATTTACGCTCTGATTGTTGCGATTCTGGTCGTTTTCGTTCTGTAATTTCTTTGAGCAGGAAAGGGAACAGACGGCTATAAACGTCTGTTCAGTCAGGTGAAGATATGCCGCTGAATATCAATTTCCAGCAGATTCTGCTGCACATGTTCAATTTCGTGATTCTGGCGTTCGGACTGTACATGCTGCTGTATAAGCCGGTTGTCGCCTTCATGAAGAAGCGCGAGGATCACTTTGCTGATTTGGAGAAGCAGGCGCAGGAGGCAAAGTCGCAGGCGGAAGCGACGCTGGCGGAGTATAACGCGAAGCTGGCGGGTGCGGATGAAGAAATCCGCCAGAAGAACGCCGCTGCCGCGCAGGAAGCTGACCGTCAGCGCCAGGAGCGGATGCAGCGCGCACAGGCAGACGCGGACAAGCTGCTCAAGAATGCCCGCGGTGCCGCCGAGCAGGAGCGCAATGCCATGCTTGAAGGCGCGAAGAAGGACATTGCCCAGATGGTTGTGTCCGCTACGGGCAAGCTGATGGACAAAGAAAACGACCCCGCGTTCGACAAGGCACTCTATGACAGCTTCCTGAAGGCTGCGCAGGAGGAGAATGACCATGACTGATACGAAGCAGAGCCGTCTGACGGCCACGCTGCTTTGCGTCACGCCGCCGGATGAGCATCAGGAGCAGGGCATCCGCGCCTTCCTCCAGAAAAAGTATGGCGAAGACGTCGCGCTGACCATCCAGCAGGATTCGTCGCTGAAGAGCGGCTTCCAGCTGCATGTGGGGAGCGAGGTCTACGACTGGAGCGCGAAGGGACGCATGGAGCAATTCCGCCAGCAGGTGGAGCAGCTTGTGGCGAAGAACACGCGCAAGGACATCATCCCGCTTCTGCGCAGCAGCATCGACGAGTTCCGTCTGCTTGCCAAGAGCAGCGAAGTCGGGACGGTTAAGTCCATCGGCGACGGCATTGCGGTTGTCGAGGGGCTGGAACATGCCGCGTATGGCGAAATCCTCATGTTTGACAACGGTATCAAAGGCATGGTGCAGGATCTGCGCCGCAACGAGACGGGCTGCATCCTGTTTGACAATGCCGATGATATTTCCGCGGGCAGCAAGGTTGCGCGCACGGGCAAGACCGCGGGTGTTCCCGTGGGCGACGCGTTCCTTGGCCGCGTGGTGGATGCGCTCGGACGCCCGATTGACGGGGGAGACGCGATTCCGGCGGACGGCTATCGCCCGGTGGAAGAACCCGCGCCCGGCATCATCGACCGTCAAAGTGTTGATACGCCGATGGAAACAGGGCTGCTGTCCATCGACGCCATGTTCCCGATTGGCCGCGGTCAGCGCGAACTGATTATCGGCGACCGTCAGACGGGCAAAACGGCGATTGCGCTGGATGCTATGCTGAATCAGAAGGGCAAGAACGTTATCTGCGTGTACGTTGCCATCGGTCAGAAGGCATCGAGCGTTGCCCAGCTGGTGGAGAACCTGCGCAAGCGCGACGCAATGGACTACTGCGTCGTCGTCAGCGCAACGGCGGGCGAAGAGGACACCATGCAGTACATTGCGCCTTACGCGGGCTGCGCGATGGCGGAATATTACATGCACAAGGGCCGTGACGTGCTGATTGTCTATGACGACCTCTCCAAGCACGCCATTGCCTACCGTGCCATGAGTCTGCTGCTGGAGCGCGCGCCGGGCCGCGAGGCATATCCGGGCGACGTGTTCTACCTGCATTCCCGTCTGCTGGAGCGCTCGGCGCACCTGAGCGACAAGCTCGGCGGCGGCAGCATGACCGCGCTCCCGATTGTCGAGACGCAGGCGGGCGACGTGTCCGCCTATATCCCCACGAACATCATTTCCATCACCGACGGTCAGATTTTCCTCGAAAGCGACCTGTTCTTTGCGGGTCAGCGCCCGGCAGTCAATGTCGGTCTGTCCGTGTCCCGTGTTGGCGGCGCGGCGCAGACGAAGGCGACGAAGAAAGCGACCGGCAGCCTGCGCCTGGACTTGGCGCAGTACCGCGAGATGGAAGTATTTACGCAGTTCTCCAGCGATTTGGATGACAGCACGAAGGAACAGCTGCACTATGGGCAGGGCCTGATGCGCATCCTCCGCCAGAAGCAGTATCATCCGCTGAGTATGCACCAGCAGGTCATTGTGCTGGTGTGTGCGATGGGGCATGTACTGTCGAAGGTGGCAGTGAAGGACGTGACGGACTTCCGTGATGCGCTGCTTGACCACTTCGAGCAGGAACATTCCGACCTCTGCCGTTCGCTGGAAGATGAAAAGGTGCTGACGGACGATATGAAGCAGGAGATTCTGCGCATCGCGGAGGAATATCTCGCCGCGAACGCTGAGCGCTTCAGGAAGGAGTAATCCATGCCGAGCGCAAAGGAAATCAAAAGTCGAATCGCCAGCATCAAGGATACGCAGAAAATCACCAACGCTATGTACTTGATTTCCTCCACGAAACTGCGGAAGGCGAAGAACGAGCTGAACCGTACCCGCCCGTACTTCGACGCGCTCAAAGGCGAAATCAAGCGCATCTTCCGCACTGTTCCGGACGTGGACAGCCGCTACTTCTATCCGCCGGCGGGCGCGCCGAAGCTGGAAGGGGAATACGCCTGCCTCGTCATCACGGCGGATAAGGGCATGGCGGGCGCGTATAATCACAATGTGCTGAAAATTGCGCGGGAAATGCTGCATGAGCATCCGGAGACGGAGTTGTTCGTCGTGGGGGAATATGGCCGCCAGCATTTTGCGCAGGCGGGCATCCCGATTGAGAAGTCCTTCCTCTATCCCGCGCAGAATCCGACGCTGCACCGCGCACGCGAAATTTGCGATATCCTGCTGGAACGCTACGACAATGGCGAGTTCCAGAAATTGTTCATTGTCTATACCGATATGAAGAACAGCCTGAGCGCCGAAGCGACCAGCACGCGCCTTCTGCCCTTTCACCGGGGCGATTTCGCGTCCGTCGCCGCGCCGGGCAGTGTTCACTTTGAGTTTACGCCCGGCGTTGAGGCGGTGCTGGACAACGTCATCCGCAGTTATATCACGGGTTTCGTGTACAGCGCGCTGGTGGACAGCTTCTGTGCGGAACAGAACGCCCGCATGACCGCTATGTCATCCGCCGGGGAAAATGCCGATAAGATGCTTGCGTCGCTCTCGGTGCAGTATAACCGCGTGCGTCAGGCGTCGATTACGCAGGAGATTACCGAGGTATCCTCCGGCGCAAAGGCACAGAAAAGAAAGAAGGTGCAGTCATGCTGAGCTATGGCAAAATTGTGCAGGTGTCCGGCCCTGTGGTGGACTGTGAGTTTCAGGAAGGACAGCTGCCGAAGATTCGCGAAGCACTGCGCGTCCAAGTGGAAGACGAAGTGCGCACCATGGAAGTGGCGCAGCACATGGATGAACATACTGTCCGCTGCATCATGCTGGCACCCAGCGAAGGGCTTTCGCGCGGCATGACGGTGGAGGCGACTGGACGCGGCATCAGTGTTCCCGTCGGCGACGCGACCTTGGGGCGCATGTTCAACGTTCTGGGCGACCCGATTGACGGCGGCGAGGCGCTTCCGGCATCCACCGAAAAATGGAGCATCCACCGCCAAGCGCCGTCCTTTGCCGAGCAAAGCCCGGTCGTGAGCATTCTGGAAACCGGCATCAAGGTCATTGACCTGCTGGAGCCGTATGCCAAGGGCGGCAAAATTGGCCTGTTCGGCGGCGCTGGCGTTGGCAAAACGGTTCTGATTCAGGAGCTGATTACCAATGTCGCGTCCGAACATGGCGGCTATTCCATCTTCACCGGCGTTGGCGAGCGCAGCCGCGAGGGCAACGACCTGTGGAACGAGATGATGGAAAGCGGCGTCATTTCCAAGACGGCGCTGGTCTTTGGGCAAATGAACGAAGCGCCGGGCGTGCGTATGCGCGTGGCGCTGTCCGGGCTGACGATGTCGGAGTACTTCCGCGATGTTGAGCATAAGGACGTGCTGCTGTTCATCGACAACATCTTCCGTTTCGTGCAGGCAGGCTCTGAGGTGTCGGCTCTGATGGGCCGTATGCCTTCCGCCGTGGGCTATCAGCCCACGCTGGCCAATGAAATGGGTCAGCTGCAGGAGCGGATCGCCTCTACCCGGAACGGTTCCGTCACCTCCGTGCAGGCCGTTTACGTGCCTGCCGACGACCTGACCGACCCGGCTCCGGCTACCACCTTTACCCATCTGGACGCGACCACCGTTCTGAACCGGCGCATTGCCGAGCAGGGCATTTACCCGGCTGTCGACCCGCTGCAGTCCACCTCCCGTATTCTGGAAGCGGACGTGGTGGGGGAGGAACACTACCGCGTGGCACGCAAGGTGCAGGAGATCCTGCAGAAGTACAACGAATTGCAGGACATCATTGCCATTCTGGGCATGGATGAACTGGGCGAGGAAGACCGCCAGGTGGTGCTCCGCGCCCGCCGCATCCAGCGCTTCCTGTCCCAGCCCTTCCATGTGGCCGAAAAGTTCACCGGCATTCCGGGCCGCTACGTGCCCCGGGAGGAGACGATTCGAGGCTTTGCCCGCATCGTGGACGGCGAGCTGGATCAGGTGCCCGAAGCCGCGTTCTACAACGTGGGTTCCATTGACGAAGTGCTCCAGAAAGCGAAGGAGACTGCGGAATGAACACATTTCGTCTGCATATTCTCGCCGCCGACCGGGTGTTCTTCGAGGGCGACTGCACCTCGCTGATCGTGCCGACGGTACATGGCCAGTACGGCGTTCAGGCCCGTCACAGCAACATGATCGCCGCTCTGGTGCCCGGCCAGCTCACCTTTCGCTGCCCGGACGCGCCGGAACGGCTGGCCGCTGTTTCCGCCGGAATGATCAAGGTGGAGGATAACGACGTGCTGGTTCTGGTGGACGCGGCCGAGCGCCCGGAGGATATCGACGCGATCCGCGCCCGCCGCAAGGCCGACGAGGCCAGGGAGATTCTTCTGCAAAAGAAGAGCCGTCAGGAGTACCGCACCGCGCAGGCCACCTTGGCCCGTGCCCTGAACCGCCTGCGGGTCAAGGAACACCGGGAACTGTAAAAAATATCCCTGCTTTTCCTGAAAACGGGAAAGCGGGGATGTTTTTGCCTGCATGCCGCGCAGAATGAAAAAGCGGCAGAAAAGTACAAGGTAAAGCACGATCTTCCAATTGTTCCCACCCGGAGGATATGATACAATGAACGCACAAACAACCAATGGGAGGAAAATCAGCATGACGACCGAAGAATTGCGGGCGTTGATCCGCGATATGAGCCTGCAGGAGAAAATCGCGCAGGTAAGCCAGATCGGCATGGAGAGCTTTTTTGTCAATTCCACTGAGCCTACGGGGCCGATGCGAAAGTTTCATTTGAGCCGGGAGCAGATGCTTCAGGCGGGCAGCCTGATCGGTGCCTTCGGCATCGACGAGCAACAGCAGCAGGAAATTCGGCGACTGGTGGGGGAAACGAAGCACCGTATCCCGCCGCTGATCATGTGCGACGTGATCCACGGAATGCGCAGCATCTTCCCGATCCCGCTGGGTATGGGCGCTTCCTTCTCCGAGAAAAACACGGAGATCATGGCCCGCACCAGCGCCGAAGAAGCCACGGCTCGGGGCATTCACGTGACCTTCGCGCCGATGGCGGATGTGGTGCGCGACCCCCGCTGGGGCCGCTGCATGGAAAGCTTCGGCGAAGCGCCCGCCCTTTGCGGACGGATGTCCGCTGCGGCGGTGCGAGGGTTCCACGGTCCGGACGAAAGTGCCCCGGACGGCCTTGCCTCCTGCGTCAAGCATTTCGCGGCCTATGGGCTGGTGGAGGCGGGGCAGGATTACGGTCATGTGGACGTGAGCCGGGTGGAAATGTACAATACCTATCTTCCGCCCTTTAAGGCCGCGCTGGATGCGGGCTGCGATATGCTGATGCCCGCCTTTACGCCGGTGGATCGGGTGCCCGCCACGGCCAACCGCTGGCTGATCGGTCAGGTGCTGCGGCAGCAGTGGGCGTGGGACGGCATGATTATCACTGACTGGGGTTCCATCGACATGATGCTGGTGCAGGCTTTTGCCGAAAGTATGGAAGAAGCTGTGGAACAGGCCTTCAACAACACCGTTGATATGGATATGATGAGCTACGCTTATTTCAGCTGTCTGGAAAAGCTGATTCGCGAGGGCAAGGTCAAGGAAGAAACGCTGGACGCTTCCGTCCTGCGGATTCTGGAATTGAAGAACCGGCTGGGGCTGATGGACGATTCCCGGCAGCCGCAGCCCGCGCTTACCGCGGAGCAGGTGGCCGAAAATCGCCGCAAAACACTTCAAGCGGCGCTGCAAAGCTGTGTGCTGATGAAGAACGACGGTGTGCTGCCCCTGAAACCCGGCGTTCACTTGGCGCTGGCCGGTTCCCACGCGGACGAACACGGTCTGCTGGGCGGCTGGCACACGGACGGCCGCAACGAGGAAACGCCCTCTCTGCTGGATGCGTTCCGTGCGGAAAAGAATGTGACCCTCTGCAAGCCCGAAGAAGCCGATGTGATCCTTTTTGCCTGCGGCGAGCAGCAGGACCTGACCGGCGAGGCCTGCAGCCGGGCCTATCCCAAGCTGGAGGAAGAACAGCTGCAGGAGCTTTACGCCCTGTCCGAACTGGGCAAGCCCATCGTGATGGTGCTGTTCTGCGGCCGGGCGCTGGTGCTGTCGGATGCGCTGCCCTTCTGCAATGCCTTGCTGAACGCGTGGTTCCCCGGCAGCGAGGGCGCGGAAGCCATTCGCCGTCTGCTGGTGGGCGAGGAGAACCCCTCCGGCCATCTGCCCGTGACCTTCCCACGCTGCACCGGCCAGATTCCCATTCATCACGACCGCATTCCTACGGGCCGTCCCTACACCACGGAGGAAAACCGCTATTCCTGCCGCTATCTGGACGAAAAGAACGCCCCGCTGTTCCCCTTCGGCTTCGGCCTGAGCTATACGCAGTTTGAAATTTCGGATATTTGCGCCGATACTGACGTGATTCAGGCAAATGAGCCGTTCCATGTGACCGCCAAAGTCCGCAATGCGGGCAACCGGGCCGGAGAAACGGTCATCCAGCTCTACAGCAACGTTCATGTGCCAGGCCAGCTTACGCCGGTGCGTTCCCTGACCGACTGGCAGCGCATTTGCCTCGGCGTGGGTCAGCAAATGGAAGTGACTTTCGAACTGACCCTTGCTCAGCTTTCCCAGCTGGACGCTGAAGGTCGCACCGTAACGCCACGTGGAAAGGTGCGCCTTGCTGTAGGCGAGGACAGCCGCGCGCCGTTCACAGTGACGCTCCCCGTAGAGGCGTAAGGGAATACAACAAAATCCCGACAGAGCCATTCAAAGCTTTGCCGGGATTTTGTCTGTTGCGGCGAAATTATACGCAGTGAAAGATCATGTTGACCTCGTGGCAATCCGGCTCGTCCACCACGTCCGTTTCCACAAAGCCCAATGATTCGTACAGATGGGCGGCTACTGTATTGCCCCAGATGTAGGTGGTGGTCATGGAATGCAGACCGTACCGCTCCTGCATCAGCCGGATCAGCGCTCCAAGGGCCTTGCGCCCGTAGCCACGGCGCTGCATCGCGCAGTCGATGACGTACTCCCAAAGGAACCATTCGCCCTCCTGAAATTTTCGCAGCAGGACGAAACCTACCAGTTGGCAACAGGGAGAATTGGTTTTCATCCCAAATGTCAAAGGCGACGGTGTCCTCCCGCTGCACGGCCCGCTCGATCATCTCCGGCGTGCCCACCCATTCCCGCTGTTCCGGCAGCACGGACACCTTGATTTCACTGGAGGGGGTGAAGGTCATAAGGAAAGCCCTTCTTTCTGATCTGTTTGGTGCAATGTTGAAAATACAGTTCTTAAGCTCGCTTCCTCTGCCACTGTTGATTGTTCTCCACAATCCGTTCCGAGAAAGAAAGCGGTGCCGCGCGTCTGCCGAGCTGCTCCGTAAAGCGGCGGGAATACGCGATATAAAGACCGTACACATATGGCATTCCCAGATTGGTTTCCAGAAGCGAATTGACGACGAGCGTATGGAGCTTTTCTCCTGCCGTGGCAAAGCCCGCGCTACGGATCCCCCCTAACAAAAGTGCCGCTTCCCAGCCAAATTGAACGAGAACGCCGATGGATAGAAGCCACGGCAGGTTGATGCGCTGCTCTTTCTGCTGTTGGCGCAGGTCGTAGACGATGGCTCCCAAGTAACCCACAAAGAGAATGAGAGCCATATAGCCATGGTAGGCGCCCGTGGTGCGCTGGATCACGATCGGCACGGCGTTCAGCACAAAGGTCTGCGTCAGCAGCGGGCAGCAGAACCACCAGCTCAGGATCAGCAGCGACCATTCCGGCAAGTGCTCGTCCTTCGACAGGCACAGCCAGATCCAGGTAAAGTTGGTGAACCCATAGCTCATGGACATCCACAGAAGCACCCAAAAAAAGACTGTGCCCGGCAGAGATGCTGCGGGAATGGCATATCAGGTGAAAAACGCCATAGTCCACCAGCATCGTCATGTATTTTTTTCTGATAGAGCAGCAGAAGCAGGAAACGCAATATCCAACCAGATGTAAAGCGGCGCAAATTGCCGGCGTGCGATGATCTCTGTCATGGTTTCGAGTCCTTTGATTTTTATTTAGTTGAACCTTTTTTCTTAACGGCTCTGCGGCCAGTTGGAAAGCAAAGAAGCGTTGTAGCGATAATTTCTTGCACTTTCATATTCCGCTACTTTGCTGGCTGCAAAATCAGCAGAAACGGGCTGATGAAAATCGGTCATCCAGTTTTGTTCAGTGACAAAATAGTCCTGTTCTTCGTAATAATGGATTCCTTCCAACAGATGCAGTTCGCTATTTTGAAGTTCATATTTTAGAATTGCATTGTCGTAGACACCATTTGAACCGATATTGATAATACTTCCAGTAGCTGTTAGATAATACGTGTTTCTGTTCCAGCCGGTAAGAAGCAGCACAGGTTTTTCATTTTTTTGAGTATACAAAATTTGAACTTCATAATCTATTTCTTCAGCATAGGAAGCACCATCTCTGACTAGGAATAGAAGCTCGTCGATTCCATCATTATTTATGTCGGCAATTTGATAATAAACGCTATCTGCACTCCATCTGGTGAGATCAGCGGCGGCTACCCAATATTGGTCAAACAGGTCAAAATCCCATTTTTGAGTTAAGCCGGTATACATCATATCCAGAATTTCTGCATACGAACCAAGCGGGTAGTCTCCGCGGTTGATCTTCACCAGTCCTTCGTATTCTTCCTCGGAGCACCAGCAATCCAGATAGTCGCAATTTACCCAGCCGGAAAGGCCAGCCCAGGAATCAGGACTTGTCTCGGCGGATTCATCAACCGTGATATAAGCCCAATGATCCTCGATATTCAAAAGAGTAAAGCGGTCGGCTTGTTCCAAGTGCCCAAGGACTCGATTGGAACCGGCGTCTGTGCGAATTTTCACATAGTTGGCGATACAGTGGCATTCGCGGCTTCCATAATGCTGCGCCATGTGAGAGGCGTGGTATAGGGAATCACCGTCCGTCTGGATATTTCGGGCTTTGTCTGCGTAAGCCGAGAGAGCAAAAAGAAATGTGAACAGAAAGAGAAGGATTCCTATCTTCGTTTTTTTCATCTTTGATATAACTCCAGCGTTCAAGATTATTATCCCAACACCCGCTCGTTGATCTCCGCTTCCATCCGATTCAGCGCCGCTTCGGCCTCGGCGCGGCTGGCGGCGCGGGCGCTCAGGTAGACCTTTACCTTGGGTTCGGTGCCGGAGGGGCGCACGATGGCTTTTTTGCCGTCGGCGGTCTGGTAGCTCAATACTGTTATGGTTCAGAAAAACTTAACGATGATAATAAGATAAGTAATTGCCTTGGGGA
>OGYO01000529.1_pt1 | contig 19735 bp, 15 predicted proteins | sample 1576561 | NCBI WGS metagenome assembly OGYO01 (sample SAMEA3541507, study PRJEB24748) | human gut metagenome | biome: human gut; feature: human-associated habitat; material: faeces | place: China | collected 2012 | reverse complement strand
TTTAAAGCAGAGTTAAATAGATGTGTATAAGTGTTTAAAGTTTCTTCTATTTTGGTGTGACCTAGATATTTAGCTACAACAGTTATATTAGCCCCGTTATTAACAAGTAGGGATGCACAGGAGTGTCTGAAATCATGGATCCTAATTTGAGGTACATTAGCTAATTTACAGTTGCGATTTTTTCTTGATGTAATAGTATTACTTGCAACAGGGAAAGCATCACCAATAACAAAGTAATCATCATTGAATCCATACTCTTTAGATACCTCATTTTTGAGCATTTTAAGGTCGTTTAAGAGCACTTTATTAAGAGGCAGGGTTCTTATACTACTTTTAGTCTTTGGAGTAGAAAATTGGAACTCTTTAACTGAACCACCACGATCTGTGATTTGCTTTTTAACAGATAAAGTTTTGTTAACAAGATCAACATTTCTCCAAGTCAATCCTCTAAGTTCACCTTTCCTTAATCCACAATAATATAATATTTCAAACATAACTTTGCTTTGTAAATTAGTTTCAACAGAAATAAATTGTTTCCATTGATCATAAGTAAAATACATCATTTCTTTTGGTATATCAGAAGCATTACTAAACTTAGTCATTTTATTATAAACTTTATTAAGATTAAAATCATACCATGTCATAGCAAAGTTTAATACTGATTTTAGAAATTTTAATATATCATTTTTATAACGTGTTGAGATATTAGTTTCATTCATTTGTTTTTTCCAATTATCATAGTGATTAATATTGAAATCTTTTAGTTTAATATTTAATAAACTTTTTAGATGAATTCTTTTATTACCGTAATTATATAGAGTAGTAGGCTTAACCTCAATAGTAGAAGTTCTATTCTCGATGAATATATCAATCATTTCATCTAAGGTTATTTTATCCATATTCTCATGTCTATGTATTTTTAACCTAAATTCAAGTTCTGCATCTTCTGCTTCTTTTTTAGTAGCAAATTTCCCAGACTTATACTGTGCATTTCTACCATCTATATCTTGATATCTGACTCTAAAAAACCAGACACGACCATCTTTAGTTTTTTCAGATTTTGCTTTATAAACTCCCATTATATCATCATCTCCTTGTATGAATAAAAGCATAGTGATATAATGTAAATGGAAACCCAATTACATTATTAAAATGTTAAAGTTGTGCTAAACTTTTAATTTGTGTTTCTATTTGATCTGCTGCGCCAACAGTAGATCTTTTTATATGCTTTTACAAGTGTGTTGTAATGTTAGCATACTTTAGAAACTTAATCAAATAGTTTATATCTATCTGACTGTAATCAATATATCACAAAAAAACTAAAATCAACCAAATAAGAGCAAGTTGATAGTAATTGATAGTAGAATGATAGTAAATGATAGTTAAGTGATAGTAATTGATAGTAAGATGATAGTAAATGACAGTTAAAAGTATGCTATAGTGACTATAGTTGTATATAAAATATACTTTTATTATTTAAAAAATTACAGTATATATTTATTACAATTATTTTTTAAAAGTTTAGCACACTTCAAATTAATAATAGAAAGGGATGAGAAAATGAATAGTGAAAAATTAAATGCTGAACAAATATTAGAAATTGCATCAAGTCAATGGGCTACTGCAAAAGATATAATGATGCTAGGTAGTGTAGGAAGAAATAAGGCATATGCAATTAGAAGTGAAATATCATTAGCATTATACAGTGATAACACAAAACTTAGAAATAGAGGATTAGTACCTATGGTGGAAGTATTAAAATACTTTAGTATAGATCTAAATTATTTAAAAGATATTTTAGCATTACATAAATAGATACCCCCGGATGGAAAGATAGAATTATAAGATTAATTTCAAGACCGACCAGCCACCCAAATTCACACAATCATAAATTTTCCGTGAGTTTTTTGGAAAAAATAGAGATAATCAAAATAAAATCAATATTAAACAAAGACAAAATCATTTCTAAATCAAATTCAAATCAAAACAAAACCAAACGAAATGATTGACCTCCTAGGATAAGGATAAAGGATAAGGATATGGATAAGAATAAGAAAAGAATAAAGAATATATTTTATTGTACTATTACTACTACAATAAAAAATACTAGCAATTGCTAATACTTTATTTGTTTCAAAACTAACGGTTCTTCACTAATGACTTCTAATGCATATTTTATTTTTAATAATTTTCTAACTTCTGTTTTTACTTTTTCATAATCCTCATTAAAAAAATTAATTACATCAGCAGCGGAATTATAATGTTGTTTAAAGCTACCTTTCCACATAGCATCGCGATAAAATGAATTAGCAATGTAAAAAGCTATTACTTCTGGCATAATATAATTTTCTAAAAAATCATCATAATTTTCATTAAATGGAACAAGAATCTTTTTAAAATCTTCATGCTAATATCAACATTAACAGTTTTTCTAAACATACTTACCTCCAAACTGTTGTATTAATAACTCTTTATCAAAAATATTACAAGATAATTTAAAAACAAACAAATAATTCTTACTTTTGTAGGAAAAATGTCAGTTTAATGATATAATTAATATGTATACAACCTGGAGGTAGATAGTAATGATAAAAGGAAAACCATTCGTCAAATGGGCTGGTGGAAAAAGACAAATAATTGATAAGCTATTAAAATATGCACCTGATGAGTTTAATACTTACTATGAGCCATTTGTAGGTGGTGGAGCTTTATTATTTGAATTATCACCAAAGAAAGCCGTTATAAATGACTCAAACAAAGAATTAATAAATGTTTATAATGTATTATGTAATGAAGATAAATTTAAAAAGATGTGTAGTGTTCTAAATAGTTATGAAACAAATCATAGTGAAGAGTTCTATTATGAAATAAGAAATAAAGATAGAAATAAAGCATCATTTAATAGACTATCAGATTATACAAGAGCAGGAAGAACAATTTATTTAAATAAGGCTTGTTTTAATGGGTTATATAGAGTAAATAGTAAGAATGAATTTAATGTTCCATTCGGTAAGAAATTAAAAGTAAATACATACGAGGGCGGAAATCTAATAACAGTTAGCAATTATTTAACAATGAATGATGTTAAAATATTAAGTGTAGATTTTGAAGAAGCAGTAAAGAATGCTAAAAAAGGTGATTTCATTTATTTTGATCCACCTTATGATTCTGATACAACAACATTTAATAGCTATACAGAAGATGGATTTGGAAAAGAAGAACAAAAAAGGCTTGCAAGAGTTTATAAAGAACTTTCTGATAGAGGTTGTTATGTAATGCTTTCAAATCACAATACTTCACTAATACAAGAATTATATAAAGATTTTAACATTCATGTAATTGAAGCTAAAAGAAATATAAATGCAAATGGAAAAAAGAGAGGTAAAGTAGAAGAAGTAATTATAACAAATTACGAAAATAAAAGAGGATTTTAAGAATAAACACAGTATAATATAATTAGGAGGTGCATTACATGAGCAAGGATTGTTACTACGAAGATGATGATTTTAAATTACTACATGGCGATGCCCTTTTATTATTGAAAAAATTAAATCCACAAAGTGTAGATATGATATTTGCAGATCCACCATACTTCCTATCAGGAGACGGAATAACTTGTAGTGCTGGTAAAATGGTATCAGTTAAAAAAGGCGAATGGGATGAAAAGATAGGAATCAAAGAAAAGCATAACTTTAATAAGAAATGGATAAGAGCCTGTAAGCGAGTTTTAAAAGATGACGGAACAATATGGATAAGTGGAACAATGCATAATATTTATTCAATAGGTATGGCACTTGAAGAAGAGGGATTTAAGATTATTAATAACATTACATGGAAAAAATTAAATCCACCACCTAATATTAGCTGTCGAGCTTTTGTTCATTCAACAGAAACAATATTATGGGCTAAAAAAGACATAAAAAAAGCTAAACATAAATTTAACTATGATGTGATGAAAGAATTAAACGATGGAAAACAAATGAAAGATGTATGGGAAACATCACTGACTAAACCAAGTGAAAAGAAGTGTGGTAAACATCCAACCCAAAAACCAATAGCACTTCTAGAGAAAATAATACTTGCATCAACAGATGAAAATGATTTAATACTTGATCCATTCAATGGTAGTGGAACAACAGGAATTGTGGCAAGTAGATTAAAAAGAAAATATATAGGGATTGATAAAGAAAAAGATTATTTGGATCTTACAATTAGGAGGTTAGAAGAAAATGTATAAAAATATGAGTACTGATGAATTAGCTGAAATATTTGTTGATAATTTGGTTGCAACTAATAGAGGATTTAATTTTTATGTTAATTGGGGAAACGCTCTTGATTACAGAAACTTTGAAATTGAATTAAATGCAATGAATGTTCTAATAAGATGTGATGATATTCATTCAAAATTTGTTGAACTAACTAGAAAGATTCCTACAGTAATAGCAACTTTTCCGTTATTATTTGCTCTTTCTAAAAATGAACGTAAAGAAGTTTGGAAAGGTAAAAATGATCTACAAGTTGTTAATGAAGATTTAGATGAAGATGATTTTTATTCATATAATTTTAATGTAAGTGAAATTAGTGGTGGATTATCTGATGAGACTATTGAAATATATTATATTTTCTTTGAAAAAATGGGATTAAAGGATTTATTTGAAAATCTATTAGAAAAAAGTGTAATTGATTATGTTATTGGAGTTTTAGTTGGCTTAGATTCAAATGGAAGAAAGAATCGAGGAGGAACTGCATTTGAGGATGCATGTGAGCCAATCATTTCTGAGGTATGTAAAAAATATGATATATCATTAATATCTCAAAAACAATTTAAAGTGTTGAAAGAATATGAATTTGAAGTATCACCAGATGTAGCAAATAGAAAAGCAGATTTTATATTAGTAAAAGGTAATAAGGTATTAAATATAGAAGTTGATTATTTCTTTAGAGGTGGTTCAAAACCAGAAGAAATCATTGATAGCTATATAAATAGACAAAATGATTTAAAAAAGCTTAATATAGGATTTATTCTATTAACAGATGGAATGTGCTGGGATAATAAAGATAAGAATCAATTACAAAAAGGATTTAGAAATCTAGATTATTTAATGAATTATCATTTAGCCAAATATGGTATGCTAGATGAGGTATTAAAAGATTATTTTTTATAAAAATATTTTAGATTTTATTAAATAATGATATAATATAATTAAATACAGTAGAGAATATTTCATTTTAATGATGGAGTATGCTCTACTTTTTTGATTGGAGGTATAAGTGTGTTTGAAAAAAATTTATTAGACAATGAATTAAAAAAATATGATAATGAAGATCTGAGAATAATTGCTTCAATAAGAGAAGAATTATCAAATTATAATATGGTTGATTTTTTAGAAAAAGTATCTACACTTATGCTTATTCCAGAAAATCAAAGTAAATCAGTTATATTTCAAATAATGATAAGTACGGCATTGTCATTAAATGAAAATGAATTTAATAATGATAATATAATGAGCTATGGAAAGTTTAAGAATTTAGTTAGTAAGTTTTCAAACTTGAATAGAAAATTGATGATTGATCCACCTGAGTTTCCTTTTGTGTTACCTATTATTTATTACGGCAATTATCACATTTTTATGGGAGCTAATTCTTTGTCCCCAATTTATGTTAATCAAATGTTGAAAATTTTTAGTATTTATTGTGACAGATTAAATAAAAGTGAATCAGAAGAATTAAATCATTTAATTAAGGGTTTATTGACCATTTCGGAGCGAATATTTAATAATTTGGATATTAATTTTAGTGAACTAAAATCCTTTAATAAGGATAATGAGATTAAAATTGTATCATCAAACACTATTCGTGAGTACATTGAGTTAATAAGATTTAATGTAAATGATATAGAAAAATTGTTAGGTGCTAAATATGTTGATTTAATTATTAATTTTGGTGACATATTGGTTGATGAAGTTAATGATTTTGATAATCAAAAATTTTATAAGAAACCATTTCTAAAATGTGGAGAATCGGTAGTTTTGCTTGATGCTACTTCTTTCATCTCTTTAATCATGGATGTAATTATTAAAGGTTTTATAAAAGATAATAATATTAATATATTTGATGAATATAATAAGTTAACTTTAATTAACTTAAATAAAGATTATTTTAGAATGGGCTACCAAGAACTCAATCCAGAGCCATTTAATATTATTTTGGAAAAAAACGAAAATGTTAATGAATCATTATACCTATGTGGAAATGATATTGTTTTTTATAATTTAGTCTTATTTGATAATGGTCAAGAATATGAAACAGAGAAAAATTATTATATAAATATTGACAAAACTTATATAGCTAGAAGAATAAAATATATATCATCGCAATTAAAAAAAGAGAATATAAAAGATGATAAAATAGTTACGATTCTAACTCCAACGACATTAGGAAGAAATATGTATTATATGTTAAGTGTAGAAAAAAGTTATAATTTACTTACATTAGGTCAATATGAGATAAATGCAATAGCGACAAATGAACAGGAAAATTCAATGTTTCTATATAGATATATAAGAGCCAGAAATAAATTAAAGCATTATCATAAAAATTTGTTCTCGGAATTAAATATTGTTGCATTATATTCGGAACACGATAATTCATTTTATCTAAATGATGATTTTGATACTAAAGATACCCCTATGTTTTTAATTGGAGAATATAGTAGTGATTATATTTTAAAATCATATATAAAAGAGTCATTTCATTTGGCAAAGTATAAGAATAGATTTTCTTTAATAGAAGTTATGAAGCAGGACGATAATATTTATTTTGCACCAGGATTATTTTTTAACAAACAACTTAATAATTTAATTGAATGCAATAATTTTTATATATGGGTATTTAGTGATGAAAATATTTCTCCACAATTATATTCGACTGTAAAATTAATAATTGACATGCTTTCATATTGGTTATCACAGTTTAGTGATTCTCTGAGTGCGATTAATGGAATTTTTAATATTAATATTAAATGTGATGATGATTTGAGCATAATTCCATATGACAAAAATATTAAAGCAGGCAAAATAAAATTTTCTATTAAGGATAATAATTTGGATATATGCTTTATGAAAAATTCCTTAAAATATTTTGATGAAAGTGGAAATGCTAAGGAAAAAGAATTTATTTGTAATATTATCAAATATATATGCACTTATTATGATATATATATTGATTTAGATATTATAGATGAAAAATTTGAAAATTGTTATAAGAAAAAGATTATTACAATGAATTCGGCAGAAGATGCCTATATGTTACCATTTGATGATTCTCCATTGATAAGAGTAAATAGTTCAGATATAAATTTAATTTTAGATGATGCCGGCTTATTTCTAAAAAATGGTTTGAAGATAAATTATGGCAAAATTGAAGATTTTAAAGTTTTAAATAAAATTGTTGACTATTTATATACCGAATTATTGAAAATATTAAAAAAATATAAAAAAACTCAATTAATTGAAATTTTATATACCGAATTTGAAAAAAATTTATCTTCATTGTTAATTAGACAATCAAACTATGCTAATGACATTGCATGTTATCCAAATAGAAAAAAAGAAATTGATGATAATATAAATGAACTAAATAGAACTTCAGTTGCTTTAAAGTTTTTAATAGAACTTACTAGCTCTACAAAATTTAGGGGAGAAAATAATGTATCTCTTTATGAAGTAAATTATGCACTTTCTATAGCTTCTACCATAATAGATTTTGCATATACATGTGATGTTTATATGTATAATATGGCTGAAAATACTTTGACATTATTAGATTCTAATAGAATAGGATACAATAGGAATTTTGTTAATCGTGTTAATAAAGTATTAAAGATTGCAAAAACGGAAAAAATGTCGTCTACCGCTAAGAATAAAAGAATCCAAATACTTAAGTACAAGAATAATAAAAAAGATATACCTGGATTTGAAGATGCATTTATAGATGAATTTGGTTTTACTTTTAGTGATTTCACAGAAGTAACTGTTTCGTTACTTGATTTAGCAGAAAGTAAAAATAGTATGTTGAATTGTATTTTTAGTATAGGTATTGAAGAAATAAAAAACTATATAAACAATAAAGTAAGTGATGAATCTCTTGAAAAAATTTTAAACTATTTTTCTCAGATAGAGAGAGAAGATTATTTATTTCCGCCAGCACCATATAAGAAATATGATGTTTATCCGTGGAGAAATAACAGGGAATTATCTTTAAATAGAAAACCTTTAATACAATATGATAATAAAATAATATATGGATACAGAACGTTAATTAATTCAGTTTATTTCTTATTTGAAATAATAAATAATGGTAGTTTAAAAACAAGAAGCTCTAAAATGAAAAAATACATTTCTGAAATATCTAGAGAAAGAGGAAACGATTTTAACGAATTAGTATTCAATTATTTATCGAGTCATAAGGAACTTATTGTTGATAAAAAGGTTAATAAAATAAATGGCAAGAAAATAATGGATAATAATAACCAAGTCCTTGGTGACATTGATGTGTTATTTATTTCAAAAAAGAAGAAAAGAATTGCAATTTGCGAAACTAAAAATTTTGAACTATCTAGAAATATGTATGAATTGCACTTTGAATATATGGATATGTTTGAACCGAACAATGAAAAAAGTTTTTATAATAAACATATGAAAAGAGTTAAATGGTGTAAAGAAAATATAGATAATATTAAAATTCAGTATAATTTGCCAGATATAAAATGGAAGATTGATTATTGTTTTATCGTAAATGAACCATTAGTAAGTAATAAAGCAATGAAAGCAAATGTAAGAGCATATACAATTGAGGAAATTGATAAATTTATATAAATAAGAGCCGAAATTAATCGGCTTTTAATTTTTAGGTACCATTTAGGTACCAACACACTAATAAATACCAAATTAATAAGGTTGTTGCTAAAACAAAAAGACCATAAAAGGCCGAAATTAAAAGGAATTAACATATACAAAGGATAAAAGGGCGAGCCCCCTGAAGAGAGAGATGAAGTAATATCTCTCTCATTTTTTATAGGAAAATCAAGTGTTTGCAAAGGATTGTTATCATACTCAAAAGTTGCTAGGCGAAAATTAGGCGAAAATGACATGTTCTAAGATAAATATAGTGGTAACTAATAATAAAAATATGATATAATACCTAGACATAGAGGTGCATAATATGTTTGTTGCTTTAAATAAAAATAAGAAAAGAGTTCATATTTCTAGTGTTTTAGATAACGAAAAATATTATTGTCCAATTTGTGGCGAGGAATTAAGAACTAGACAAGGAGATACTAATGCTCATCATTTTGCACATAAAAATAACAGTAACTGTTTAGAAAGAGATGGATGGCATTATGATATGTCCGACTGGCATTATGACTGGCAAAATCAATTTCCAGTTGATAATCAGGAAATTGTTTTTACTAAAAATAATAAAACTCATAGAGCTGATGTATTTATTAATAATACTGTAATTGAGTTTCAACATAGTCCTATAACTGAAGCTGAATTTAATGATAGAAATGATTTTTATAAGAGTCTTGGACATAAAGTAATATGGATTTTTGATGTTATAGACCGAGATATTGAATATTTACACGATTCAAATAATGATGAGAGACTTATCTCGTGGAAGAATCCAATTAGATTTTTAAAGAAATTAGATTGTAATGATTTAAACTTAGATGTTTTTTTACAAATGAAAGAAGGAATTTGGTATAGGCAACCAAATTATAAAGATATAAAAGATTTTCAACAACTTGATATTGAGGGTAACATTATTAAAATAAGTGATAATCAATTTGATGGATTAAGTACATTTATTTCAGACGATTTTTATAGTGATATAGAAATAATTGATACCTATTATGATTTAAAATTACATAATAAAAAGAAATATGCATATAAACATAATGTTAATATTCATAAATTATCTGATGAAATTTATAATTATGAAATAGATACTTTTTACGGGTTTTATGGTTACTGTCCTATGACAAAAAATGAATTATATAATCATAAAGAATGTCATGGATGCGGTTATCTTGATACTAGTTGTATGAGATGTACATACAGATTCAAGGATATAATTAAAGAAAACATATCTGAAATATATGATATAAAATATGATAGAGATGGCAGAATAATATTCTTAGACTTAGAAATAGATAATCAAAGGAAAAAATATCAATTAAAACCATTGCCAAGTTATACAAAAACACTTCTAAAGTTTTCTGAAAAAATAAGTAATTTTAATGTAGCAAGATTTGTTAATACAGAGAATGGAAAAACAGTTCAGTTAAGTCAATATAATATGAAACAGTTAATTGCTACAAAGAAGTGTTATGGAAGACTATGTAGTGATGAATATCAAAAAGCTAGTTCAAGTGAATTTGAAATATTTGGGTGGAATAAGTCGGTTTGGTTATTAACTTGGTATAAGAGCGATGATAATTATTATAAAGAATTTAATAGTAATGTAAGTAATAATAATAAAACAAAAGTTCCAATAGTATGTCCTAAGTGTGGTAGTATGATTGCATTAATTGATAATGGCAGTAAAGTAGGATGCAGTAAATATCCACAATGTAATTATGTCGTATGGAAGGATAATTAATAATATTTGGTTAATTAGTATTATAAATAATAATTTATAAAAAATCTTGGTAAAATTTAGATGAAATCGATGACTTTTAGGCTAAATTATGCTATACTTACAATAGCGATTGATACTATTATTATAGTATCTTTTTTGTTAGGAGGAATGTTATGCAAAAAATACTAAAATCAGGGATGACAATTGGATTATCAATGATGTCTGTTTTAATTCCTGATGTGAAAGAATTAATAATTTCAATAGTAGAGAAATTATTTGATTTAGATACAGTTGAAATAAATCCTATTTATTGTAGTGGTTTGGGTTTTTTATTATTTATTATTTGTTTAATTCCTTATATTAAATATAATGATAGAGATAGAATAATTAACATAGTTGGATTCGGCAATAATGAATATTGGGAAAGAAATAATAAGAACGTTGAGACAATTGATGTAAGAAATTGGTTTAATGTAAAAGATAAAGACAAAAATAAGTATTTGAAAAAAGTACTTAATGATTCTAATAATTGTGTTTACAAATATTTAGCTTCTGGCTTATCTTACACTGCAATAGCTCCTATACCATTAGTTTCAATTATTGGGAGACACTTTTCTAAAATAAAAATAAATAATTATTATGAATATTTAAATAAAAGTTCGAATGTAAAAAAACTAAATAACTCAATATTTTTTCCTAGATTAAAACTGGAAATTACAAATAAAGATAGTTCTAATGAATATGTGTTGATATCGGTTAGCACCACTGCAAATATTAAAAAGCATCAAATAGCACAATTTGGAGATTGTTTACACTATAATAATTACATTTCAAATCCACATCAAAACTCAATTTATTCGAAGAAGCAACTTTTTAATTATTGTAATAAAATAATTGAACAAATAAATGAAATTAGTGCTTTAAAAGAAATAAAAAGAATTTATATAGTCTTTGCAACTCAATCACCCTTACCATTCGAAATTGGTAAACAATTAAACGATAGGATGGCAAAAGAAGTTATTATTTGTCATTATCAAAATGATTCTTGTGTTCCTTATGAGTGGGGAATAGCTCTAAATGGAAAAAATAAAGAAAAATATATTGACTTAAAGGAGGTATAAAATGGCAATAAAATTAGAAGATTTGAAAAAAGTTGATTTTTCACAAATGTTAAATACATTTTATATAAACAATGTAATTCTACCTTTAGAAAAAGTCGAAGAACTTAAAGAGAAGAAGGTTTTAAATATTAGAAGATTAAAAGAGGGATTAGAGGAGTATAACATAGAAAATTCTACGGAATACAAAATAGATGAGTTTGTACTTCAAGGTAGCATTGCTATGGGTACTGCAGTATCAGCAGATGAAAAGAATTATGATATTGATATAGGTGTTATTATGGATAAATCTGCTTTACCAGATGGTACATTGAGTGCTAAAAAAATAATATCGGAATCTTTGAAGAAGAAATGTTATAACATGAAAAACAACCCAGACCCAAATGGTAATAGTATTACAATTGAATATGAAGAAGGTTATCATTTGGATTTTGCACTTTATGGTAAGAAAGATAAAAAATATTATCATTGTGGAACAACAAGTTGGGATGAAAGAAATCCTAAGGCTATTTCTTGGTGGTTTAATAATCAAAATCAAAAGTATAATAATAGATTGCAAATGATGACTAAGTTCTTAAAGTTTTTTTGTAAGCAAGATAGTGATTGGATAATGCCAGGCGGTTTAATAATAAGTGTTTTAGTTGATGAAGCTATAAAAAAAGAAGACTTATCATTATCATACGATGTTTTATTAAAGGATATTGTAAATAGTATTGTTAAAAGATTAAGATATGATAAGAGTGTATATAATCCTGTTGATTTAAGTAAGAATCTAATTGTAAAACAAAAAGATGTGCAAAAATTAGAGAATTTACAAAATAGGTTAGAAAATAGAATTACAAAAGTTAACAATTTAACAATTAATAGTACAAGCGAAGAAATATACGAAGCTTGGAATTATTTCTTTGGTGATGAATATTTTTCTGATGATTTTGAATTAAAAATAATACAATGTGAGGATAATGAAGAATATATAAATACCTATTTTGATATTTTAAGAGATAATAACACTAATAATTTGATTAAATGCCAATTATCATCTAAAGAAGGAAGTACTGATGGTAGAACTATTAGAAATTATGAATCCAATATGCCTTTAAGTGTTTCTAGGTATAAAGATGAGCGACTAATATTTACAGCTCATCCAATGATTTCAGGACAGTATACAATATTATGGAAAATTAGAAATAATGGAAAAAAGGCTGTAGAGAATAATTCATTACGTGGAAATATAGTTTATTCTAATACTGCTAATAATTTTAACTATATTGATATAAATGGAAATACAAGATATGAAAATATATCTTTTCCAGGGCATCATTATATTGATTGTTATGTAATAAAGGATGACTATGTTATTCAATCGGAAAGATTTTTAGTGAATTTAACAGAATAAATAGTATTTATTTAAAATATGGAACACTTTTAATAAAATATATTACTTTATAAAGTAGTTTTTATAATTTAATATTTTCTTTTATTTTATTTAGATAATTATAAAGAGTAATATCCTCAACTATAATAATTAATTCATCTATTGTTCTTGTTATTATAGTATAGATTTGATTTTCCAAATATCCATAACACACTCCAGGACTACACGATATTTTACCTTCGGAATTCAGAAAATACCTATCACAAAAATGCATTGCTACTTTGCTATATTCTTGTCCAATAACATCATATGTTGTTTTAACAGAACTACATACATCACTAGTCATCTTGCATGTATGGTTTTCACACTTATCAAAACAACTAGCAAAATATAATGATTGAGCAGGTTCAACATATGTGTACTCAGATAAAACTGGAATATTTATATCATCTATCATATAAATTTTTATTTTATTTAAATCTATTTTCTTATTTTTTATTCCTTTTGTTGATTTATTTAACATCTTTCTTGCAAAATAGTCAAAAGTATCATCAGTTCTAATAATTTGATTAATATTATACTTACAATCTATATTTTTTTCATATAATTTTTTAAACCCTTCTTCGTAATCCACAGTTTGATTTATATCTCCAAGCATAATAATTTTTTCTCTTATTTTTAATTTTAATTTTTCAATATCTTCACATTTCAATCTTTGAGCTTCATCTATTATTGCAATGTCATGTGTATCTTCACTAACAAAATCTAAATAGTTTTTTACTGTTCTCATTTTAACTTTTTTCTTAAGTTCGGAACATACTAAATTATTGACTTTAAATGGTGTTAGATATATTACACTTTTATCATTATTAATATAATAATCATATAAATCTAAAGCTAATAAAGTTTTTCCAGTACCAGCTCTTCCAGAAACTAACAACATTTTTTCAGATGAATTAATTATTTTATTTTTTGTAATTTGTTGACTATTGGACAAACTATACTTGTTATCTAAATAAAAATCCGGATTTACGTATACAGAAGATACATTAAAATTTATATTAATAATTCTGGCTTTAGTTATCTTATTTAATACATTATTGAGTTCATCATATGAGGATGTTTCCAGAATTTTCAATTCATCATTATACTTTAATATATTGGTTTTATTTTCTTCAAAACAAAATATATAGATATCTTCTTTACCATAATATTTTTTTAAAATTTTATAATTATTCTCACATTGAATAATGTCTCTATTTGATATCTTTAACTCAATATTGACTAATATACCATTGCCATACTTTATCAAATCAAATTCTTTATCTAATCTTTCTATATTATAAGAAATATTAAATCCTTGCTTGTTAATAATTTTCTCTGAAATAGATAGCAATGATACTATATCATTCTTATCAAATTTATTTATTCCATTAAATCTAAAATATTCTTTTATTTCATTTATATCTTTTCCTAAGATATTATTTAGATTTATTAGGTTGTACTTATAGTTCATATCTTATATCTCCTCTAAAAATAAAAAAACTATAATCATAGTTATAGTTTTTATCAGCTATTATAATTATAGCACTTATGAAGATAAAAGTCATCATTTCCACTTATATATTTATTATGTATTCACAATTAGTAAAGAAACAACCAGATATTATCAAATATATTATAGCATATTTTCACTTAAAATTTGTCATTTTCGCCTAAATTTCGCCTAACAACTTTTTGTTATATTATCAAATCCTTGCAAAGTCTTATATTTCCTAACAAAAATGAGAGAGATATTAATTCATCTCTCTCTTCAGGGGGTTTTGGTTGACACTCCTACATATATTCGTAGAGAGTGTAAAAAGGTTGTTCATAAGATACTTTGTTATCTTATGACAATATTATTGTAATATATTTTTTATTTTTATGCAATATATTTTTTGAAAAAATTAGTCAACTGTGTCAATCTTGGTTAATTCGTTATAGATATCGTTATATTTTTCTTTGTTAGTTTTATATATTTCAATAAATTCTTTAATGTCATCTTTTACTTTTAATAGCATTTCATAGTCTTTACTTATATCGGAAATTATTAGTCCTGTGTCTCCATGTTGTCTTATTCCAAAAAGATCTCCTTCACCTCTGTTTTTGAAGTCATATTCGCTTATTTCAAATCCATCATTACATTTTTCTAACATTTTTAATCTTTCACAATTTTCTTTGGCTATTAATATGCAGTAACTTTGAATGTTACTTCTTCCGACTCTACCTCGTAATTGGTGTAGGGTAGATAGTCCAAACATATTAGCATCCCAAATTACAATCATACTTGCATTACTTACATTAACTCCAACTTCTATGACTGTTGTAGAGATTAATATATTTATTTCACCACTTTCGTATTTTTTCATTATATTTTGTTTTTCTGTGGAAGACATTCCTCCATGGATAGATGCTGTTTTGGCTATTTTACTAAATGCTCTATTTATTTTATTTTCTAAATCGTTTACATTTTCAACGTTACTTTCATCTTCTTCAATCATTGGAGCTACTACATATATTTGATGTTTTTTGTCTAGTTCTTGTTTCATAAGTGTTAATACGTCTATTATTTCATTTTCTAATTTAAAATATGTAATAACTTCTTTTCTATTAGCTGGTTTTGTTTTTATGGATGATATTTCCATATCACCATATATAGTTAGAGCATATGTTCTTGGAATAGGGGTAGCACTCATTGATAATATATCTGGTGTTATACCTTTGTTTTTAAAGGCATTTCTTTGATTGACACCAAATCTATGTTGTTCATCTGTAATTACTAGTCCTAAATTTTTAAACTTTACATCTCCTTGTATTAAACTTTGTGTTCCTATTAGTAAATCTATTTCGCCAGTTAATAATTTGTTTAAAATGTCTTTCTTTTTGTTTTTGTTTGTTGATGAAGTTAATAATTCAACCGTAATATTATACTTAGAAAATAGCTCAAATGCTTCGTTATAGTGTTGTGTTGCTAATATTTCAGTTGGGACCATTAAGGCGGTTTGGTATCCACTTAAAAAGTTAGCATATGTTGACACGAATGCAACGATTGTTTTGCCACTTCCAACATCTCCTTGTAATAATCTATTCATTCTTTTTTTACTTTTTAAATCATTAATTATTTCATTTATACTTTGATGTTGATCTTTGGTTAATGTAAATGGTAAATTGTTAATAAAGTTTTGTATTTCGTTATCATTTATATTTCTACTTATAGCTTTTTCATCTTCAGTTATTTTTTCTTTTAAATAATTTATTTTTAGTAAATACATAAATAGTTCTTCGTATTTTAGTCTTTGTCTTGCTTTTTTTAGAATTAATATAGTGCTTGGTATATGTACTTCATGTATAGCTTTTTTTTTACTTATGAAATTATATTTCTTTGATAAATATTCTGGTATATAATCTGGAATATTATTGTTTTCTTCTAATAGATTTAGTATACTTTTGGATATAATTTTTTGTGTTAATCCAGGTGTTTTGTGGTAGATGCTTTCTATTTTTGGTGTATCACTTAATTTTTCAAATCTTATGTCACTAGCTATGATGGCTTTTTTATTTATATCATATTTTCCTATTACTGTTATTTCTTTATTTGTTTTTAATTCGTTTAATAGATATATTCTGTTATAAATAATAACGTTTAGAATATTATTACCAATATTTATTTTAAATGTAATCCTTTTTAAATTTTTACTTAGATATACTAAAAGAGCATCAGATATAATGTGTCCATCTATTATTATTTTATTTGTAGTATATATTTCTTCTATATTGGTTCTTTTTAATATTTCATATCTATATGGATAATAATGTATTAAATCATTTTTGGTGTAAATTCCTAGTTTATTAAATAATTCTTTTGTTTTTTTACCAATACCTTTTATTTCTTCAATTGAATCCATTATATATAATCACTCTTTCATATATTTGTTATTTTCTATATATAATCTATCATAGGAAATAGATATTGTCAACTTTATTTCGTACATGTGTTTAATAAAAACTATAGTAATTATTTACTATAGTTGTGTTTTTTTTCGGATTTTATTGTTGTGACTAAAAGATGTGTTAGGTATGAAATCATTTGGCTAATAGGTATTTTTCCTTTAAAATCATTTTTATCTCCGTCAATAACAAACATATCTTCCGTAAAATAGTATTTTCCTTCTTTAAATAGAGATAATATTTTGTTTATTAGATATTCATTAGATATATATATATTTTTATTATTGATAATAATTTTTGAAGATTTATCATTAGGTGTTTCTTCTTTTGATAAATCATTTAATTTTATATTTTCTATAATAAAGTGACTACTGTCAGTATTTTCGTCTGTATAGATTTCTAATTTACTTAGTTCTTGTAGTAATAGTTGAATTAGTATTTTACTTATTCTTTTTGATGATATCGTTTTATTATTGATATTACTTATAATATCCATATATATACATAATTGTGCATTTTTTAGTTTTGGATCGTTATATTTTGATTCAAAGTTATCAATATTTAGTAAATAAGAAAATATTTCTTTAAATTCTTCAATAGTTAAAGTAATACTACCTATTATAACATAGTCTTCTTTAACATATATATTTTCTCTTTCTTTTATTAATTCTAGTATTTTTTGTCTTTTGTTATCTATGTTAGCAATATATTTTTGTTTGTTATTTTTTTTCCTTGTTATATTTATTATTAGTTCATCTATATCATTTTTACTACCAGTTGTTAAAATGTTTTCTAATGTTATGCTACTAGATAAATAGTTATTTAGTATGGCAGTGTTATTGTAATATAATTCTTTTATTTTTTCTACTTGTTCTTCTAAGTGCTCAGGTGTTCTTTTTAATTCTATTTGTACTTTATAATTGTTTAATAGTCTTAGAAAATCATCGATAATTAAAGCTTCTTTTTTATCTATTTCTCCTTTATATTCTTTGCCATTTAATTCTATTAATAATAGATATAGATTAATATCTAATTCTTGTTTAGTTCTGTTATTTGAGGCAATAGTATCATCATGGGCGTCTAGCGTTTTGTTTATAATATTTATTAATTCTTCTTGATATTTTGTTTGCATATAACACTTCCTAGTCTATTTTAATTATAAAGCATTAGTTTTTTATAGTCAACTGAAAAAATGTGTATTATTATGATACTATTGTATAATTATAGTGTGATATTTGTTTAAATTAATGGGGTTAAATAATCAAAATAAAATACAATACGTATTTTATTTTGATATTTATAGTTGCATAGATTTTATTATTTTTATTATAAAGTCTAATTCTTGTAATGATAAGTTATTGCAATATTTTGTTATTTTGGATATTTTTTCTTTTTTTTGTAAATTGTTTTCTTCAGTTTTATTTATTTCAAGTAGTGAGTCTATGCTAATATTAAATATTTTGGCTAGATTATATAATATATCTGATGTAGGGACAGATTTATCTGTTTCAATTCTAGATAGATTATTTCTATTAATATTTAACATTTTAGCTAATTTGTCTTGTGATATGTTATTGTTGTTTCTTAAATTTCTGATTTTTTCACCTAATGTCATATTATCTCTCCTTAAGTTAAGTTTATTATAGTAAATATTTTTTAAAATTTGTTGTTTGTACCTAATTTTTACCAATCTTGGTAAGATTATAACCAATGTGTATTCGTTTTATCATTGATAATTATGTAAGTTTTCTTTTATATTCTTTATATAGATTAATAATATGGTTATATGTATTTTCACTTATTTCTTTTTTAAGATTATTTAATATTAGTGTGTCATTACCTTGTAGAAATTCTTTATAATATTTTTTTATATAAGAATATATGATATCTATTTCATATTCTTCTATGGGTATTCCTTTGTTATATGCAAATGTTTTTATGTCATCTTTAGTTAATTTGTTTATATATTTGCTTATTAATAGTATGTTCATTTTTTATTCCTTTCTTAATATTATTATGTACCTAATTAAAAGTATGATAGATTTTGGAAAATATGCTATAATAATAATGAAAGGATGATAATATGAGTATTTTAAAGCATAAATATGTTAATGGTAGTTATAGTAGAAAAAAAGTTGTTAAAAAAAATACATCATATTATCGTATTAATAAGAAGGATATTGGTAGTAAAAATTTGAAGGAAATAACTGTTAAGAGATATAAATTATTAAGTGTTATAATTGTTTTATTGGCTATTATATTATATTTTAGACTTATGCAGTTAACTATTATAGAACGTGATAAATATAGTGATTTACTTGTTAATGCTACTCAGAGAACAATTACTTCATCTTCTGCTCCTAGGGGTAGAATATATGATAGAAATTATAATTTACTTGTAGATAATAAAGCTGTAAAGACTATTTATTATAAAAAGGATAAAGATGTCACTTCAGAAAGAGAAGTGGAATTGGCATATTTAATTAGTACTAAATTGGATATAGATTATAGTAAAGTAACTGATAGTATGTTAAGGGAATTTTTTTATATTGAACATATTGATGATGTTAATGAGAGAGTTAGTGATAAAGAACGAAAAAATGAAAATGGT
>OGYO01000528.1_pt1 | contig 19756 bp, 17 predicted proteins | sample 1576561 | NCBI WGS metagenome assembly OGYO01 (sample SAMEA3541507, study PRJEB24748) | human gut metagenome | biome: human gut; feature: human-associated habitat; material: faeces | place: China | collected 2012 | reverse complement strand
TATTTAATTATTATATATTTTTAGGAGAAATAAATCAATACTTAATAATAATTATTAAAAATTTTCATAAAAAAAGCGGATTATAATACAAATTACAAGTAGTAGAACATACATATATATCAATTATAATTTTATCCTTCAAAAAATCAAATAGTTTTAAATATTGAAATTCATCTAATAAATATTTTTTACAATATTAAAGTATTGAACTTTATCACTCATAAATAAACCCTTTTTGATAATAATCAATAAATTTAAATAATGTATTAATATGCATAGGATACCAGGCTTCTAAATTTTTATTAATAGAACTATATATGTCATCAACATTCATCCATCTAACATTTCTTGTTTCATTGGAATTTGGTATTATTTTACCTTCAACTTTACATAAAAAAGTTTGAAGAATAATGGAATACCCTCCTGATAAATTCTGAGTACAGCAAAATGGAACATAACTATTAACAGTATATCCACCCATTTCTCTAGTATCTATATTATTTTCACCAATAATTTCTATAACTGTTAATCCTGTTTCCTCTTCTACTTCTCTTTTTAACGCTTTAAAAATATCTTCATATTCTCTAATCTTTCCTGCTGGTAATTCTAATAAACCTTTTTCAAAAATTTCATTTTCCTTATACCTTTCTTGGACTAAAACATTTAATTTATTATCCTTAATTCTGTAAATTAATGCCCCTACGGCTGGAATAGCAAAAACTTCTTTCAACAAATGTCCTCCTTATATAAATTTATTTACATCATCATACAAATTAATAAAAAATATAACATTTTTATAAGTAATGTCAATCAATCTTATTGTTTTCGTTTAAAAAATTTCTTCTTAAATAGTCTTATTTGTTCATTATATATTTTTAGGAGAAATAAATCAATACTTAATAAGTACTAAAAATTTCCACAAAAAAAAGTGGATAAAAATCCACCTTTAATACTTAAATTTAAATAGAAGTAATTTCTTACTTTAATTCTACAGTAGCTCCCACTTCTTCTAATTTAGCTTTCATTTGTTCAGCTTCTTCTTTAGAAACTCCTTCTTTAACAGCTTTTGGAGCGTTGTCAACTACTTCCTTAGCTTCTTTTAAGCCTAATCCGCTTAAATCTTTAACAGCCTTAACAACTTTCATTTTTTCTGCTCCAACTGATGCTAAAATTACATCAAATTCAGTTTTTTCTTCTGCTGCTCCAGCTGCTTCTCCACCAGCTACAGCTCCACCTACTACTACAGGTGCTGATGCAGAAACTCCAAATTTTTCTTCTGCTGCTTTAACTAATTCATTTAATTCAAGAACTGATAATTTTTCAATTGCTTCTAATATTTGTTCGAAATCCATAATATACCTCCTAAAATTTTACGCAACCATTAAGCTGCTTCTTCTTCTTTTTTCTTTCTTAGTGCATCTAACATATACACAAAATTTGATACCGGAGCCTTTAGGCTGCCAAGTAATTTTGCAATAAGTACTTCTCTTGAAGGAATGTTTGCAACAGCCTTAACGCCGTTAGTATCCAAAATCTTTCCTTCTAATATACCTGCTTTAATAACCAACTTTTCATTTGACTTTGCAAATTCATTAGTAATTCTCGCTGCTGCTGTTAAATCTTCTCCTGAAAACGCAACGGCACTTGGTCCTTCTAAATATTGATTGAAATCTTCAAAACCTAATTCTTTAAAGGCTAATTTCATCATAGTATTTTTATAAACCTTATATTGAACACCGGCTTCTCTATATTTTTTTCTTAAGTCAGTTACTTGTTCAACAGTTAAGCCTCTATAGTCAACTAAAACTAAAGATCCGGAATTTTCAATCTTTTCTCTAATTTCTGATATAACAGCTTGTTTTTGTTCTAAAACAGAATCTTTCATCTTTTTCACCTCCATAAAAGGCTACATATTAAAAAATCTCTACCAAGAGTAGAGATAAAATACAAAATAAGTATTTCCACCTATGTAGGATTTTTAAACGAATGTCCCTACGGTCTTGGGTAGCCTATAAAATTAACACATATATTATACCATATTTCAAAATAAATGCAATACTTTTTTAAAAATTTTTTTATATTTCTTTTATTTCGTTTTTATGGTAGAATATATACATTATTTAAGAAAAATTATAGGTGATTTGATGTTAAAATATTTTTTAGTTTTATTAATTTCAATGGTGCCGGTTATTGAACTAAGAGGTGCCATTCCATATTCCCAAGCAATGGGACTTCCGATTCTAAGTTCATATATAATTGCACTAATAGGAAATTTAATTCCCGTTCCATTTGTTTACTTTCTTGCTAAAAAGATTTTAATTTGGGGTGAACATAAAAGATATATTGGAAAGTTTTGTAAAAAAATTTTACTAAAAGGGCATAAAGCAGGAGAAAAAATTTTAAAAAAATCTGGTAAAAGAGGAATTTTAATTGCACTTGCGATTTTTATAGGTATTCCATTTCCGGGTACCGGTGCATATACCGGTATACTTGCTGCGAGTATTTTAGATATAGATTTTAAAACAAGTTTTTTAGCAGCTATTATGGGATTAATTCTATCCGGAATAATTATGGCTACAATTAGTTTTAATATTTTTTAAATTGGGCAACTCGGTTGTCCTTTTCTATTGCAAAAAATCAAAATTTTGGTTATTATATAGATAAGATAATTTTTATCTAATTTAATTTTGGAGGTAATATATATGAAATTTAAAATTGGCAATTCCGGAATAGTTAAAGTTATTACTTTATTTGATGGAAACGATATTTGCGGAATAAGTGAAGAGTTAAAAAAATATGTAAAAGAGAACAAACTTTTTAACGGAAAAAGAGGCGAAATTTTTTCAAATTTAGGTCCAAATTCTGAAAATGTAATTTTATTAGGTTTGGGAAAAGAAGATAAAATTTCTCTTGAAAATATTAGAAGAGCTTTTCTTTCTCTTGGAAAGCACTTAAAAGCTAATAAAGTAAAATCTTGCAATATAGAAATCAAAAAGTTTGACGGTATTTGTTATAAATTAACTGCTCAAGCAATGATTGAAGGCATTATAAATATTACCTACGCTTTTGATAATTTCTTAAAAGAAAAGAAAGATAAATTCGAATGTGAAGTATTCTTTGATGTTTTAGAAGGCAAAAAAGAAATTGTAGAAAATGGAATTAAAGAAATTGAAGCAATAATGGAAGCAGTGTTTATGTGTAGAGATCTTGTAAATAGACCTGCTAATGATATTTATCCTGAAACTTTAGCGAAATTTGCAAAAGAAGAACTTGAAAAAGTTGGTGTAGAAGTTGAAGTTTTGGAAAAGAAACAAATTGAGTCTTTAAAAATGGATGCTTTTCTATCAGTAGCGCAAGGTAGTGATCTACCTCCTAAATTTATAATTATGAAACATTTACCAAACAAAGATGAAAAACCTATTGTTTTAGTTGGTAAAGGCTTAACTTATGATTCAGGTGGATATGCAATCAAACCTGCTACAGGAATGGTTACTATGAAAACTGATATGGGCGGAAGTGCCTCTGTTATTTCAACAATGTATGCAGTAGGAAAAATGAAAGTGCAAAGAAATGTAATTGCACTTGTTGCATCTTGTGAAAATATGATTAATGGACATGCTTACAGAAATGGAGATATAATTTCTTCAATGAAAGGTTCAACTATTGAAGTAATTAATACTGATGCTGAAGGAAGATTGACTTTAGCAGATGCTATTTACTATGGAGCATCAAAATTAAACCCTGAATGTATAATTGATGTAGCAACTTTAACAGGTGCTTGTATTCAAGCCTTGGGTTCAAGAGTTATTGGAGCTGTAAGTAATAATGATGAAGTCTTTGCAAAAATTAAAGAATCAGCAGACTTTATGGGTGAATACTTATGGAGATTTCCTGTTTATGAAGAACATAAAGAAAGTGTAAAAGGAAAAGTTGGAGATTTATTAAATGTAACTGCTCCCGGAACCGGCGGAGCAATTACTGCAGGAGTTTTCTTAGAACACTTCGTTGAAAACACTCCTTGGGTTCATTTAGACATTGCAGGTCCTTCATACTCAAATTCAGCTTGGGGAACAAATCCTGAAGGAGCAAGTGGTACTCCTGTAAAAACACTTTATAATTTTGTAAAAAAATACAATAAAAAATAATTAAGAATTTAAAAATGGTATGCCATAAAAGGCATACCATTTTTGCTAAAATTTATATCTTTTTAATCTTAAACTGTTTAAAACAACACTTACTGAGCTAAAACTCATTGTAAATCCTGCAAGCATTGGATTTAAGTATCCGAATGCGGCAAATGGAATTGCAATAATATTATAGAAAAAAGCCCAGAATAAATTTTGTTTGATTATTTTAAGAGTTTGTTCACTTATATTGATTGAATTTAAAAGTGTGTTTAAATTCCCATTCATCAAAGTAATATCTGAAGTTTCCATTGCAATATCTGTTCCGGTTCCCATTGCAAAACTTATATCTGCACTTGCAAGAGCAGGAGCGTCATTTATTCCATCCCCTACCATTGCAACAATTTTTCCCTGTTTTTGCAATTCTAAAACTTTTTGAGATTTTTCATCTGGCATAACTTCATAAAGCACATTTTCTATTCCAAGTTTATTTGCAACTTTTCTGGCTACAACTTCACTATCTCCGGTTATCATATAAACATCAATATTTTTTTCTTTTAATTTCTTAATTATTTCAAAAGCGTTTTTTGAAATTTCATCCTCTAAAACTACAAAACCTGCAAAGTCATTTCCTATCGAAATAAAGATAGTCAATAATTCATTTTCTATATTTAGTTCTAATTTTCCAAGTTTTTCTTCAATATACTTTTTCTTTCCAATCAAAATTTCTTTACCATCGTAATTAGCTTGAATTCCCATTCCTGCAATTACTTTCAAGTCTGAAATATCCAATTCTTTTACATTTTTTTCTTTACAGAAGTTTACGATAGATTTAGCAATAGGATGGTCAGTATTTTTTTCTAAAGAATAAATTATACTTAAGAACTCCTCTTCTGATAAATTCGTATTATTTTTTATTTCAATAACTTTTAATTCTCCCGTTGTAAGAGTTCCCGTCTTATCAAAAATAATACTATCCATTTTATGAATTTTTTCTAAAACTTCTCCACTCTTTATTAAAATTCCATTTTGTGCAGCGACTCCTGTTCCTGACATAATCGCTGTTGGTGTTGCCAATCCAAGTGAACAAGGACAAGCTATAACCATTACTGCACAGCTATTTAATAAACTTGTTGTAAAATCTTTTGTAACAATATAAGTAATTACTAAAGTAGCTAAAGATGACAAAATTACACCCGGTACAAAATAACTTGAAATTTTATCTGCAAGTCTTTGAACAGGGGCTTTTTTTGTCTGAGCATTTTGAACCAAATCAAGTATTTTAGATAATACAGAATTTTCTACTGTACTCTTTACTTCAATTTTTAAAATTCCCTCGATATTATTGGTTGCTCCAATAACAGTATCTCCTATATTCTTTTCGACAGGAACGGATTCTCCAGTAATCATAGCTTGATTTACAGAACTGCTACCTGAAATAATAACTCCATCAACTGGAATTTTTTCATAAGGTTTAACTAAAACAATATCTCCAATTTTTACATCTTCAATATTCTTTTTAACTTCTTTATCACCATCAATTACAATTGCATAGTCCGCTTTCAAATCCATCAATTTCATAATTGCCCCGAAAGTATTTGACTTTGCATTTGCTTCAAAAAATTTACCAAGTAAAATTAAAGTTATAATCATTGCAGAACTGTCAAAATAAACATCAACGCTTCCTATTAAAACTTTATAAACTGAATAAAAATACGCCATTGAAGTTCCAAAAGCTATTAAAACATCCATATTTGTACTTTTGTTTTTTAAGTTTTTATAGGCATTTATATAATATCTTTTACCTACATAAAATTGAACAACACTTGCCAAAGCCCATTGAATATAACCATTTAACATAAATCTATGCAAATTAAACATATGGAAGAACATTGAAACCATAAGTGGAACACTAAATACTATCGAAATAATTAAGTCCTTTTTTAAGTCCTTAATTTCATCCTCGTATATATTTTGTCTTTCCTTTTTTTCTTTTTTTACAGAAATTTTATACTTCTCTAAAATTGCATTTATTTCATCTAACGAGATAACATCTTTTAAGTATTTTACTTTTAAAATATCATCCTCATCCTTTACCAAAACAGTATCTTTTTCTTTAAGCTCTGAAATAATTTTTTCAATATCTTCAACTTTGAGACTACTCTTTTCAATTTTTAATTCATCTCTTTTCGGTTTGTATCCAAGTCTTTTTATAACTCCAATAAGGCCTTCAACTTTTGCACCGTCCGCAACGGAAACTGTAACAGTTTTGCTCATAAGATTTACAGAGACATCCTCAACTATTTTAAGTTTTGATAGTCCCTTTTCAACTTTCATTGAACAAGCTTGACAAGTCATTCCATCAACAAAAATATTAACCTTTTTACTCAACAAAAGCACCTCCTAATGACATTTTTGAAATTAAAAGCTCTAACAATAAATCTATATCCCTATTCTTTGTCTTTATATCCGATTCTACAGAATATGCAAAATCAATATAATCACATAGAGTTTCTACTGAAAAATTATCACAAACTGAATACAATTTTTTACATTCGTAGTTTGAAATTTTTAACTCTTTTGAAATATAGTCTATATGTTTTTGTTTTAGTTTCAAAACTTTTACTCCTAAAAGATTTCTTATATATCTCACAATCATATAAAATGTAGAAAAAGAATCCTCTCCTGATTTTTTAAGCTCAACCAAAATTTTAATTGAATTTTTATAATCTTTTTTAGAAATTGTATCCAGCAACTTAAAAATACTATTTTCAAATTTATCAACTAAAATTTCATCAACATCTTTAAAATCTAAAACATCTTTAGAAAATGAGTTAAGAAGTTTATTTACTTCATTTTCTACATCATAAAGATTTTTTTCTCTGCTACTATCTAAATACCCAATTCTATCGATAATATATTTTAAAACAATATCTTTAACTTCGATATTTTTTGAAACAAATCTTTTCTTAATAAATTTAAAAAGTTCAATTTCATTAAACCTTACAAGTTCAATATTATGTCCTAAAATCGAAATTTGTTTATAAAATTTACCACGAAAAGCAAGACTTCCTTTCATCACAAAAAGAAGAACTGTTGTACTTGGAATTTTATCTATATAATCATACATCTCTTCAAAAAAGTTTTTATATATAGAAATACCATTTTTTGAAAGATTTACATCATTTACAATAATAAGTCTTTTATTGCTAAAAAATGGAGCTGTTTCACAATCAATCTTTAACTTTTGCAAGTCAATTTTTGAAAAATCATATTCGATATAATTCATATCAAAAAAATCTTTTGAAACAATATTCTCTTTAAATAGCTCAACAAATCTATCTATCAAAAAAATTTCTTCCCCACTTAAAACATATATACCATTAAGTTCCCCATTGTCTAGCAACTTCATAGCTTGTATATAATTCATAGTTCCTCCTTAATAAAGTCTAAATCTAAAGCTAATTCTTTTTTCATTTTAACTAAAACAAAAAATGCAAATAAATACATTATAATATTTAAAATATCCATAAAATAGAAATTCAAAAATCCTAATAAATTATCATTAATTTCTCTAAAACCTGTAATTTTTTCCTCAAATTTATTAATTCTAAGCATAATATTGCCCTGTAAGTCAGTCCTAAAAACATCACTTCCTGCAGATTTTATTCTATCTAGTGCATCTTTATGTGGATGGTTATATCTATTTTTATAACCACAGGAAATTATAGAAGTTTTTGGACTTGAAGCTGATAAAAATTCAGGTGAACTGGAATTCTTACTCCCATGATGAGCAACTTTCAGATAATCACAGTCTATATCGTTTTTTATAAGCTGATTTTCTGTAAAAGTTCCAATATCTCCGGTAAAAAGTATTTTCTTTCCATTTACTGTAACTCTAACTATTATGGATCTTTCATTTTCTTCTGTAGAATCTTTTGCTTTTAAAACTTCTAAATCTACATCTTCTAAATTTATTTTTAAATTATTTTCAATATTATAAATATTTTCAGCCTTGACTTCTCCATATTTTTTTACAAAGTCTCTATACCCGTCTTTTCTAAAAAATAAATTTTTAATCTCCACTTCATTAGATAAAGAGCTTAAATTTTTACAATGGTCTGAATCTAAATGCGAAATAAATACAAAATCTAGTTTTTTAACTCCATTTTTCTGTAAATATGGAATTAAAACAGATTTTCCATTATCTCCTTTACCAAAAGCAATTCCACCTGTATCTATTAGAATATTATTCTGTTTTCCTCTTATTAAACAGGCATCTCCCTGTCCTATATCTATAAAATTTATATTTACTTCATTTTTATAAATGTTAAAAATATTTGTAGAAGCAAATAGAATCATAACAGAAAGTATAAAAAATTTAAAGCTATCAAAAGTAAAATACTTCAAATCTCTCCTTTTAAAATAAACTAAAAGTAAAAAATATGTAAAAACTAAAAATACTATATTATATTCATAAAAAGTAATATTTATATTTATATCCTTTAGAAAATCAACATTTAATCTTATTAGATTTAATAAATTATTAACTAATAATCCTAAAAATACACAAATTTTTAAACTCAACAAACCAAATAGCAAAATAAAGAATGAAATAACTATGCAAATTACAAAAATTGGTGTTAATACTAAATTACTAAAGAATGTAATAACTGAAAACTTTCCAAAAGTGTATAAAATAATAGGTAAAATTATAAGCATAACCGAAAAAGTAAGTTTTAAAGATTTAAGTACAAAACCATCTCTCTTATTTAAAAAATACGGCAAAATTTTTACAATTCCAAATACTGAAAACGCACTTAAATACAATCCAACATCAAAAATCATATATGGATTTATCAATAAAATGACAAAAATAGTCAACAAAAGATCATTTAATCTATCTTTAACTTTTCCATAAAGCGACGAAAATATAGAGATAAACAAAAATATTTCCGCCCTTAAAACACTTGCAGGATTGCCAATTAAATATAAAAATAAAATTATAATTTCTCTAAAAATTCTTTTTATTGGTAAAATGATTAAAATTTTGCTTAAAATTAGATATATTATTCCAATATGTAAACCACTAACGGCTAAAATATGTGAAAGTCCTATTTCTCTAACATTATTTTCAAAAGACGTATCATAATTATTTGCAAGAAATATCCTCTTCATAATATCCGAATTTTCAGATGAAAGAGAAGTATCAAAAACATTTTCAACAAAATTATGAAATGCTCCCTTTAAATTTTTATTCTCTCCAATTTTTTTCACATCATCAGAATAAATATTTGAATATATATTCTTTTTCAAATTAAATCTCTTATAATTAAAAAGTCTTGGATTACCATTTGACCTTATTTCTTGTAGTTTTCCATTTACACTTACAATATCTCCAATTTTAAACTGTTTATGATTTGTAAAAAGTAAAATTTTTTCTGATTTTTCTATATTTTCAATATTTTTTAATCTGACTTCATGTTTGAATCCCTCTCCATCAGAACGAGCAGTTGAATTTAAAACTTCTCCTGTAAAAGAAACTTCTTGATCAAAGAATTGTTTTAAATTACTTTCTTTCTCTGAAAAGAAGCTAACTAAAAAGCCTAATGAGAAAATCAAAAGAAATAATTTTATTTTATTGAATCTAAAAAAATATGAAACTATACAAGTAACTGATAAACCCAAAAATATATAAAATTTTGTAAAATGTTCCATTTTTAGAAAATAACAAAATAAAATTCCACATATTAAGGAAACCAGATAAAAAATAATATTTCTTTTCATACTTCCTCCAAATACAAAATCATAAATCATTTTTCAATACATAATTATTATATCATAATCTCTTTTTTATAATTAAATTTTGGTAATTATGATGAAATAATTACAGCTTTATCATTTGGCATAAATCTATAATTATTATATCATAATTTCTTTTAGATAATTAAATTTAGGTTATTATGATGAAATAATTATAGTTTTATCATAAGGCATAAATCTATAATTATTATATCATAATTTGAACAATAAAAAAGCAGTATAATTTTGATATACTGCTTCTAATCTTATATTTAATTATTTAATTTAGATATCAAACAATTCTAATCTCCAATATATTTAATATAAATTTGGCATGGATTCCATTCATCCCATAGAGTTGGAAAAACTTCCAATTCCTTATATCCTACAGATTTGTAGAAATTATTTGTTATATCATATTCTTTATAATGTCCGCTCTGAACAGTTTTGACCTGAGTATAAGTGTAACCAAGTTTTTTTGCCAATTTTTCATAAGCATCATTTAACTTTGTTCCTATTCCCATTCTATGATAGTTTTTCTTAATTCCCATAACAAAAATATCTGCACAATCCACACTTGTTGAATTCAATACTACAAAACCTATTGCCTCATTATCCATAAAACAAGCAATAAATGGTTTGTCTTGTGAATCTGTTATATATTCTTCCGTACTTTCTGGCATACCAAACCATTCAGGAAGATCATTTAATATTTCTCTAGATATTTTTTCCTTTTCATCAATATCAACAATTTCTTTAATAATCAATTCTTTCAAATTACTAACTCCTTTAAATTTACTATTTTATATTTTTCGTAACAAATAACAAATGATTTGTTGCTCCTAAAAGCTCTTTATTTTTACAATGATTAAAATGCCATTGCAAATAATTTTCATAAGCTACATCACTCATTTTTTCAATCTTTTCAGATAATAATTCAGAAAAACCATCAGATGCAATTATACTTTCTATCTTTAGTCCTGATTTCTCTACTAAACTCTTACTTTCATCAATCGTAAAAAATATAAAAGGTCTGTTCCATACCCTCTGTATTTCTTTATTATATGCACCTTTTTCAAAATAATTAAAATTATAATATGTTTCCGTAATAGGTACCATATCATGATTTATAAACGCTATAAAAATATGTCCTCCATTTTTACAAACTCTAATTGCATCATTTAATGTTTTCAGTTGATGCTCTTTATTAGATAAATGATATAGTGGCCCAAATAAAAGAACAATATCAAAATAATCATCAGGCAATATTTCAAGTTCTAAGGAATTTAATTGTTTTGTTATAACATTATTAAAATTGTAATTTTTTAAATTTTCATTTAACTTTAAAAAATTATTTTCAGCAGGTTCAAAAGCATATATTTCAGAAACTTTATCGGCATAATTTATAGTATAAACTCCAGTACCGGCTCCTATATCAAGCATCTTAGTATTTAGATTTATCACTTTGTCGATTTCTCTTATTGTAGTTAATTTTTCCACCATTCCAAATTTACTTTTCAATCTTGAATCTTCATCAAAAAATTTATACAACATCTCATTTCTCTGTAAATCATCATCTATATTCATTACCTCATAAAAACTTAAATCCTTATCCATAAAAACCTCCTGATAAATTTTAAATAGTATAACATATTAAAATTCTAAAAACAACTATTTAACAAAAAAAGAGCCTTAGCTCTTTAATCAATGTATTTTATATTTCCACTTGCAGATTTTTTTAATCTGTTCATTATTGAAAATCCGAGTCCATTTTCATCACAACCCTCAACAACAATCAAATCAACATTTTTTTCGTCGAATTCTCTAAGACCTCTAAATAATATTTTTGACATTTCTTTTAAATCAAAAATTGAACCCAATGATAAAATATTTTCACTTTCCACATTTAAAAATGTTTCATCAAACTTAAAAATTCCGATTTTCAAGTCTTTATTTTCTTTTATTATTTTTTCAATCTCAATTGATGATTTTTTTCTGTCTTTAGCTGAAATTACTACAACTTTTGCCTTTGGTGCATAATGTTTATACTTTTGTCCCGGAGATTTCGGAATAGTATTTTCTGTTACAATAGCATCATCAATCAAAATTTCATCTTCATATTTCAAAAAATCTTCCTTTGTATAAAAGCCAGGTCTTAAAATCGTATAAGGTTTTTTAGTCAAATCCAAAACAGTTGATTCTATTCCTATATTGCAAAGTCCACCATCTAAGATTATAGAAATTTTACCATTCATATCAGTAAAAACATCTTCTGCAGTCGTTGGTGACGGCTTTCCTGAAATATTTGCAGAAGGTGCAGCTATTGGAACACCACATTGCTTTATAAAACTTCTTGCAATTTCATTATTCGGCATCCTAATTGCAACGGTATCAAGTCCACAGCTAACTGCTTCAGGAATTATATTTTTCTTTTTCATAACAACAGTTAGTGGTCCCGGCCAAAAATGATGTAAAAACTCTTTTATATCATCATTTAATTCATAAACCAATTTTTCCATCATATCATAATCTGAAATATGCAATATTAAAGGATTATCCTGTGGTCTATTTTTTGCCTTAAATATTTTTGAAACTGCAATATCTGATAATCCATTTGCTCCTAAACCATATACAGTTTCTGTTGGAATTGCAACAATTTCATCATTTAATATTAATTTCGCAGATTTTTCTATATTTTCTTTTGTCGGTTTTAATATCTCAGTCATAAACTATTTTTCAATTCCCAAAGATTTTTTTGCTAAATGGTCTGCAAGATCATTATATTTATCGTTTGAATGTGCCTTAACCTTTACAAATAAAATCTCTATTTCCTTTCTAAATTCTTTAATCTTATCTCTATATCCTATAGTAAGAGGTAAATTGCATTTCCATTCTCCATTAGCCCAAGATGAAATACCTTGATAATCGTAAAAGACAGTTATTTTTTTTTTTTAAGCCTTATTGCCTCACCAATAGCTCTAACTGAACCGAAAAGTTCTCCTGTTACATTTCTACTCTTTGAAACTTCAGGATTTTCTCCCTTTCCAAAAAGCTCAATAACTTCACCTTTTAAAATTAGGACAACTCCATATCCATATTCTAAAGTATCTTTTTTATAAGAACCGTCAACATAGGCCACAATTTCATCTTCAGCAATGTCTTCTAAATTAAATTCACTACTTTTAACTTCTATATTTTCATTATTCAAATACTCTTTAGCTTCTTCTAAAGTTGGAAAAGATTTATAAATTGCACCTGAAAAACCTGTAACTTGTTTTTTACAGTCTTCCCAATTATTATAAATTCCAACTGATTTTCCAACTTTTACCACATAATATTTCTTAGCCAAAAATAATTCCTCCTATCTTTTTTTCCAAGTTGTTGATGAAAATAAAATTAATATCGGGAATATTTCAAGTCTTCCAGCTAGCATTGCAAAAGATAAAACTATCTTATTAAAGTCAGTAAGACTTGCATAACTTCCTGTAGGCCCTACAATTCCCATTCCGGGTCCAATATTATTAAATGTAGCCATCACAGCTGAAAATGCAGTTAAAAAATCCGGAACTGAAAAAGATATTAAAATTGTAAAAATAATAACTAAAAATATATAAATTATAAAGTAAGTCTTCACCTCTTCTAAGACTTCTTTAGGAACAGGTTTATTATCCACTTTTACGCTTAAAACTCTTTTCGGATTTATCGCCTTTCTAAATTGTAAAATAGATGACTTTACTAAAATTATAAGTCTTGAAATTTTTAACCCTCCGGCAGTTGATCCCGCACATGCCCCTGTAAACATCAAAAACAAAAGGATTGAATGGGAAAAAGCTGTCCATTTTCCAAAATCAACAGTAGCATACCCTGTAGTAGATATTATTGAAGAGACTGTGAAAAATATATCTCTCATCGCCTTTAGATATGAAGTATAATTATTTCTTATATTGAAAAATATTAAAATCACACTTCCAAAAACTATAAATAAATACCATTTTAACTCTTCACTTTTAAATCCATCTCTAACTTTTCCTATTAAAATTATATAAAATAAATTAAAGTTAATTCCAAAAGTTATCATAGCAATTGCCAAAATAATTTCAACCGCCGGGCTATTGTAATAAGCTATTGAACTTGCTTTTATCCCAAAACCACCCGTTCCTGCCGCTCCAAAAGCATGAATAAATGAATCAAAAACAGGATGTCCTGCTAAAATAAGTACAATTATCAAAATTCCGGTCATTGCAAAATAGATTTTATATAAAATTCTTGCAGTATAACTCATCTTCGCAACAAGTTTCCCAAAAACAGGACCCGGAACTTCTGCTTTCATAATATGAGAATGTCTATTTGAACGAGGTAAAATTGCAAGAGCAAAAACTAAAATACCCATACCTCCAATCAAATGTGTAAAACTTCTCCAAAAAAGTATTGAATGACTAAGTGCTTCGACATCTGTTAAGATACTTGCTCCTGTAGTAGTAAAACCACTGGAAGTTTCAAAAAAAGCATCTATAAAACTTGGTATCGAACCCGAAAAAATAAATGGTAAAGAACCGAAAGCAGATAAGAGTATCCAAGATAAAGCAACTATTACAAATCCCTCTTTCTCATAAAATGCTCCACTACCATCTGCTTTATGTCCGATTACATATCCACTTAACAATAATAAAATTATTGTCGCTAAAAAACTTAAAATATTACTAATATCTTCTTTATATATGAGAGAAACAATAATAGGTAAAAGTAGAAACCCTGCCTCAATATATAAAATTTTGCTCAAAATATATCTTATAATTTTCTTATTCATAATACACCTATGCCAAAATACAATCTATATTTTGTATCAAATTTGCCTTTGAAATCACTATTACAGTATCATTTACCATTATAGAATCTTCTCCCGTTGGGAAAATTAGTTTATTATCTCTAATTATGTATGCTATAAGTACATTATCTTTTATTTTCAACTCTTTTAGTGGGATATCCAGTACTTTAGATTTTCTATTTACTTTTATCTCAACAGCCTCAGCATTATTTGATAATCTATGCAAAGTCTCTATATTTGATCCCTCGCTATTAATAATTGACCTTACTACACTAATTATTATGTCAGAAACTAATCTTTTTGGTGTAACAAATGAAAATCTTTCAGTAGATGGAATTATATTTAAAAGAGAAATTCTACTAACTTTTGCAACAGCTTTTTTTACATTAAGTTTTTCAGCAAACATTCCTAACATAATATTTTCTTCATCAATCCCTGTTAATGCTACACAAGCATCATAATTTGTTAATCCCTCTTCATCTAAAACATCAGAGTCTGAACCATCTGCACAAATAACTTTAACATTTGATGGAAATTTTTCGCTAAATGAAGTTGCCAGATCTCTATTAACTTCAACCAGCTTAATTTTAATATTTTCACGAATTAAGTTTGAAATTAAATAATAAGAAATTCTACTACCACCTATTATAAAAACGGATTCTATCTTTTTATTTCCACCTTCTAATATATTGTAAAATTTATATGCAAATTCATCAGTTCCTGTGAAATAAACTTTATCATTTTCTCTAATAATGAAATCTCCTGATGGAATAAAAATTTCATCTTTTCTTTCAACTATTCCAATTAAAATTTTTATATTAAACTTTTGTTGCAAGTCCGAAATTTTGATATCTTTCAATGGACTGTCCTTCCCAACAGAAATTCCTATAAGTTTCACTCGCCCATCTGCAAAAGTTTCAACTGAATGTGCAAATGGATATTTTAACCCTCTGGAAATTTCTCTTGCAGCGACAAATTCGGGATTAATTACTAAATCAATTCCCAATACTTCCTTTACAAAACCAGACTTAGAAGAATATTCCGGATTTCTAACACGTGCAATAGTATACTTTGCTCCCATATTCTTTGCAAAGATACAAGATATAATATTTGTTTCGTCACTCTCAGTTACAGAAATAAATACATCGCTATCTGCAACTCCCGCCTCTTCTAAAACATCATAGTTCGTTCCACTCCCGGAAATTCCCATGATATCATATTTAGATAACATTTCATTTAGTATTTCTTGTCTTTTTTCTATTAAAATAATATCATTGTCTTCTGTATTCAAATCAGTAAATAAATACTCTCCAACCTTCCCGGCTCCAACTATTATAATTTTCATAAATACCTCCAATTCATAGTATATCATATTTTTAAAAAACTTCAATAGAAAAAAATATTTTATACAAACCGTCATTTTATTGATATTCATTATTAAAGTTTTAAGGATATTCCTATGGGTAAAATAAACTTGAAAAACAAATAAGTTTTTAAATATTTTAAAATTTTAGGAGGAATAAAATGTCATTTGAATTAGTAAAATTGAATTATGCTTATGATGCACTAGAACCTGTAATAGATAAAGAAACTATGGAAATTCATCATAGCAAACATCATCAAGCTTATGTAAATAACTTAAATAACTTAATTAAAGATACAGTGTTTGAAGAAGCTTCATTAGAAGAAATTTTAACACATTTAGAACATGCTCCGGAAGAAAAAAAGAATGGAATTAGAAATAATGTAGGTGGAGTTTTTAATCACAATCTATTCTGGGAAAGCATGATTCCGGGTGGATCAAAAGAACCTATTGGGGAAGTTGCTAAAAAAATTAATGAAAAATTTGGAAACTTTGAAACTTTCAAAGAAGAATTTAATAAAAAAGGCGCCGGACAATTCGGTTCAGGTTGGGTATGGCTTGTTTGTGATAAAGAAGGAAATATTGAAGTAGTTTCAACACCTAACCAAGATAGTCCTATTTCATGTGGAAAAATTATTCTTTTAGGAAATGATGTTTGGGAACATGCTTATTATTTAAAATATCAAAATAAAAGAGCTGAATACTTAAAAGAATGGTGGAAGGTTGTAAACTGGGATATTGTAGAAAAAAGATATCAAAATAGAAACTACAACGAATGTTCTTGCGGATGTGGATGTTAATTAAAATATTAAGAGATTTCAAACGAAATCTCTTTTTTTATTGTACAATAACAAAGTTTCCGCATTTCCTCTCAATGTGAAGTATCGTGGAAGGATGAGGTTCTTCTATACAAAAATAGCCGACTTGAAATTAAGTCGGCTAACATTTTATAAACTTTCAATCCAATTTTTAATTATTTCATCACTATCTTTAATGTCAAATCTTCTTCCTTCTTTGAGAACTGAACCCTTACAGGAATTTTTCAATTCTTCATTAGTATTTCCCATTAAACTTTCTCCTGAAGTCGCAAAAGGAATAATAGTTTTTCCTGTTAAATTATAACTTTCTAAAAAAGTATTTATGATTGTAGGTGCAACATACCACCAAATCGGAAATCCTACATAGATAGTATCATAGTCATCAATATTATTAATCTTGTTTGCTATTTCAGGTCTAAATGATTTGTTTTTCATTTCGATACTGCTACGACTATTTTCATTCATCCAGTTTAAATCTTCATCTGTGTAAATTTCCTTAGGCACAATTTCGTGTAAATCCGCTCCTGCAATTTTTGAAATTCTTTCTGCAAGTTTTTTTGTTACTCCACTTGCACTGAAATATGCAACTAATTTTCTACTCATAACCAGTACCTCCTATCTCCTATTTATTCAATATTTCCTTAATATCATTGATGATTAAATCTTTTGAAATTCCATTTTCAAGGAGTAATTTTTCTGCAACAACTCTATCTGGAAAATTCTTTTTAATCCCATAATTCTTAACCTTTAAATCGGATGTTCCAAAAAATCTTGAAATTTTTTCTCCAAAACCTCCATCTATAGCTCCATCTTCTAAAGTTATTACCAATTTATGATTTTCTTTTAATTCTTCAAGCAATTCTTCATCCAATCCTGTAATGAATCTTGGATTTATCAAAGTAATGTCTCCCAATTCATCTGCAATTTCTTTTCCAAGTTTATAGAAATTGCCAAGAGCAATTATGGCCACATCTTTTCCCTTTTTTGTAACTTTGTATTTATTTAAAATAGAATAATCCGTTTTGTCTTCTTCTCCTGTTGATATTAAATCTAATGCAGGGACTCTTATTGCAACAGGATGTTCATTTTGATTTAACCCCCACTCCATCATCTTTAAGTGTTCTTCTTTATTTGTAGGAGCAAGGTAAACCAAGTTTGGAATATTTGAAATCATCGGTATATCAAAAATTCCAAGATGAGTCACATCATTTGCTCTATAAACAGACGCATAATAAACTAATATCAATGCAGGATTATTATTTAGACACAAGTCTTGAGAAAGTTGGTCATAAGTCCTTTGGATAAATGAACTACATACACAAAAAACAGGTTTTGCACCATTTTTTGCAAGTCCTGAAGACATAGCTACTGCATGTTCCTCTGCAATTCCAACATCGATATATTGTTTGCCCATTTTTTCCCTAACTTCTTTTGACAATTCAAAATCTCCAGGTGTTCCCGCAGTCAAAACAGCAACAGTTTTATCATTTTTAACTGAATTTATCAAAAAGTCTAAAGTTATAGAACTATAATCTTCGTCTTTTTGTCCACTTTTATTTCTCTTAAATTCTCCTGTTTCAATATCAAAAGGTGCTCCAAAATGAAAATCTTCTTTATTTATTTCTGCAGGTTTGAATCCGTTACCTTTATTTGTCGAAAGATGAACAACTATAGGTTTGCCAATGTTCTTCACGGACTTAAATGCTGAAATCAGTTCTTCAATATCATTTCCTTCATCAACATAGATATAATTAAGTCCCATGGCTTTAAAAATATTATTTTCAGCTTTTCCTTTTGTTTTTCTGAGTTCAAAAAGATTCTTGTAAATACCTCCATGATTTTCAGCAATGGATTGATTATTATCATTTATAACTACAATCATATTACTATCAAGTTCAAAAACATTATTAAGTCCTTCATAAGCTTCTCCTCCACTTAAAGAACCATCTCCTATAACTGCAATAATATTTTCGTTATCTCCTTTTAAATTTCTAGCTTTTGCAAGACCGCATGCAAGACTTATCGAAGTTGAAGTATGCCCGATAGTAAAGAAATCATGTTCACTTTCTTTAGGAGAAGTATATCCCGTAACTGAACTATATTTTTCGGGAATCATAAATGCATCTTTTCTTCCTGTCAACATTTTGTGAACATAAGTTTGATGAGATACATCAAAAACAATCTTATCTTTTGGAGAGTCAAAAACATAATGAAGTGCAACTGTAAATTCCAATGATCCAAGATTAGGACCTATATGTCCCCCCTTTTCGCTAAGTCTTTTTAGCAAATGTGCTCTAAGCTCCACAATTAACTCTTTTAATTCATCAATAGATAATTTTTTTATATCTTTTGGTGAATTGATTTTTTCTAAATACATAATATCTCCTCCTTTTATGTAAAATTTTTACTTCAATTTATTAAATTATACCCCTAATAAACAAAATATTCAATAGTTTAAAAATTTTTAAATTGTGTTAAAATATAAATATAGAAAATAGGGATGTTGATGTATTATTTATTTCTATTACTTTCAGTAGTTTTGCTTTCGCTGCAATTTGCAGTAAATAAGTTTTACCAAAAAGAAAACGGAAATGAAATTTCGGTTTCACTGTTGTATACCTGCCTTGCGGGGTTTTCGGCGTCCCTGTTTTTTCTTATCGTTAACCGTTTCAATGTGAGCGTCACCGGTTTCTCGCTGCTTTGTGCGGCAGGAGTATCTGTGCTATGCCTTTTATATACCTTGCTCGGATTTTATATTTTCAGCATCGGTAGTTTTTCACTCTACATGATGTTTCTAATGCTGGGCGGAATGATATTGCCGTTT
>OGYO01000526.1_pt1 | contig 19769 bp, 19 predicted proteins | sample 1576561 | NCBI WGS metagenome assembly OGYO01 (sample SAMEA3541507, study PRJEB24748) | human gut metagenome | biome: human gut; feature: human-associated habitat; material: faeces | place: China | collected 2012 | reverse complement strand
CCTTGCGCAGTACGCTTGGCAGTCCCTTTAAGCAGGACGCTTCGGGAAGTGACAACTGACCCGCTCCGGTCTCGGTGGTCACGCCGCGCAGACCCTGCTTCTTCGCGTAGTACGCCTGCGCGATCGCGGAATTGAGCTTGTGCGAACCGGAGGTGTTGTTTCCCTCGAATTTGTAGTATATCTTTGCCGGAGTTCCGAGCGCCTTTTCAAGGCAGTACGCACGGACGAGCGGCGACGGACGGTACATCTTATAGAACGTGAATATTTCCTCGGGAATATCGATGTACGGCGTTGTGTCGTCAAGCTCCTGCTCTGCAAGCTCGCGGCAGAATACCGCGGAAAGCTCATCGACCGTGACAGGCTGCATCGTTGCGGGATTGAGAAGCGGCGCGGGCTTGTTCTTCATATCCGCACGGACATTGTACCATTTCTTCGGAAGCTCATCCTCGGAGAGATAGGTCTTGTACGGAATTTCGTTGTTTTTCATTTGGTTTTCCCCTTTCTTTTTTCCGGAACGGGAAAACAAAAAATCCCCCGTCCCTGCAATTCTGCCGGGACAGGAGAAAACTCCTGCGGTGCCACCCTGCTTGACGCTTGTGCGTCCGCTCTGCGCATACTTCATATGCCGGTCTTTGTTAACGGAGGACTGCTCCGTCTCGCATACTTGATTCTGCTCGCCCTCGAAAGCCCATTCAAACCCGTCCGCCATACCGCGTCGCACCAAGCCGCGGCTCTCTGTGATGACCGAGCGTGCTTTACTCACTCTTTCTCATCGGTTTCACCGAAACTATACCACACTCCGCACGCTTTGTCAATAGCTTTTCAAAATTTTTTCCGCACATTTTTCGGCGCAAAACCCTTCTTTCGTCTTTTTACGATATTGACAATCCGCCGAATTTGGTATAGAATAATAACGGAGCCGGAAAGACGGCAAAACCGAAAGGACGGATAAGTCATGGCAGAAGAATTCTACGATGCGGAAATATATACCCTCACCGATGAGGAGGGTGTCGAAGCCGATTACAAGCAGATCGGCGTTGCCGAGGTAGGGGAGAACGTATATTACGCTCTCGTTCCTCTCGACGAAAAGGGCGAGGAAGCGGGAGATGAATATATAATCCTGCGCGCCGAGACGGACGAAAACGGAAACACCTATCTTGCAACGATAGAGGACGACGAGGAGTTCGACAGCGTAGCCGATCTCTTTGACGACGAATTTGCCTCGATCGACTACGACGAGGAAGCCGAAGAGGACGCGGACGGCGAATAAAATTCCCGTTTTTGAGAAAACTGAAAACAGAGCTTCCTGCTTTGTTCGTGATAAAGCGAGTATTAAACCCACGATAGATTTATGGAGTCCGGACTTCGTCCGGCGGGATGCAGACCTCCCTTGACTTCTCTCTTTCGACAGATTTTAAGGACGTTGGGAGCGCAAAACCGGAGAGAGGACACCAACCTTGCGAAAGCAGGGTTTCTTATCCTTGCTTTACACGGCACGGTGGGGCTCTTTTTTTACCTTCCGGGATTCGGAATCTGCCGGAAGCGGAATACGAAAAACGGAAGCGGGAGCGGAATACGGAAAGCGCGGCTCGGGGGAAATACCGGTCGGCTTTTTTTCTTTCGGGGAAAGAGTATCTTCACCTTGCGGAAGGGAGGAAAGCGGCGGAAAGCGACGAAAAGAGGCAAGCGGCGGCAATGCCCTTCGTCGTGCAAAAGCTGCGTCAGCGCGGTCATGCCGCGGGCGATGTGCATCGGCGAATCCAACAGACCCGGCAGAAAAATGAAGCAACGGCGCCCGACGCACGGTTTCCGGCAGCGGAGGTGCCCCTGTCGGCGCGGCGAGGGCATGCGGCGCGCGGGTATTTTACGTTCGGTGTACGTCCGCACGCATGACGCGCGGGACAACTGCGAAATCCGCCCCGAAATCTGCCCAAACATGGGCGCTGCGCGAAATTTTTTTAAATTTTTCAAAAAATTTTCGTTTTCGGTGCAACGAACCGGCACAAAATATCGTGTATATAATATACGGACATTACTTTGCACCTCGAAATGCTCCGCGAGCCGAGCCTTCCTGCGTCCGCACACGCAAAATTCGCATCCGATCCCGTGCAAGCCCGTCAATATACGCAAACCTGCGCACGGTCTCAAGCAAATACGTTCCGAAATGTGCAAAACGGCGCCGGATCCCGATTAAAAACGTGCCGATATGCTCGCTCTGTCCCCGGTCTTTCCCGACCGGCGCACTGATGTCACGGCTCTGCATTAAATATGCTCTCGGGGCGCATCTCCGCATTTCCGTGCCGACATGCAGCGAATAACCGTTGCGGCGCACTCCCCGGTATCCCGACAAAGACCGTGCGCAAGGCATACGCCGCCCGATACCCCGTGCCGAAGCCGAGCGCCGATCGGACTCATCGGTCGGAAATACCGAGACGCAGTACCGCCCCCCGCCCGGCGATCCCCGAAAAGCTTTTGCGAACCTCAACCCGAACACACTTCCCCGCAAGCGGATTTTGCTTTTCGGCATGACGTTTTTTCTCTGCATTCGCCGCCGCGCAGAACTTCACCGTGAATCCGAATCGGCGTGCGCGACGATAAACGCGGCGTGTGCGAAATCCGTCGGAAAAGCTCCCGATATTAACATTTCGTCGCAAATTTTTACGCCGAATGCGGCCCCGGACCGAACTGCTTCATCTGAATCGGGAATTTACTCTATTCGTGCCTTTCCTTATTGCAAAATCAGGCAATCTATGTTATGATATAATATAATTGTATCTTCGGTAAAAATGCGCCGCGACATGCGCTGACGACAACGCGAAAAAGCACTTTATCCGTTTCAGAGAACGGTTCCTTCTCCCCGGCACTCCCTAAATCGTGCGGATTGTTTCCGCCTCTTTAATAAATCCGAAAAAACACACTGCCGTTTTTCGATACCGCCGCTTTCGCCGCCGATCGGCGGCAGAATGGAGATTATTATGAAAAAACTTCTTTCCGCACTGACCGCCGTCGTTATCGCACTCTCATTCTGCTCATGCGGGATACTTCGTCCCCTCGGACAGAGCGATACCGATACCGCCGCGCCCGATGCGGCTCAAACCTCCGCCGTGCCCGACAGCGCGCAGGGTACCGGAGAAAGCGGCGGCAGCTCAACCGACACAAAAGAAATCGAAGCCGAGGAAAAGCGTCTTTCCTTCGTCGGCTGCGGAGACAATATAGTCTACTACGGAAACGTGCGCGAGGCGGCTGCGGTCGCGCAGCCCGGCGGACGGCAGTACAATTTTGCGCCGACGTATTCGCAGGTCGCACCGATCGTTTCCGCCGCGGACATATCGTTTATAAATCAGGAAACGCTCATGGCGGGCGAGGGCTGGGATTTCAGCTACTACCCCACCTTCAACGGTCCGCAGGACATGGGCCGCGATCTCGTCGATCTCGGCTACGACGTCGTTTCGATCGCAAACAACCACATGCTCGACAAGGGCGGTGCGGGACTCGAGGCGACCATAAAATTCTGGAAATCGATGAACGTGCTCATGATCGGCGGATATGAGAGCGAAGATGATTACAACGCCGTGCGCATTCTCGAGAAGGACGGTGTGAAGATCGCATTCCTCTCCTACACATACGGCACGAACGGAATAACCCTCGGCTCGGGATACAATGTCGTGATCCCGTATCTCGACGAAGCGACCGTAAAATCGCAGATCGAAACCGCGCGCACGCAGGCGGATTTCGTTTTCGTTTCCGCTCATTGGGGAATCGAGGATCATTTCACCCCGAGCGACGAGCAGAAGAAATACGCCCGGATAATGGCTGACGCGGGCGCGGACGTGATACTCGGACATCATCCGCACGTCATCCAGCCCGTCGAATGGATAAGCGCCGAGGACGGACGCAAAACGCTCTGCGTTTATTCCCTCGGCAACTTCATGGCGGAGCAGGCATATGACTACAACATGATCGGCGGCATGATATCGTTCGACATCGTCACGAAGGGAGACACCCGCTCTATTGAAAATCCCGTTTTCATTCCCACGGTATACTACTTTGACACAAGCTTCTACGGGAACTGCATATACCTTCTCGAAACCTTCACCGCCGCGCAGGCAGCCTCTCACGGTATCGCCGCCTACGGGCATTACACGAATCTCGAAACTCTCCGCAAATATGTGACGGACACGGTCTCTCCGGAATTTCTGCCGGAGTCATTCAAATAAAGGACAAAGGATTTTCCGATGAACGATTTTTACAGCATACCCGTCGTGATCCCCTCCTACAATCCCGACGAAAAGCTCGCGCAGACGGTGCTCGGGCTGAAGAACGCGGGATTCAGGGACATAATCGTGATCGACGACGGATCATCGGCTGAAACGAAAAAGAATTTCCCCGAGCCGGGAGACGGCGTGACGGTGCTCCGCCATGAGGTCAACCGCGGCAAGGGCGCAGGGCTAAAGACGGCTTTCCGCTACATTCTCGAAAACCGCCCCGATGCCGCGGGATGCGTCACGGCGGACGGCGACGGGCAGCACCGCACGGAGGATATCGCCGCCTGCGCGAAAGCGATGCTTTCCGAAAAGGACCGTGTGATCCTCGGCGCGCGCGACTTCTCTCTTCCGCACGTTCCCGAGCGGAGCAAAAAGGGCAACCGCATCACCTCGCGCGTGTTCCGCCTTCTGTTTGGAATGAAGATCACCGACACGCAGACGGGACTTCGCGCGATCCCGAGAAAATATCTCGCGCCGTTCATCCGCGTATCGGGCGACAGATACGAATACGAAACGAACATGCTTCTCTCGATGAAGCGCGATTCGATCCCCTTCTCCGAGGTGAAGATCGACACCGTATACATCGACGACAATCAGACGTCGCATTTCCGCCCCGTGCGCGATTCGATAAGGATCTACGGGCTTATCCTCTCCTTCGTTCTCTCGTCCGTCATCTCGTTCCTCATTGACACCGGACTGTTTACGCTGTTTAATATTTTCCTGTTTTCGTGGAATGAATATTCATACGCGATCTCTCTCGTCTGCGCGAGAGTCATCTCGTCATCCGCAAACTACATGATAAACAGACGTGTGGTATTTCAAAACGGAGAAAAAAGCTCCGTCGTGCGGTATTATATTCTTGCCGCCGTGCTGCTTACGGTGTCCGCCTCAGTCGGACAGTTATTCTCCCAGTTTCTCTCTCTCCCGAAGCCGGTCGAAACCGTCGTCAAGATCGCAGTCGATCTTGTGATGTTCATCGTAAGCTTCCGCATGCAGCACACATGGGTTTTCAAAAACAAAAGTGAGGTCTCCGAAAAATGATCGATAACGAAAAAAATAAAGATTCCTTTGAATACGGTTCTCTTTCCTTCAAAGGAGATGTGCCGCATTTTGACGGCGACGATGATGACGCGATTGACATCGTGAAAAAGAAGCGCCGCGCTCCGTCGGCGGTCTCGAAAAAAACGGGACGTACCGCGTCGGGAGACAAACGCACACCGACCGCTTCTCACTCCTCCTACGGCGGACGTGAAAGGGTCGAGCCTACCGCGGAATTCAATCTTGAAGATATAACGGCAATGTACGCGCGCCGCTCGGCAGATCGCGCGGACGAACGGGAATTCTACACCGAAGCCGGACGGATGCAGGAGGAAAAGAATCGCAGCGGCAGACAGCGTCCGGTCGGAAGCTCCGCTTCGCGCTCTGCATCTGCGCAGAGCCGAGCAGCGCAGTCCGGTTCTTCACGCTCCGCCTCCGCTCAGAACGCCGCACGTCGGCGCAGCGTAGCAGATGCCGACTCCGCAGGCGGTGCAGGCTCGGGCAGTGCGGGACGGACAGCGGGCAGTTCTTCCGTGTCGGGAAGCGCAGGACGACCGTCTTCGCGTGCAGCCGAATCAAGCCGCCGGAACGGAAATGTCCGCTCATCCGCGCCCCGCACCCCATCGTCCGGATCGCACGCGGGGGCTTCGGCAAACGGACGGACCGTACCCGCGGGCGACCGCCGCCCCTACTACGGCAATGCGCGCAGCGAGGGCGCGCGCTCATCCTCCGTATACACTTCCGGCAGACAAAACAGATCGAACCGCGGCGCAAAGCGCCGCATGACCGTCGGATGCGTAATACGGCGCACGCTGCTCGTGCTTCTCACCGCGATACTGTTCACCGTCGGATCGCTGCTCGCCGTCTGCAATACGCTTGCGAACGGACCGAGCAAGACCGCGCGCGACAAGGCGGTCATGTCCGCGCTTCAGGCAAGCGCGACCAAGTGGGTGCCAGGGCTGTTTCTCTCGTCCGACACCGTTGAAGAGATAAAGAAAAACAGTCAGGTCGTCGTGACCGACGTCAAGCCGATCACCGATATCTCATCGGGCGACGGAGACGGCGACACCCCGACCGCCGACAAATGGGCAAACGCCATCGACGGCATGATCTACGAAAACGTGAACGGAACGACCTTCAAGGGATACGTTCTCCTCATAAAGGATCCGTCCCGCGTGACCGTCGGCGTATCAAGCGACGACTTCGCGCACGCGACCGCGGGAATGCGCATTTTCGAGCTTGCCGACAAATACAACGCGGTCGCCGCGATCAACGCGGGAGAATTCCGCGACGACGGCGGCGTCGGAACGGGATACGCTCCGATGGGGCTTACCTATTCCGAAGGCACTTGCGTTTGGAACGACGGGCTTTCGCGCACGTTCATGGGATTCGACAAAAACGATCGGCTTTACGTTGCGGAGGGCACGACCTACGCGCAGGCGGAAGAGCTCGGTATGCGTGACGCGGTCTCATTCCAAACCGGAAACGTCCTTATAACGAACGACGGCACGAACGTGACCTACTACTACGCCGATTCGAACACCGGCGTTGCGCAGCGCACGGCGATCGGTCAGTGTGCCGACGGCACGGTGATCTTCCTCGTGACGGACGGACGCACCGCAAGCTCGATGGGCGCGACGCGCAACGAGATCATCGACACGCTGATCAGCTACGGAGCGGTAACCGCGGGAATGCTCGACGGCGGATCGTCCTCGATGCTCTACTACCGCGACTACTTTACGAAATACAACATTGACCGGAGCCAGCTCGACGAATATCAGAAAATGGGACTTGTCAACAAGTACAAGGCGTTCACCAACCCGCGCCGCATACCGACGTACTTCATAGTCAAGCCGTAAGGAAAGGATACAGATTCAAATGGCAAAGCGCACCCTTCCGTTATTCTACAAAATCTTTTTCTCCGTGCTCATGCTCGCAGTCTGTGCCGTCGGCGTAGGTCTGTGGATGCTCAACGGCGTGCTCGAAGAGTACGAAAGCGTACAGCCGAAGAACGTCGCCGACGAGATTTTCGCAAAGTATTACGCTTCGCACGATTTCGACACGCTTGCGGCAAAATGCGCGACCGAAAATCCGTTTGCAAGTGCGGCGGATGTCGCATCCTACCTGCACGAGAAATACGACGGCGCCGAGATGACCTGCACTTCCGGCGCCGCGCAGGGCGAGGCTCCGACCTACATCGTCAAGGTGAACGACTACAAGATATCCTCATTTACTCTCAAGGAAAGCGCCGAGAGATCAAAGCACGGCTGGGTCAAATATGAGGAGGGCGACTTTGTCCTTTATTATGACACCGCCGAGGTGACGGTCACGGCACCCGAGACGTACAAGGTGTTTGTGAATTCCGTTGAGCTGGGCGAAGCTCAGGTCACGCAGAAGGACATCCCCGGTGAGGGCGACGAGCTTCTGCCGCAGGGCGTCGAGGGAGTAAAATACACGAAATACACCGTAAAGGGACTGATAAAAACCCCGGAGATCACCTCCGAAAGTCCCGACGGGCTTGCGTCCGAAGTAAAATACGTCGAATCGGAGAAAATGTACAGGGTCTCTCCCCTCTTTGACGACGCTCTCATGGCGGAGCACAAGGACTACGTTCTCAAAGCCGCCGAGGAATACTCAAAGTACATGGAGAACGACTCGTGGTGGGGCGGCATCTCGCAATACTTCGATCCGTCGAGCGAAATCTACGAAAGCGCGCGCACCTCGCTCACGATGTTCGTTATCGACCACAACGGATACCGCTTCGACGATGTGTTCGTCGGCGAATTCTACGGCTACAGCGACGACGTATTCTCATGCCGCGTATCCTTCACCCATGTGCTCACCGCAGGCGCGCAGGAATACAAGGACTATTTCGATTCAACGATATTCTTCCGCCGTGTGGACGGCACGTTCAAGATCTGCGGAATGATAAACAACGCATAAAGGATAAGGAAATGCTTGCTGCAATAACCGGCGCCGATCTGGCGATACTCGATTTCATATACGACAATCTGCACTGTGCGTTCCTCGACGCGGTGATGCCGGTCATCACCGCGCTGGGCAACGGCGGAATTCTGTTCATTGCGATAGCCGTTGTGATGCTCTTCTTCAAGCGCACGCGCAAAACCGGACTCATGATCGGATGCGCGCTGATCCTCGGGCTGCTCGTCTGCAATCTGACGCTGAAGCCGCTCGTCGCGCGAGAAAGGCCGTTCACGCACCGCGCGGTGGAACTGCTCGTCTCCCGGCCGAAGGATTTCTCGTTCCCGTCCGGGCACACGATCGCTTCGTTTGAGTTTGCGACGGTTCTCTTCCTCCGTGAGCGCAAGGCGGGAATAATCGCGCTCGTCGCCGCGGTACTTATCTCATTCTCGCGCATGTACTTATACCTGCACTTTCCCTCCGATGTGTTCACGTCGGTCGTACTCGGAATCCTCTTCGGAATTCTCGGCGTCGTTATCGTAAACGCGCTGTGGAAGCGTTTTGCCGGAGACGAAAAGAAAGCCGAGCTGTAAACGGATATCGCCGCGCATAAGCTGCGCCTGCGCACCGTCGCGGATTGCTCGGGCGCACAAGCGTTTCCGTAAAAGAAGCGTTCGGCAAAGTGAGAAAAGCCGCGGAAATTCCCGAGGCTACGCCGATGCGCGGTATTTTCCGATGCGGTAATGTCCGATATCGGGAAAAGCATCCGGACGGTCGCGCCGTCCTCTTCATCTGAAAATCAGGCAGAGCGGCGTTTGCCCGCACTGCCGAAGGCAGGCTTCAATTGAAAACAAAACTTCTCGTAATCGGCGGACCGACCGCGTCGGGCAAAAGCGCGGCGGCGATCCGGTGCGCGCTGAGGCTCGGAGGGGAGATAATCTCCGCCGATTCGATGCAGCTCTACCGCGGCATGGATATCGGCACGGCAAAGCCCGACGCGCACGAACGCGCGCTCGCCGCGCATCATCTGATCGATGTGCTCGATCCAGCCTCGGCGGGCGCCGACCTCGCGGATTACACCGCAATGTGCGCCGACGCGATAGCCGATATCGCGGGGCGAGGTGCCGTGCCGATACTCTGCGGAGGCACCGGACTTTATATCGACACTCTTATCTCCGGCACGGTGCTTTCCGACAGCGCATCTTCTCCGGAGCTTCGCGCCGAGCTTTCACGCTTCGCGGAGGAAAACGGAGCAAAGGTGCTCCATGACCGTTTGGCATCGATCGACCCCGCAAGCGCAGCGGCGACGCACGCGAACAACGTCCGCCGTGTGATTCGCGCGATCGAGATATATGAAACGACCGGGATCACGAAGACCGAGTGGGACAGGCGAAGCGCGGCGGCGGAGCCGCCGTACGACGCGCGCGTATTCGTGCTCACCTTTGAGGACCGTGAGCTTCTCCGTCGAAGGATCGACAGCCGCGTCGATCTGATGATGAAGCGGGGGCTTGAAGAAGAGGTGCGCGCGCTTTACGATGCGGGAAAGCTCGTCGGGGATTCGGTCGCGTCCCAGGCGATCGGGTACAAGGAGTTCCTTCCGTATTTTCGCGGCGAGATCACGCTCGGCGAAGCGGTCGAGGAGATCAAGAACGCGACGCGGCGCTACGCGAAGCGGCAGATGACGTGGTTCCGGCGGAACAAAAACGCATTCGAAATATGTGCCGATGAAGACGGCAGAATACGAAGCAGCGACGACATCGCCGACGAGATCTGCGAAAGATTCGCGGACGGTGATGCGCACTGACGCAGCGGAAGTTTAAGTCATATTGCCGTGCGCAGAAGACACCTGCAATTCCCCCTTCTATCACATACAGTCGCGGAGGTGACGAAAAATGGCGATTTCCCGTTCGAAGCGCGACATCGGACTTGATCTCACGCGAATTATCGCTTTCATTCAGGTCCCGTGCATACATTTTCTTTTCAAAATCAAATACTACAATCAGGCGATCATCGGCGAACGCATGTACCTGATGACGTTCATCCGCGTTATGTTCATGACCTGCGTTCCGCTGTTCTTGCTCCTTACCGGCTATCTCAGCTCGGAAAAGAAGGTCGAAATTGCGCCGAAGCCTCTTCTGAAATATTACTCGCGTCTTGTTCCGATACTTCTGACCTACGTCATAACCGCCGTTATCATAATCGTGTACGGCATTTTCGTAAACGGCGAGACCGAGAACCTCGGCTCCGTTATCCGCAATGTTCTCGATTTCCGGAAATATTCGTGGTACATAGAAATGTACATCGGGCTTGCGCTCATGATCCCGTTTCTTAATCTTCTGTGGAACGGAATCGGAAGCAGAAAAGGTCAGCTCTCGCTGGTCACGGTAATGATCGCGCTGACCGTGCTGCCGAGCGTATTCAACATTTACGATTTCAAGACGCCCGGCGCGCTCGTCCGACCGTGGCTTGCCGAATCCTTCACTCAGATCGTTCCGGACTGGTGGAAAAACATCTACCCCGTTACATATTATTTCATAGGCGCGTATATCCGCAGGAATGTCGATATGAAAAAGCTGAAGACACCGGCGCTTTTCGCCGCCTATCTCGCGGCGATACTGCTCTCCGGAATATTCAAAACGTATGGAAAACGGCGACCGTCAAATTCAAATACGGCGAATGGTGCGATTATCCCTCGCTTCAGATCACCGTGTGTGCGGTGCTGCTCTTTCTCTTCATAAACTCGATTCGCTATCCGGACGTGCCGAAGCGCGCGTCTGCCGTGATCGCGTTTATCTCGAAGATCACGCTCGGCGCATATCTTCTCTCATGGATACCGGACAACTATTTCTACCGCATCCTGAACGATGCGATACCGAACATTCCCACAAGGCTCAATTATTTTCCCGTCATGGTCGTGCTGACGGCGTTCACCTCGCTTGCGGCGGCGGCGCTTGTACAGTGTGCGGTGAATCTGATAATGCTCCCGTTCAAAAAAAGGCGTCCGCCGTCGCCTCCGGATGCTCCGAATGCTCCGGTCGATTCAAAGCCTCAGCCCGAGCTTGTCGCCTGACGTGACGCGGATGCTGTATCATCCGAAAGCAGCCGAAGAAGTTCCGGCGATCATCCGAAATTATGCGGCGGCGCACTCCGCAGCATACGGTCACCGTTCGCCGACCGCCGCGGACGGCAGAAAAGCGAAAACATAAAACAAGGCGGATCATCCGAAGGAATTTACGATATGAACAGACGTGTACTCATTACCGGCGGAAGCCGCGGGATCGGCGCCGCATGCGTCCGCGCGTTCCGCGCGCTCGGCGACCGGGTCGTGTTTATCTACCGAAGCCGCACCGAAAGTGCGGACGCGCTCTGCCGTGAAACAGGAGCGTCGTGCATCCGCGCCGACATCTCGGACGGCGGCGAATGTGTCGGTGCGGTTCGCACCGCCCTCTCCGTCCTCGGCGGAGCCGACGTGCTCGTGAACTGCGCCGGAATCGCGGAATTTTCCCTCTTTCAGGACATCACCGACGGGATGTGGGAGAGAATGATCTCCACCGATCTCACGGGAGCCTTCCGCGTATCGCGCGAGGTGTCCCGCTCCATGATCTCCGAAAAATCGGGGAGAATAGTCAACGTCTCGTCGATGTGGGGCGAGGTAGGCGCATCGTGCGAAGTACACTACAGCGCCGCCAAGGCGGGGCTGATCGGCATGACCAAGGCTCTCGCAAAGGAGCTTGCACCGTCGGGGATCACGGTAAACTGCGTCTCCCCCGGCGCGATCGACACCGAGATGAACTCTTCCCTCTCCGCCGAAACGCTCGCCGCGATAGCGGAGGAAACGCCGCTCGGCAGGCTCGGAAAGCCCGAGGAGGTCGCCGCCGCCGTCGTATTTCTCGCGTCGGACGGCGCGTCGTTCATCACGGGGCAGGATCTCGGCGTAAACGGCGGACTTGTGATATAGCCGCATCGGCGAAAGAGACCGCGCGAGCGGCGAAAAACTCATGCGGCAAAGAAATGCCCGTGCGGCTCGGAAATGCGAAAAGCCGCCGAAGAGGCTGACGCAAAAAATTCACCGAAAGGCGTATTTTTTACATATGATATTTGAAAAGCTGCTGACCCCCGACTACATGTTTGCTTCCTATTCGGAGGTCACACCCGAATTTCTCGCATCCATCGGCGTCCGCGCCCTGATATGCGATATAGACAACACGCTCGTCACATACGACGATGCGCAGCCGACCGACGCGCTTAACCGATGGTTCCGCGATATGGAATCGGCGGGAGTGAAGATCGCGTTCGTGTCGAACAATCATCCGGAGCGGGTCGGGGAATTCAACCGCGAGCTCGGATACGTCGCGTTCCCCGACGCAAAGAAGCCGTCCGGCAGATTCTACGCGCTCGCCGCGGCGGAGCTCGGAGTAAAACGCAGCGACTGCGCCGCGCTCGGCGATCAGCTTCTGACGGATGCCGCCGCCGCGCACAGATTCGGAATTCCGGTGATAATCGTCCCGCCGATAAAGGACAAGACATCGCTGTTCTTCCGCGCAAAAAGGCTTCTCGAAAAGCCTTACATAAGGAAATTCCGCCGACGCGCCGACGGAACGTTGTCCGATGGCAAAAAAAACCGAAAAAATAACGGAGCCTCTTCGCCTGAGCGAAAGCGCGCCGGGAAACGGAGATAAAAATGGATATCAACTCAAGAATAGAAGCCTTCAGAGCTTCCATGGAAAAGCACGGGATCGACGCCGCATGGATATCGTCGCCCGAAAATCACCTCTACCTCTCGGGATTCGCAAATCCCGACGGACGCATCTTCATCACCGCCGAAAAAGCGTATCTCTTCGCCGATTTCCGCTATGCGGAGAACGCGCGCCGTCTTTGCAGCGGCTCGTTCGAGGTGATCGAGCCGAAGGGTGCAATGATAAAATACCTTCCCGAGATCATCGCCGAATGCGGCGCGGTATATGTCGGATACGAGGAGGCCACGCTCATCTGCTCGGAATTCGAGCGTCTGAAAAATGAGCTCTCCGGCTGCGAATTCGCGCATGTATCCGCACTGCTCACCGAGCTGAGACGGACAAAGAGCGAGGACGAAGTGAAAAAGATGGCGGCTGCACAGGATATCGCGGACGCGGCGTTCAGCCACATCCTCGGATTCATAAATCCGTCCCGCACGGAGGCGGAGGTTGCCTGCGAGCTTGAATATTTCATGAAGAAGAACGGCGCGGACGGCATCGCGTTCGAGACGATCGCCGTATCGGGCAAGTCCTCGTCCTCGCCTCACGCATCACCCGCGCAGCGCCTGCTCGAGCCGGGATTCCTCACGATGGATTACGGTGCGACAGTTGAAGGATACCGCTCCGACATGACGCGTACAGTTGTGCTCGGACACGCGGACGAAGAAATGAAGCGCCTGTACGACACCGTGCTCCGCGCGCAGGAGGCGGGGCTGAAGGCTGTCCGCGCGGGAGACGACTGCGCGAAGATCGACGCCGCCGCACGTGACATAATCGACGGTGCGGGATACAAGGATGCGTTCGGTCACAGCCTCGGTCACGGAGTCGGACTTGAAATTCACGAATCCCCGAATCTTTCGCCGAACGCATCGGGCAAGGTGCTCAGGGTCGGCGATGTCGTTACCGTCGAGCCGGGAATTTACCTTGAGGGCAAGTACGGCTGCCGCATCGAGGACATGGTTCTCGTCACCGTGGACGGAATTCTCAATTTCACCCACTCCACAAAGGAGCTCATCGAAATCGCCGACTGAGGCATGATAAAAAAGGAAGCCTGCGGGCTTCCTTTTTTCGCGGGATTTACGGGGCCGCGGGACAAGAGACGCGGGATTTGCGCAATTGCGGAGTGAGGGGGAGCGATTACGGATACGGATTCACGGGGTTTCCGGATTTGCGCGGAAGCTGCGGTCGTAATGTGCCGTTTTCGTGAGGCGCGTGTCTGCGATGCTTTGCAGCTTCACCGATGCGGCGTGCATTTTGCAGGGATTGCCGCGGTGACCGACGGTAAAACGGCTTCGGAAAAGATTTCGGTCAAAAAATATACGAAAGCTATTTACTTTCAAGTCAAAACGGAGTATAATTAGTTTGTATCTTTTTGTAAATCACGTTTTCCGTCCGGGAGATTCCGGATTGAAATACATTTTATAATTTAAGAAAGGTTTGGTACCGGTTTATGCAGATTAAAAGAAGCATTTCCGTGATCCTCACCGCCGTTCTTCTCTGCATGGCGATCCTCATGACGTCGTGCGACGCGCTCAGCGTGAAGAAGGTTGAGGAAGACCCCACGGAACAGCTCATGTCCTCTACCAGCTCTACTGCGACAAACGTCGTAAATTCAATCTCTCCCCTCGATCCGGTAAAGGCTGCGCTCAAAAAAGGTCTTTTCGAGATCTCCTACTCAAACGATGAGATCGGAAATATTTCGAACAGATTCTACATAGACGCAGAAGCAAAGAAGGCAGCCGACATCGCAAGTGTCGAGCTGATGGGCGAGAAGATCGACCTCGGCATCTACGGAGCCGACTCGAAGCTTGCCGTTTCAAGCTCACTCCTCGGCGACAGCGCGTACGGTTTCGATTTCACCACTCTCGCGGAGGATGCAAAGAACTCCGAATTTTGGGCTCTTGTCGGCACTACATACAGTGAGGCCGAAGCTCAGATCGGCGATCTCCTCGACTCGCTCTCCGGATTTTCCGAAAAGGAAGATGAGATCAAAAAGAGTCTTGAGGATCTCAAGAAGGAAGTCAAGAAGGTCCTCAACAAGACCGATGTTTCCGTATCCAAGGATAAGGTTTCCGTCGGCGGTGAGGATGTCAAGGCCATCCTCATTAACTATGAATTCGGCAAGGACACCGTAAACGAGATCGCGGGTCTTGTTATCGATTGGTATGCCGACTTCATGAAGGCTTACACCGAAATGCTCCCCGCAGGTTCGTCGGATATCGATCTCGATCCCGATGATATGAAGTCAAGCCTTGCGGATATCCTTGACGAGGTAAACAATCTCAAGTTCAAGCTCAGCTTTGCAATCAATGTAAAGAGCGCGGACATTATGCTCTTTGAGGGCAAAATGTCGGGAGAAAGCGACGAAGGCAACGCAAAGGCAGAGATTACCGTTGACTTCGGAAAGAACCCCGCTGAGAGCGACAGCTTCGATGCAAAAGTGAAGCTCACCGACGTTGACGGTCAGGAAATCACCGCAAAGGCAACCGTCAAGCGCACGAACGACAAGGACAGCTTTGAAAGAAAGATCAGCCTCAGCGCCGAGAGCGACGGCGAGAGCCACAGCCTCGAGATCGGCTTCAAGCACAATAAAGAATCAAAGAACTTCAGCTTCTGCTACACCATGGACGATGAAAAGGCAGAGGTCAACGGAACTCTCGAGTACTCCGACAACGATCTCAGCCTCGTTGTAGAGAAGATTATCATCAACGGAGAAGAGACCGTTCTCGGAATCAAGCTGTTCGTGAAGGCAGGCGAGGAAGTTCCCGCAATGCCCGATTTCAAGAACCTTGCAACCATGAGCAAGGACGACTACACCGCGCTCGGCGAGAGCGTTCAGCAAAACGTTCTCCCGATCCTCAATGCGTTAGGCATTCCCGGTCTCGGCTCATCCGGCGGGCATCACACAATAAATCCCGATTACGATTACGACTACGATGACGATTACGACTACGACGACGAAGACCCCTATGACATCTATCGCAGCTTCGACAACACCTACGACTACGACGAAGACGGGGACACCGGAGATGATGATGACTACGCCGTTTGGGAATACATGAACTCTCTTCTCTTCGGAGACGGGGACGATGACTTCGATTGGGACAGCTATATCGGCGACTGATACCGTCAACCTTGACAAATGAAAAAATCTCGACTTTCCTTTTCGGAAAGTCGAGATTTTATTTTTTGAAGTACGCACGGCGACAAAATCCGTCGAAATCAGTGCACCGAAAGCACGGCGGCGGAGCAAGCTTGTAAAGAGAGCGCGCGACTGAGACACAGCAGTGTGCAGGTACGCAGCGTGTGCAAAGCGCGCGGCGAGATCAGCTCGGTGACGCCGCGATGTCGGCACGGCACGGCGAGCATGCGCGGCGTGAGAGGAAACCTGCCGCACAAAAGAGAGTGCGAAATTCCGTTTGTCCGTGCTGTCCGAACGCCGAAGATTTCATCATCACGCGCGGCGGCATTTGCCGACACCGCAGGTATGAGCCGTGCGTACATTCGTACCTTATCCGGCACCGAACATCCGCCGTTCGGCGATGCGGTGCGCGTTCTGCCGGGCGAATCACCGATCGGTGAATGTCCTCAAAGTGCCGTGCGAAAGTCCGGAAGATGCGCAAATCAATCCCGACGGAGTGCAAGCGCGCTGCGGTACATCTCCTCGGCATCGCCCGCCATTCGGGAAACGGAATAATACTTCTCAACGACGCGCCGACCGTTCTCCCCGATCGCCGAAAGACGTTCGCCGCCGAGTGAAAACAGCGAGATCAGCGCGCCGCATATCGCATCAGCCGAAGATGCGCCCTCTCCGCGGCAGCAGAAATTCGTGCTCTGCGCGCGGCGGAGCATCTCCTCACTGTCGTCGAAAATTCCGAGAAATCCCTGCGCACCCGCAAGCACCGTCGGAATACGGCACGACATCGCCTCAAGCGCCGCTCTCGAAACGCCGACAAACGCATCCGCGCACGGGAGCAGCTTCGCAACGTCGCTGCGCGCCCCCGTCATAACGACTGCGCGCCGTCCGAGGGATCGGTTCACCTCATCCGCGCGGGCTTTGACAGATTCAAATTCGCTTCCGTCGCCGATTATGATCGTCTGCACGTCGGGATACACTTCGTTAAGGCGCGCCATCGCTTCGATAAGTTGATATGCCGCGTCCGACGATGCCGAATCAAGGCGGCTGACGTGCATTATCCGATGCGCGCTCTCCTCGGCAAGCCCGGCCGAAATGCATCCGGCGCGCTTCTCTTCTTCATCGGAGAACGAGTTAAACGAATCCACGTCGATCCCGTTCACCGTCACCGATATGTTTTCGGGCTTTATCCCGTATTCCTCCGTGAGGTACTTTCTCACGTCGTCGCTGACGACAAGCGAGCGATCCCCCCAATCCGTAAGGCGCTCGGCGACGGGGATCTTCTTATAGACCCCGTGCACGGTAGTGACATATGCAAACTTCCGACGGGAGGTGCGGCGCACAAGACCGCATATGAAGCACGGGATGCGCGCGTGAGCGTGTACGACGTCAAATCCGCCGCTTTTTATGAGGCGGCGAAGCCCGAAGTACGCCTGCGCAAGTCCGATCGGCGATCGACCGGCAAGCGGAAGGGTGACGTGCGATGCGCCCGAGGCGGTGATCTCCGGAACATAGACACCGCCCGCCGACGCGACCGTGACGCGGTGCCCGCGTCGGATAAGCTCCTTAGTAAGCTCGGTTATGTGGGTCTCGACCCCGCCGATACCGAGCGACATTGTTACCATAAGTATATTCATCAGATGAGTTTCCTTTCTTCCGACGGACGCCGGGCCGGGCGTCGGCGGAAACGGATTTCGTATGTATTTATTACCGGGGAATACGGTGTGCGTTCTCTGCCGCGATCAGCCCGACGGGTACGCAGTCGGCGCGTCGGCGTATTCCGCGGAATTCGGTGTGCGGGAAAGCCCCGCATTTCGGTCGCTGTCCGAGCGCTTCCGATACGCAATCGACCGCGCAAAGCGCGCCGATGGTGCGCGGTGCGGCGATTTCTAAAACTCGTTCTGCTCCGCCGAGGTGCGCACCTGAACGTTCCCTTCGGATTTTGCGTAGCCGCGCCCCGCGTATTTGATGCCGAGCACGCCCGCGCATACCGTGATCACCGCGGCAAGAAGGATCGCGCCGACTGCGAGAACGGCGCGCCGCCCGCGTCTGTCCGAAAACGCGGTGATCTCTCTGCCGCAGCGCGCCGAAATGAACGCGGCGAAGGCTTCGGCTTCGCCCGAAATAAAAGCTTCCTTTGAAACGGTCGCCGCCCTTTTTCCGCCCGCAAAAAGAACAAACATGCGGGGAAGCTCGACGATCTCCGTGATATCGGAATATGACGTCGCTTCTTCTTCGCCTCCGCCGCCGTGCAGGACGACGGAATCCGACGTGAAATCGTAGACCGCGCCGGCCGCTCTCCTGCCGCGACCGAGCATCGAGGAGGCGATATTCGGGAGAAGCAGCATATACAAAAGGCAGGCGATCCCGACGAACAGAAGCTCATACCCGCCGCGCCCCGCAGCAAGGAATGCGGACACCGGAGCTATGACGAAGAGAATCACAAGCGAAAAAACAAATCCGGGCAGATACGCGCGCCGCTTTCGCCACACAAACCGCATATACTCACGGCGAACGCGCTTGTCGGTATCCGCGGCGTCTGCCGATACTCTGAAATAACTTTCCATTCATTTTCCTTTCCGTGAATCGGCGAAAGCCGGGACTGCCGATCGGTCGGCGGTGAGCGGCGATAGGCAATCAACGATCGACTGTCGGCGATCGAAGATCGGAGATAAACGATCGAAGATCGGCGACTGCATTTTCTCAAGCGAAAAGCCCGTCGTATACCTCTTCGCGCCTCATCGCACGCCGAAGCGCGCCGCCGCTCTTTCGCGCGAATTAAACGAAACTTCGGCAGCCTCGACCGAGGCTGCCCGATTTTCATCGGTTCCGCGCCGGAATCCGCCCGGCGGCAATAACGTGCCTATATTCTACCACTAAAACGCCCGTGCGTCAAGATACGCCGCCTCCGCAAGATTTTGAATAAGGAGTGCGGGCGCGAGGACGATACGGAAAGCGGTGATCGCATTCGGAGTGCTTTTCCCGTCGTGCGCCTTTCCGCGCGGAAGCTGCGCAAACATTGTCTCATCGTGCGGCAGTGCGGGCAAAATGTACGTTTATTATATCCCGCGCTCCCGCATGTGTCAAGTGCGCGTATCTGCGCGCCGCACGAAAAGCAGCACCGTCTCTTCGGAGAGTGAGCGCCCCTCGCGCGGAGACGCCAGGTCGGCGGTGGACTTTTTTATTATTTTCGTTAAAATAATTATGAACATTCCCGTTTTGCGCGGCGCGATATTGACATTAAATCATTTTTTTCTTATAATATCAGACAGAGGCAATTCACAAAAAACGCCGTTTCGCCGCGCTTTACGATCGGAGGAAAAATGCACGAATCTCTCCGCGACAGGCTGTTTTCCCTGCAGGACACCGCCTACCGCGATTTTCACAGCCGTCTGATTCCGAATATCGATCCCGAAAGGGTAATCGGCATCCGCACGCCCGCGCTCCGCGCTTTTGCAAAGGAATTTTCAAAGACAAACGAAGCGGATGAGTTTCTCGCAGCCCTTCCCCACTTCTTCTATGAGGAAAACAATCTCCACGCGATGCTCGTCTGCCAAAAAAAGGATTTTGCCGGGACCGTCCGTCTGCTCGACGCTTTTCTTCCGCACGTCGATAATTGGCGGAATTTTTTATGAAACGTAATAAAAAAGATGTACCTTACATTTCTGTATTGAT
>OGYO01000510.1_pt1 | contig 20014 bp, 13 predicted proteins | sample 1576561 | NCBI WGS metagenome assembly OGYO01 (sample SAMEA3541507, study PRJEB24748) | human gut metagenome | biome: human gut; feature: human-associated habitat; material: faeces | place: China | collected 2012 | reverse complement strand
CACATATCTGCAAAGCCCCGGAGCGAAAAAACTCTACTATTTCACACACATCGACGATCAGTGCATGAGGTACTGCATCTGCCTGCCGAAGGGATTTGACCCCGAGCGAAGATATGCACTGCTTATCATAAATACGATAACCTCCGCCGACGGCTCGATGTACTCATATTATTTCGAACGCACAGACGCTTTTCCCGACCTGATCGTCGCGGATATCCACGGCAGGGGGATGACGACCGGCAGCTACGTCGGGGATCGTTCGTTCAGAGAGATTCTCGCCGACATAGAAAAGCGATACCGTATCGACGAGGACAGGATATACGCCATGGGGCAGTCAAACGGCGGATACGCGACATGGACGCTCGCGGAAAAAAGTCCCGACCTCTTCGCGGGGATCTATCCGTCGACCGGATACCTGAACCCGAACGAGGTACGCAACCTTTCAAATATGCGCGTCCGCTTTCTGACCTCGGACGCCGATCCCGGTCATATAAAAAATACGGAAGGCGTCGATGCGTTCAGAGACTGCCTGAAGGATTACGAATGCACGACATTTCACAAGCTGATGCACAACGTGTTCGAGCAGGTGCAGTTTGAAGAAAACGCGCTGCGTGAGCTCCTCTCGGCGAAGCGCGATCCATGGCCCGACGAGGTATGGCTCGATACTCACATGAACCGCTACGGACGCGCATATTGGGTCTCGCTTCACTCGATCGAGAGCGGTCGGATATACGCCCACATCCACGCCCGCACGGACGGGGACAACATTATCGCCGAGGCGGAGAATACAAGCTCTTTCGCGCTCACTCTGCCGCCGAAGCTCGATCCCGCAAAAACGCACGTCCTGCTGAACGGCAGAGACTATCCCCCCACCGGGGAAAGAGAGCGCCGATTCGAGAAGCGCGGCGGGGATTTCGCGGAGTGCGAAAAGTTCACCGAAAACACAGCGCCGTACAAAGGCACCGGGCTTGTTGACGGATACATCGCGCTGATGAAAACGGTGAATCTGTGTCCGGAAAGCAAGATTCTCTCCGATATCGCAAACGCGATCAGACTGCCGAGATCGAACACCTACGACGGAGGTGAAGCGGCATCGTACTCGTTCATTGACAGAGATGCGGACGAGCTGAAGGACGCGGAATTTCTCCGCGGGCGTTCGTTTGCGGTCGTAACAAAACGCCCGTCGGAATATACGTCGGACTTCACGGCGAGCGTCGATCGGATGCTTGAAATACATACGGATGCCGACGGATACGAATACCGCGGCGCGCGCACGGACGGTCCGTACTGCGTGATGCAGATCGCCCGGAGCCCGTGGAGTCCGACGTGCTCCGTTCTCCACGTCAGCACGAACGATGAAGAAACGGCAAGGAAGAACGTCTTCACAAAGCGCATCCTCCTCCCATCCTACATCAATGCATTTCATCCGTATTACAACAGCTGCGCCATGATATTCGACGGACACACATACAAACGGATCCTCGATTACGGCTGCGGCATCGAAGAGCTGTCGCCGCGAAAAAATTCCTGACGCCGCTCAGCTTTGCGGACGGACGTTCATCGAATCACGGGAGTCGAAAACCGAGCCGTTCGCTCCGCAATCAAAGGTTAAAATCCCCGCTTCGCAAACTCGGGTTCTCTGTGCAAGCTCATTTCCCTCCGTACAAAAAAACAGAGGAGAAGCCTGAGCTTCTCCTCTGTGAAAAACAATATTACGGATTTTTCCGATCACCGTTCCGACCGTGCGGAGCGTTTCGGAATTCGAGACTTTCCGCGATTACTCGCCCTTTGCCTCGTCGTCCTTCTTATCGTCAGCATTTGCCTCGTCAGCCTTTGCGCCGCCCTTCTTCTTGGCAACGATTATGATAACAACAACTGCTACAACAACAACTGCGCCGACGATGATGAGCGCGATAGCCCAGCCGGGAAGTCCGTCATTACCGATGTTGCTCATGTCATTCGGGGTATTGACCTTATCGGCAGCCTTGGTGGTAGTCGGAGCGTTTGTGGTCGTAGGAGTGCTGTCGGGAGCCTTGGTGGTGGTATCGGGAGTCGTAGACTCGGGAGTCTTATCATATGTAGCTGCGGGAGTTACGGTATCAGACTTAAGAGTAACAGCGTTCGGACCGCCGACAGTCTTTTGAGCATCCCTGCACTGACCGCCGCAGATTCCCGTACCCCAAGTGAGCCAGGAGTCAGCACCGGAGCCGGAGCCGTTGAGAACTACGAGAGCCATACCGAGAATCTTGTCAGCCTCGGGAGTGAAGTCCTCACCGATGGTCTTCCACGGAATAGCAATCTCATAAGTGGTGGTGCATCCGAAATCTTCTTCGCTGTTAGGATCGTTGGGAACGGTGGTGATAGCGCAGAGTGTGTCGGTCATGATCTCTTTAGCTTCCATGTCGTAAGCCTGAACGGTCTTACCGCCGTTTACGAGAGCAAAGCCCGCGTTGATAAGGTTTTTCGCGTTCGCCCAAGCGTTCGCGCCGTTGTCCTTGTAGTTACCCTTGCTGAAAACATATGCATCGGTCAGATAGTTGAAGCCCGGAATCTTCTCTTCCATGCGGCTTGCAGGTCCTGCGGGATCGATACGGGTCTGGAGGCAGTCGCCGTTCCAAATATCGTCCTTGCTGTGGGTGTTTGCGAAACCGTCGATATCGTTAACGATCGCACCGATATAGAAATACTCGTCGTCCCAACGGAGCCAGAGGTCATAGCTCATCTTGAGCTGAGCCTCGTTCGAGAACTCCATGTAGGTGTTGGTGGGGCTGGGAGCCTCCTTGTCATCCTTGTTAGCTGCCTCCTCACCCTTTACGGTGACGGTCTTCTCGCCCCACTCCTCAGTGGAGAGCGTTCCGTCTATAGTGGGCTTCGACGCAAATTTGAGAGCGTCGGCATCAACGTTCGTTCTTGCTGCGAAAGCCGGGATAGCCAGCATTGCGGAAAGCATGACCGCGCAGAGAACAAAAGCCAGAAACTTCTTCATCATATCCTCCAAAATTTATTATTGTGCGCCGTTATTTCCGTAACAAGCCGTTAACCGCGCGCACATATTCACGGTCTTATTTTATCACATGCAAAGTGCAATGTCAATACATTATCCTTCATTTTATCAATCAAACTGTCTAATACCGATAAACAAAAACTCTCGAACGGCAGATTTTGCCTTCGGGAGTTTCCTTTTTTTCATTTTCGATGCCCGCCACGACCGCGCAAACGCCACATTCCGCACACCGACCGTACACCATGTCCTTCCTCCGCGCCTCGGCACGCGCCCGACCTTGCGGCGTGCTTTTCCGTATCTCCGCTGCCGACCGCACAGCTGCCGACCGCAAAAAATCGCGGCGGAGAAGAAACAGGTTGCTGTTTCTCCTCCGCCGCGCGGAAATGTTAAAGTTTATCGGAAACCGCGTAATTTCTCACGCGATACCGGAGACATTTTCCTTAATCAGACAAGAGCTCTGATGAGGAGGATGATGTCCTTCATGTTGACGCTTCCGTCGCCGTTAAAGTCAGCTGCAGCCTCATTGATCGTGAGACCGGACCAGCCTGCCTGATAACGGATAAGAAGGATAACGTCAGCGTTGTTGAGCTTGCCGTCGTCGTTCATATCGCCGGGGGTCATGTTCTTGGGCTTCTCGGAGTAGTAGCCGTCTTCACTGTTGACATTCATCGGATCGTAGTCAACGATGTTTGCCCAGTCGCTCGCGCCCTTGCAGTTGCGTCCGATAGTGCTGGTGAGGAATGCACGGTCGGTGGTGGAAATGTTGTAGTCGGCGAGATCCACATTACCGGTGTTCTTCTCAATATTAAAGGTAAGATCGGTGGTGATCTTGATGTTGTCAACGATCGCCTTGCCGCAGTTGTAAAGGATCGGAGCAAGCTTGTTAAACTTCGGATCCTCGGAATTTGCGGGAACGGTAATGCAATCCTTTTCTGTCTCAACCGCGAGAGCACCGTCAACGTAGAGAGATGCTTTCTTTCCTTCTATCTTGAGAGTGAGTCTGTGCCATGTAGCGGGAACAAGTGCTCCTGCACTCTCATCGGTGTTGGGAAGCGTCCACTCATAGGGAGCGGAAGCAAAGATGTCGGTGCATCCGTTCTCCCAGCCGAAGTTACCGATTACCCATGACTTCGAGTTGTAATCGTAACCTGCGAAGGTGCCGTACTTGGCATTTTCTTCGCCGTCCTTGCCGCCGAATACAAATCCGACAACAGTGGTCTCGGGGTTAACGGGCTTAACGTCGCAGAGAGCGACTTCATACTGCATGATGACATTGGAGCCTGCATCGTAGCGAACGTCATCGGCAGACATGTAAGCCTGACCGTAACCTACTGCGAGAACCTGATCCTTATACGGAACGGGGTCATTAACGGGCTCATACTCGAGGAGTCCGTCGACCTTTTCACCGGTGAGAGCGTCCTTGCCGACGAGAGTGATTGCCTGAGAACCGCCGTAAATGTTCGGATTCAGCTTGCCCTCCTTGTTGGCTTCGGTATCATCCATCGCATAAGTTGTTCTGTCGGTGATACCGGAACCCCACTGAAGGAATCCGGACCAATCCTCGGAGGCTGAGCTGGAGTTAAGATAAACAGCGGACATACCGAGAACCTTACCGATACCGTAGGTAGTCTTGTCGATAGGCTGATCGCCTCTGATGATCATATCCCACGGAAGAGCAACCTCGATGGTAACGAGCTCACCGGTCGCTGCGGGAGTGACCTCCATAGCAAACTGAGCGATGCTGTCGTGGTTCTTGTTCTTCTTGGTGAGGTCGCCGAGACCGGAATCCATGTCGTAGAGCCATCTCGGCTTAGGATCCTTGGTGGATGTGGTGTTGATCGCACATCCGGTGTTCATAAGGTTTTTGACATCTGCCCACGGCTTATCGTACTTTTCCTTGTTGAACGCGGTCACGGTGTGGTCGTAACCATCCTCTGCAGCTGCCTGAGCGGAGTTCGGACCCTTGTCGTCAACACGGAACTGGAAGCAGTCGCCGTTCCAGATATCGCCGCGGCTTCTCTTGTTGTAGTAGCCGTCGTAGTCGTCGATCTCTGCTGCAATGTAGTAGTAGTCATTATCCCAACGGAGCCAGATTCTGTAATTAAGCTGAGCGTGATCGCCGGCTTCCTCTTTCTCATTCCACACGGTGGTGTTTGCTGCGCTTACTGCGGTTGCATCCTTACCTGCAGCTTCAGAGCCCTTTACCTCAACGGTATAATTGCCCCACTCTTCAGCAGAGATTACACCGTCAAAGGTAGGCTTATTTGCGCCGAAAGCAAGAGCATCGAAGTCCTTGTTCGACTGCGCTGCTGAGGTAGGGAGGACGCAAAGCGAAGCAAGCATCACACATACCATCAGAAACGAAAGTACCTTTTTCATTTTTTTCTTCTCCTTACAAAGTTGCATGAGTCTTCATGCTTAGTGTATATATATTCTATCATCTCTTTTATTCAAAGTCAATAGTTTTCGAAAATTGAGTTTAACTTTTTGTGCAAATACATGAAAAAAGAAACTCCGCATACCGTGATGCGGAGTCTCTTTTTCATAATTAAGACAACACAAACGTCAAATCTTCCCGGAATCGGACAGATTCCGGCTCACTCCTCGCCGTCTTCGCCGTCGCAGACTTTCTTTCCGCAGGCGGGGCAGGTAAGCTCCGAGGGTTCGATCGACTCGTCAAAGTAGATCTCCTCGTTGCAGTGAGGGCAGAACATCATACGGAAATCGTCGTCGCCGCAATCCTCGCCGCAGTCGCAGCAGTTTCCGTCGCATTCCTCATCGTCGTCGTAATAATCGTCGTCGTCCTCGTCGCCGAAGAGATACTCCTCGACATCACCGAGATCGGAATCGACCTCTTCGATGTAGTCGTTGAGCTCCTCGAGATCGGAATCGATCTCATCCATCGAGGAGTCGATCTCGTCGATCGCACCCGCCATCTCGCCCACAAGGTCGATCAGCGCGGTGATAAGCTTGCCCTCGGCGCTCTCCTTGTTGTAGTCGAGACCGTCTGCAAGACCCTTGATATAAGCGCTCTTTTCGGAAATCGTCATTTTCGTCCGTTCCTTTCTTATCGTGTGACGCCGTGCGCCCCGCGCCGTGCGGTCACGCTGTTTTGCGCGGCAGAAGCCGCGTCCGTGCAGTCCGGAATTCCGGCACTGTGCTTACGCTCTTTCGAGATACTCTCCGGTTCTGGTGTCGATGCGGATAACATCGCCCTGGTTGATGAAGAGCGGAACCTTGACCTCGGCTCCGGTCTCGACGGTCGCCGGCTTGGTCGAACCGGTCGCGGTATCGCCGCGGACGCCGGGCTCGGTAGCGGTAACCTCAAGAGTAACGAACATGGGCGGCTCGACGGCAAATACGTTTCCGTTGTAGGAAGCGATCTTGCACATGTCGTTCTCCTTCACGAACTTGAAGTTTGCGGAGAGCTTGTCGGCGTTGAGCGGAAGCTGCTCGAAGGACTCCATGTCCATGAAGTAGTAGAGATCGCCGTCGTTGTAGAGATACTGCATCTCGCGGCGGTCGATGCGCGCGTCCTGGAATTTGTCGGTGGGGTTGAAGGTCGTTTCGGTGACCGCACCGGTGATCACGTTCTTGAGCTTGGTGCGAACGAATGCTGCGCCCTTGCCCGGCTTAACGTGCTGGAATTCGATGACCTGCATGACCTGTCCGTCCATGTCGAAGGTTACACCGTTTTTGAAATCGCCTGCTATTACCATAAAATAAAGCTGTCCGCCCTGGAGCGGGGGACACTCCTTTCAAAAATAATTTTTATACAGTCACTGATATTTTATAACAAATCCTTTCTTTTTGCAATAGGAAACGCACATTTTTTTGCAAAGCGGGGAAATTTATTTGAAAGATCGGAAGAAACGGGCGCATCTCTCCCCCGAAACGGGGATCGCGCACCTCATTTTTCGCAAAATGAGCGGGAGCGGGGGCGCGGCAGAGAAAACGGGAGGCTGCCGGCGGTTGACGGAGAAAACGCGAGGCGGTCTTCGGGCGGCGAGTGCATTTACTTTGCCGCACATCCGCGCGAGTTTTCCGAAGTCCTTCCGTCCGCCGTGCCCTCCCGCGAAGCCGAAAAGGGAGGGCGTAAAGCCCTCCCTTCCCCTTTCGGGATAATACCGTATTTATCCGCGGAAATCCGCACGCCGTCCGAAAATCAGACTATGCCCTGCGCCATCATCGCGTCCGCAACCTTGAGGAATCCCGCAATGTTCGCGCCCGCAACGAAGTTGCCCTTCATTCCGTACTTCTCGCACGCCTCGGAGACGTTCTTGTAAATGTTCACCATGATCTCGTGAAGCTTTGCGTCAACCTCCTCGAACGTCCACGAATAACGCGCGCTGTTCTGGCACATCTCGAGTGCGCTCGTCGCAACGCCGCCCGCGTTCGCCGCCTTTGCGGGTCCGAAGAGGATTCCCTTCTCGAGGAACATCTCGGTCGCCTCGGGAGTCGTGGGCATGTTCGCGCCCTCAGCCACCGCGAAGCATCCGTTCTTTATAAGCATCTCGGCACCCTCGGTGTCAAGCTCGTTCTGCGTTGCGCACGGGAGCGCGATATCGCACGGAATGCTCCAGATTCCCGAGCAGCCCTCATGATACTCCGCATCCGCGTGAACGGAAACGTATTCCCTGATTCTCTTTCTATCGACTTCCTTTAGCTTCTTCACAAGCGCAAGGTCGATTCCGCCCTTGTCGCAGATGTATCCGTCGGAATCGGAGAGCGCAACGACCTTCGCGCCGAGCGCGGTCGCCTTTTCGCAGGCGTAGATCGCCACGTTTCCGGAACCGGAGATCACCACGGTCGCTCCCTTGAAGGACTTGCCCGCCGCGCGGAGCATCTCGTCGGTGAAGTAGCAGAGACCGTATCCGGTTGCTTCGGTGCGCGCAAGGCTTCCGCCGTAGGTGAGTCCCTTTCCGGTGAGAACTCCGGTGAACTCGTTGCGCAGTCTCTTGTACTGACCGTAGAGGTATCCGATCTCGCGTCCGCCGACACCGATATCGCCCGCGGGAACGTCGGTGTCCGCGCCGATGTGCTTGGAAAGCTCGGTCATGAAGCTCTGGCAGAAGCGCATCACCTCGGCGTCGCTCTTGCCCTTGGGATCGAAGTCGGAGCCGCCCTTTCCGCCGCCGATCGGCAGTCCGGTGAGGGAGTTCTTGAAGATCTGCTCGAAGCCGAGGAACTTTATGATGCCTTCGTAAACCGAGGGGTGGAAACGGAGTCCGCCCTTGTACGGTCCGATCGCGGAGTTGAACTGGATGCGGAATCCTCTGTTCACGCGGACCTTGCCGCTGTCGTCGACCCACGGCACGCGGAATTTTATGACTCTCTCCGGCTCGACAAGACGGTCGATTATTCCCGCTTCGACATATTCGGGATGAGCCTCGATCACGGGCTCAAGCGTTTCGAGAACCTCGAGCACCGCCTGATGAAATTCAATCTCGCCCGGATTTCTCTTCTTCACCGTCTCCATAACGCCGCAAAGATACTGATTTTTGAGTTTCATATATTTATTTCCTTCCTTCGGTATTTGTACACCGCTCACCGAAGAGCGAACACCGCATCGGATTTGACTGAAATCCGAACGATTCCTGCACACTGATGAATTAATTATACGGCAGACAGCACCGTTTGTCAATAAAAAATTGCGTGAAATGAATAAATTTTCTCTCAAACTTGCAAAATGTGTCGTTTTTCGGAGCTTTGACGAACGCATTTTCACCCTCGCGATCCGAACGGAAAATCCGTCGGGAAGACACCTTCGCCCGACAGCGCGCACCTGCGGGAAAAATTTTTTCGGCGGATAAGGGGAGCGCCGTGCGCAAGTGTGCCTCCCGGCAAAAAACATTTCCGGCGAAATTCCGCATCTCCGGTGAGATCCTCGCCGCCCGTCGGTAAATGAAAAAGCCGCGCACGGACGAAATCCCGCACACGGCAGCGAAAGCGCAGACGCGGAGGCGCAGACGCCCCGCAGTCAAGCGCAATTTGTGATTTATAATAATGAAAGAAAGCGTGCAAATCCCCTCTCGCCTGCAGTCGAGGATAACAACCGCCGTGCAAAGCCCCGCGAAAATCCGAGCGCAATGCCGGACAGGCCGCCGGGCGCTGCGCTCACCGAACCGCAAATCGGATATCCGCCGCGAAAGCCGGATACCACCGTGCGGCAGCGGCAATACACCATACGCGGCAATATCCCCCGCCGACAGGCGGAAGGCGGACAAACCAAAAAGCACCTGCATCCGCAGGTGCTTTTTTTGGAGCTGCTACCCAGATTCGAACTGGGGACCTCATCCTTACCAAGGATGTGCTCTACCAACTGAGCCATAGCAGCATTTGACATCGGCTATTATATCAAATACTTTTCGCTTTGTCAAGTGTTTTTTCACTTTTTTCGTGTTTCGTGCTGTTTTTTCGTCCGCGCCGTCATTTCGAACGCGATCCGGGAGCGAAAAGTCATACTCCGAAGTCCTCCGCCCCCTCACATCAAAGCCCGAATCTGCCCGTCCCGTAAAGTCCTCTGCCGCTCTGCGCCGCACGCTTGACATTTCGGCACGCAGGGGGTATACTTATCTATATATCAAAAGGAGGTCGGAAGTGGACAAATTCAAATTGGTTTCACCGTACTCCCCGACGGGCGATCAGCCGCAGGCGATCGACCTGCTCTGCGCGGGGCTTGAAGCGGGAATGCCGTGGCAGACACTCCTCGGCATCACCGGCTCCGGCAAGACCTTCACCATGGCGAACGTGATCGCGCGGCTGAACCGCCCGACGCTCGTGCTCGCCCACAACAAGACCCTTGCCGCACAGCTCTGCACCGAATTCCGCACGTTCTTCCCCGAGAACGCCGTCGAATTCTTCGTGTCGTATTACGACTACTATCAGCCCGAGGCATACGTCCCCGGAAAGGATATATATATTGAAAAGGATTCCTCGGTAAACGAGGAGATCGACCGCCTGCGCCACAGCGCGACGTCCGCACTGTTCGAGCGGCGGGACGTGATCATCGTGGCGTCGGTCTCCTGCATATTCTCGCTCGGTCCGCCGGAGGAATATGCGGGACAGGTCACGTCGATCCGCCCCGGCATGATGCTCTCGCGCGATGATGTAGCGGAGCATCTGATCTCGATCGGCTACAACCGCAACGATATCGAATTCGCGCGCAACAAATTCCGCATGAAGGGCGACACGCTCGAGGTGTTCCCGTCGAACTCAAACGACCGCGCGCTGCGGCTCGAATTCTTCGGCGACGAGATCGACCGTGTGTCCGAGATAAATCCCGTCACCGGCTCGGTCGTGCAGGATCTCACCTATGCCGCCGTATATCCCGCGAATCACTACATCGTGTCCCCGGATATGCGCGAGAGCGCATACGAGGAGATCGAACGGGAGATGGAGGAGCGGGTCGAATACTTCAAATCGCAGAACAAGCTGATCGAGGCTCAGCGGATCGAGGAGCGGACGAGATACGACCTCGAAATGCTCCGCGAGATCGGCTACTGCTCGGGAATCGAGAACTACTCCCGCGTGTTCGCGGGGCGCGAGCCCGGCTCGACGCCGTACACGCTTCTCGACTACTTCCCGAACGATTTCATCACCTTCATCGACGAGAGCCACGTCACGGTGCCGCAGGTGCGCGGCATGAGCGGCGGCGACCGCGCAAGAAAGAAGAATCTCGTTGATTACGGCTTCCGCCTGCCCTCGGCATACGACAACCGCCCGCTCTTCTTCGAGGAATTCGAGAAGAAGCTCGGTCAGACCGTCGCGGTATCCGCGACCCCCGCGGAATACGAGAGAAGCCGCTCCGGTCAGATCGTCGAGCAGATAATCCGCCCGACGGGACTTCTCGATCCGGTGATCGAGGTGCGCCCCGTGGCGACACAGGTGGACGATCTCATCGGGGAGGTGCTCAGCCGCTCGGAGAAGGGAGAGCGCTCCCTCGTCACCACTCTTACGAAAAAGATGGCAGAGGATCTCACGGAATATCTCGACTCGCGCGGCGTGAAGGTCAAGTACATCCACCACAGCGTGGAAACGATGGAGCGGACCGAGCTTCTGCGCAGCCTGCGCGCCGGAGTATACGACGTGCTTGTCGGAATAAACCTGCTGCGCGAGGGAATCGACCTGCCCGAGGTAACGCTCGTTGCGATCCTCGACGCGGACAAGGAAGGGCTGTTCCGTTCGGAAACGTCACTGATCCAGATGATCGGACGAGCCGCGCGAAACGCAGACGGCCGCGTCATAATGTACGCGGATACCGTGACGAAATCGATGGAGGCGGCGATCGGCGAAACGGCGCGCCGCCGCACGATCCAGGAGGCGTACAACCTCGAGCACGGCATAACCCCGAAGACGATCGTCAAGGAGATCGCGGAGCCGATACGCATCGCCGCCCCGGAGAAGGGCTCGAAGAAGAAACGCGGAGAGAAGGCTCCCTCCATGACGAAGGACGAGCGGAACGCGCAGATCGAAGCGCTGCGGCGTGAAATGAAGGAAGCCGCATCGCAGCTCAGATTCGAGGAGGCAGCCTTCCTGCGCGACAGGATCAAGGCGCTCGAGACCACGAAATAGCCCCCGCCGTGCGGAAACGCGGATTTTATTCATCCCCGAACCTTATTATTTGTGAATTTTACAAAAAACGCTGGATTATTTCCGCAATGTGTGATATAATTTTATATCACATCCATCATTTTGATGTCAACGTAAATGAAAGGTCTGGTACCGAACAAATGGTAAAAACCAAAAATTCCAAGAACAGCCGGCTCAAAACCGTACTCATCACCGTCGCGTGCGTGCTTGCGGTTGCGATAATCGGCTCGGTTTTCACTTACACCCTGCTCGGAAACAACGGATATTTCCTCCGCCACACGGTAGCCGTCAAAAGTGAAAACTATGAAGTAAACAACGCACAGATGTCGTATTTCTTCACTACGAATCTCTCGTCCGAGCTTTCGAAGAATTCGACCGTTTATCAGTATTACGGACTCGACACCTCCAAGTCGCTGAAGACCCAGAACTACCCGAGCGGCGGAACATGGTACGACTACTTCATGCAGAGCGTCACCATTCCCTCCGTCAAGCAGATGCTCACTCTCTGCGAGCAGGCGAAGTCCGTAGGATTTGAGCTTTCCGACGATGACCGCGCGTCGATCGACGAATCGATACAGACGATCAAGGACACCGCATCCCAGAGAGGCTACTCCGTTTCGCAGTATGTGATGAACTACTACGGCTACGGCGTAAATCTCAAGGACGTGCGCAGCGCAATGGAGATGAGCCAGCTCGCATACAGCTATTACAACAGCGTCATGGATTCCTACGAGCACTCCGACAGCGACCTCGCGGGATACTTCTCCGAGCATGAGAACGACTTCCTCAAGATCGACTACCTCTCCTACACCTTCAAGGTCAGCGACGTAAAGAACGCCGACACCTCAACGGATACCGACACTTCGGCAGATACCGATACTTCAACCGACACCGCCGCATCGACCGATACCCCCGAGACCGCCGACAGCACCTCCGCAGATACCGAAACCTCCGCGGACACCTCGACCGATACCTCCGCCGGAGATGCCGAGAGCACCGACACCGATGCTTCCACCGATACCTCCGCCGAGAGCAAAGAAGAGGACGAGGACGCGGAGTACAAGGCTCAGATCAAGGCAAGCGCCGATTCGCTCGCCGCGATTACCGATGTTGAGCAGTTCAAGGCTTACGTCGAGAATTACCTCAAGACCGTGGTATACGTATCCGAGACCGACACCGACAAGCTCGACGGGAACGTGACCTCCGCAATGTCGAAGCTCGAGACCAAGGGCGCATCCTACAGCGAGGACAGCGACGAGATCAAAGCCCTGTTCGACATGACCGAGGCAAACAAGACCTTCCTTCACACCCATGACGACGGCACCTGCGAAGTATACCTTCTCACCGCACCCAAGTACCGTGAGGAATACACGACGAAGAACGCCCGCGTGATCGCGCTTTCCTCCTCCGATTCCGGAAGCATCACCTCGACGATCGACACCATCAACGAGGCGCTCAATTCCGCAGAGGACAAGGATGCCAAGTTTATCGAGCTCGCCGACGAATACAGCCGCTCCACCGCGAAGGACGCGCTTTACGAGAACATCGGCAAGGACGACTTCGACATTGACGAAATGAACGCATGGCTCTGGGACGAGAGCCGCGCCGACGGCGACCGCGACATCTTCTCGAAGGAGAGCACCTCCTCATCGACCTCCACTTCATCGACTACTTACTACTACATCGTCATGTACAAGGGCGACGGAATGACCAAGTGGAAGTATGACGTCGATACCGCGATGAAGAACGCGCAGTATGAGGAAGCTTACAAGGGATTCGAAGAGGCTCACGGCGGAGACAAGATCACCGTAAACCTCGATAACATCTACAAGATTCCGACAACCTGACGCCGTTCGGAAATAACGAATAAAGGGGGCGCATACCGCGTCCCCTTTGCACTGTCTTTCAAAGGAAGCACGACACCGCACCGACACTGCAAAACGCCCGCGTGACACCGCGCCGATATGCGCATCATATGCCGAAACGCCGCGCGCTTCCCTTACCGATAAAACAAAATTCAAGCCCCACGGGCAAACGGAGTTTATATGAAAAATTCAAGCCGCACCATATGCGCTCTTCTCGCCGCCATCCTCGCCGCGTCTCTCTTCTCCTGCTCCGAAAAAAAGGATGACTCCGCCGAGACCTCGGGTACCGCAGAGACTTCGGGTGTGACCGATACCGCCGCAGACACCGCACCTGCCGAGTCCTCATCGCCGAAATACAGCCTCGGGCTCGCCGCAGACGGCAAATTCGACGGCATCCGCGCGTCGGACCATGTAAAGCTCTGCGACTACAAAGGCATAAACATTCCCGCGGAGAACTGCACCGCGTCGGATGAAGACATTGACGCGCGGATCAAAACCGTAATTTCGAATTTCCGCTCCACATTAAAGCGCACCGACCGCCCCGTAGCCGACGGCGATACTGTGAACATCGACTATGTGGGATCGATCGACGGCGTCGAATTCGAGAACGGCTCGACCGGCGGAAACGGAACCGATGTCACGATCGGTGTCACCTCCTACATCGACGATTTTCTCGAGCAGCTCATCGGTCATATGCCCGGCGAAACCGTGAATGTCGAGGTCACGTTCCCCGTACCGTATCCGAACAATCCCGACCTCGCGGGCAAGGACGCTCTTTTCGTAACCGAGATCAACTACATCACGGAGTACACCGACCCCGAATTCACCGATGACTTCGTTAAGGAGAATCTCTACGGCACATACGGACTTTCGACTGTCGCCGAGGTGCGCGAGTACATCGAAAATTCGATCCGCGAAGAGAGCATCACCCAATATATAAAAAGCTGCCTTCTCGAAAACAGCACGGTCGATCTTCCCGACGCGGTCTACGATTTCTGCAAGAATACAATGCTCAACTATTACACCGACTACGCGTCACAGTATCAGAAGACCCTCGACGATTACGTTGAGGCTGCCGGATATTCGAGCGTTGACGAGTTTTGCGAAGCAAACAGAGAGGATCTCGAATCCGACGGAAAGATCCGCCTCATATTCCAGGCGATAGCCGAAGCGGAAGGGCTCACGGCGGACGAGGAAGACGTAAAGGAATACATTGCGAAAGCGAACGAAGGAAATTCCTCGTACAGCGAGACAATGTACGATTCCTATATTACTGATTACGGAATGCCGTTCTTCATGCAGGCGGTGCTTCAGGAAAAAGCAATCGCCGTTGTCACGGACAGCGCGGTTCTCGGAGGCTGAGCCTGCCGGGCATACGCCTGATCCGAGACGCTGAGCCGAACGCGAAATACCCTGCGCCGAAACGATGCCGCCGTACAGCCGGAAAGCGCGGCGGAAACCGATAACCGCGCCGATTCGACGAGAAAACGCGGCAGATACCGATACTTCGCCGATTCGACGCTCCGGCGCACACCGGATACGACCCCCCGGCGCGCATCTTCGATGATGCCGACCACGGTCGGACTTTCCTCACGATACGCGGAGAAACGCATGCGCGGCAGCGCCCGGCAGTGCCGACACACCTCGGACAGCCTCATACCGAAACGGCATAATCCGCAGCCCCGATCCGGAGATTAGCCGCGAACCGGCATAAATACAAACAAAAGAGAAGGCAGAGCAAATTTGCTCTGCCTTCTCTTTAAGCATTCGCTTAAGCAGTCGATTCTTATCGATCCGTTATTTCGGAAATTTTACCTCACATTCTTCCGATACTCCGCCGACACGGGCGAAAACGGAAATCGCGTTTCCGACCGGGCGGGATGCGCCGAAAGTGCTCCCGTCGGCGGTCATGTCCGCCATCCGTTTTCTCCCGTCGGCAAAGCATCCGGAAGCTTTCTTCTTTTATACCTGAATTTTTATATACCCTATGACGACCGACGCGCTCTTCCGAGACGGCGTTTTCCGAATTTCATGCCGCTCGCCGAACACGTTCTTCGTCGGCTTTTCGTGTGAACATCTTAATTGCTTTATGCTTCATAATTGATACATGACTTATGCCGAGATTACTCCGTCTCCCCGGAACAGCAGGCAGAACCCGGTTCGGCTCGTATTTTCGGCTTTCGTCTCTGATAAATGCCGTGCGGCGCTCCGTCAACCCGCCGCACCGCCGTCGGGCAAAGCTTTCTCAGGAATGGAGCCAGCTTGCCGTGAGCGAAGCAGGAACGCTCGAGATCGCCGTGGACTGTCCGAGATCGATATCCCAATTTGCAACGACCTTCTGAACGAGTTCGTTGTCGGCCTCGTCGATCACGCCGTCATGGTTGACATCCGCCGCAAGGAGAGCGGCTCCGGTCAGCGTCTTCTGACCGCTTATGTGCTTCAGGATTGCGATCGAATCGGATATCTTGATCTCTCCGTCGCCGTCCACGTCGCCGAACAGCACCACGAATTTTGCCTTGTAGCAGCGTCCGTTGGTGTTGCTGAAGGTTGCGAGGACCATACCGGTCGCGCTCTTTACGGAGGTATCGGTTATGAGCGTTCCGTCAGCGGTGTACGGGCGGACGGTGTATCCGCTGATCTTCTCGGATGCTACGAGAGAAGAAAGCGTGGTCTTTGCGCCCGTGATTCCCGTGAGTACGGAGGTGCTGTAGTATACGGCTTTCGCATTGCTGTAGGTTTCGCTTACGGAGATCGAGCCTCTTTGAGCTACCAGGCGGAACGTCGTCTGCGAACCGAGCGCGGTCGCCGGGACATTGACGCACAGGAAATCGTATACGAATCCGGATGAGCTGCGTCCGCTTACCGCATATCCTCTGCCGCCGATATAGAGCGTAGCGTTTGAGAAATATCCGGAGAAGAAGACGTCTATGTTTGCACTTCTCGCATCCTCATTTGCAAAGCATACTATCGAGGTCGTAAATGCATTGACATAGAGATCGTAAATTCCGGTCGTCGCACCGTAGGCGGTGACCTTTACATAGTATGTATTTCCCTTTACAAGGCTGTACTTGATTGCAAAGTTGATCCCGTCGTTGTCGTCGTTGTACGCAAGCTGCGTGCGGGACGAATCGTAGAGATACCCTATCGTATCCGTCGTTCCCTCGGTGTAAATGAGGAATATTCCGCTTTCCGGAGCGGTAAACTTGAAGTAATCCTCATCTCCGGAGGTCTCGAGACTGCAGTCATATACTAAAAAAGCATTCTCAAAGCCTCTCCACGTAAGGGTCGTCGCGGTATCAAAGCTTGAACCGTGATCCCCGCTCGCCGAAGAATAAACCGTGAACGCCGAGCAGAGCATCACTGCCGCCAGCATAATGCCGACAATTCTTTTTCCGAGTTTCATTTTTTCCATTTCCTTTCTTTGATTTCTTATTTTGCCTGCTGACGTTTCCATTATACACCAAATACCATTATATGTCAATAGGTTGTTTTAATTTTAAGGAAAATATTTTAAAATATTTCATAACAGTATATTTTTTACTGTAAATCGGCAAAAAAGCCGCCCCGCCGTAAACGCCGCCGAGACTTAGCCGAACACAGCACCCGAGAAACGCGGACGCATTCGGATGCTCGGGAAATCCCGCAGAGCATCCGAGCGCACCGAAGCACATATCCGCCGCACACCGTGTTCCCGCACGCCGCGCATTCTCCAACGCACACCCCATACCCGCGTACAGTCCGCATGTGCCAAGCCGCCGTGCGCATCCCGCACAATCCGTATACCCCCGCCGCACGTTACCTGCCGTCTTAACATCAAGCGCCACGCTGTTCGCACTGTCCCGAAATCGCACACATCAGCCCAAGCCGGACACGCCGCAGATACCCCACGAATCGCACACGTCCGCCGCACCCGTTTTCTCTCCTCGGATATTGCCCCCGCGTCCGATACCCCTGCCCCGACCGCCGTCCGCCGGAATGCGAATCCGGAATATTGACAAGAAAGCCTCTTTGTGTTATAATACCGAAAGAGCGGACAAAAGCGCCCTTGCCCGGCGTTCGCACAATACCGATGGGATATGGTGTAACGGCAACACACGAGACTTTGACTCTCGCTTTGCAGGTTCGAGTCCTGCTATCCCAGCCATAAATCCGAGCGGCGGAAAGAGCCGTTCGGTGATCCGAGCGGCGGGAAAACGGGAGATTTCGAGAGATTTCTCCCGTTTTTTCGACCCTAATACTTTTCGAATTTTTATAGATGCATTTCGGGGTTTTCCGGTCTGTAGCCGGATTCGAACCTGCGAAATGCATTTTCCAACCATTTGGCGATTTTAATTGGGTAGTAATTTGCTAATTCGACAAATGATATATTCATTTCAAACGGAAAAGATGCTATAATTTAATCACAAAAGAAAGGGAGGATAACGATTATGAGTATCGGAAAAAATCTTGCAAAATATAGAAAAGCAAAAAGATTAACGCAAGAGGAATTAGGTGAAAAACTTGGAGTAACCAATCAAGCGGTTTCGAAATGGGAATCGGAAGCTTCGATGCCCGACGTGATGCTTCTTCCCGAAATTGCAACTGCTTTGAATATTACATTGGATGATCTGTACGGCATAGCAAAAGAACCCGAAAAGATATCTTGCTCAGCCGATGATTTTCCGGCTTTCTGTCATCAAAAACTCATTGAATTATTTTACGATAATACAAAAATGCGATTCACGCATATTGGTTCATCGGGCAAAGAACAATTGGAATTCCAAATCAAAAAGTTAATGGAAGGTTGCAGAATCGGTTGCCTTTCCAATAAGGAAGGTGCAATCGTAACAACGGAAGATTTTTCGTTCATTGATAACACCTATAAAGCCGTCAATAGTGAAAATGTCATTAAAAGCCAAGCTGATGATTATACGCTTATGTATTTGACTGATAAGAACTTCCGAAAAGTTTTTTATTATCAGTACAAGACAGCTTTTGAAAAATCAAAGGCGAATAATACAGAATTCACTTTTGATGAGATTATGACCGGTTGCAATCTTACAAAGGATGAAACCGCAGCAGCCTTAAGACTACTAAAGGACACCCGCATCAATGAAGTTTACACAGACACAGCAACGAAAACAAAAAAGTATGTATTTTTAATTTCGAACGCCTTGTATGCTCATGCAATCTACAAGCTTGCCGAATTGTTGTCCGAGGATGCTTGCTGGGCGGTTGTGAGAGATACGTCTATGATTTCTGACTATGCTTTCTAGAAATAATTACATAGGACTCGTTTGCAAGCATGGCTTTAAAAGTCCGGTAGGTCGCGGATACTTTTAACTCCCATAATCGCCAAGGGGTTAGTGTCCCCTCTGCAAAATCTGAGTACATCTAAATTGGCCACAAACGGCTTTGCACCTAAATCGGACACACATCACATGATGACAAGTCAATTTAGATCCGAGCGAGGAAAAACGGGAAAACGGGAGATTTCGAAAGATTTCTCCCGTTTTTTCGACCCTGAATTTTTACGGAATTTCATAGATCCCTTTTGCCCTTTTCGATGCTGTGTCCGGACTCGGACTCACGAAAAGGGCTTTTTGCGTCTTCCCAAAAGCAATCGGTTCTGCGGCGAGCTTCGGATTTGCGAAGGCGGCGGACAGCGCAAAAAGTCCTGCGTTCGGAAAAACCCCGGGATGTAAAGAGATTTCGGATAGATTTGAACCGGCGAATATAACACAAAATGATAATTTTTCTCTCCGAATGCGTTATTTGTTTCTCGACTTTTCTGTGGTATAATGTAGACGTCGACAAAAGAGCAGCCTTGCAGGGCGATAACACAAAAGGAGGAAAATATGAAACTCACAATAGGTGAAAACATCCGTAATTTCAGAAAGAAAAACGATTTGACGCAGGAAACGCTCGCCGATCGCCTGGGTGTAACTTATCAATCGATCAGCCGTTGGGAGAACGGCATTACCTATCCCGATCTCGAGCTGATTCCCGCCATTGCCGAGGTGCTTGCCGTGACTGTCGATGAGCTGCTCGGGATGCCGCAAATTGAAAAAGAAAACCGTGCGGTTCAAACATTTGACGAGCTTCGCCGAGAATGCATAAAACAGGATTATGATGCCGATAAAATCGTCGAGCTTCTCCGCGACATACGAAGAAATTATCTTGACAGCGACTCTGCATGGCGTCCGTGGTGCGAGGGGAACGGCAGAGCGTTCCGAGACCCTGCAATACTTCCCGAGGTACGCTTACTTGCAGAAGCTTACCTTGAACGCCACCCCATGTTTCCGCACACAATCAAAACAATGGCGCAAATCGAGGATGAAGAGCATCTGGAAGACTTTTTGGCTAAATATACGACATCCTTTGATTGTTCCGCACGCGCACTGTTGTTTGACAGGTATTTCCGACTCGGTGATACGGAAAAATTCGAGCCGGAGCGGAGATATCAGTTGTATCAGGCATTAAGCACATTACTTTGCCCATTCTATCTTCTGAAGCAGGGAGAAAGCAGTGAATCCGAACAGGCGGCGGATAAGTTTATGGAAGCCCTGCTTTC